>ENA-OUQM01000184-OUQM01000184.1-human-gut-metagenome-genome-assembly--contig:-NODE-184-length-46235-cov-19.669900_pt1 | contig 46235 bp, 38 predicted proteins | sample MGYA00237949_ERZ548830 | MGnify/ENA primary metagenome ERZ548830 (study PRJEB26490, sample SAMN05194706) | human gut metagenome | biome: terrestrial biome; feature: human-associated habitat; material...
GAGCAGGAAGCCCCCACTTCAAAATCGTAAGATTTAAGTGGTGGGAGCATGTCACGACTTAAACATATCTATAATTACTTTTATCAGGAGAATCTCATGAGTGAAAAAGGATTAACCACCATCAATTTAAAAAAAATAAACCGCTCCAAGGTTTACCAATATATATACAAAACACACCAGACTTCCAAAATGCAGATCGTCCAGGATCTTCAGATGGGGCTTTCCACCGTAAGCCAGAACCTGAACCTGCTGGAAAAAGAAGGGCTTATTGACAGAAACGGATATTTTGATTCCACAGGTGGTCGAAAGGCCCAGGCCATCCAGATCGTCTCGGATTTCCGGATTTCCATTGGAATCGGGATCCTGAAAAACATGTTCCATATCACAGCAATCGACTTATATGGAAATGCCTTTTATACAGAAACCATTGCTCTTCCCTATTCCAACACAGAAGAATATTACAGACAGCTGACCGATAAAGTACGAAAATTCATCGCAGAAAATCACTATCCGAATGAAAAGATCCTGGGTATTTCCATTGCCACACAGGGGATCACTTCTCCGGATAATTCCACTGTGATCTACGGAAACATCATGAACAATACCGGAATGAAACTGGAGGATTTTTCCCGGCATCTTCCTTACCCCTGCCATCTGGAACATGATTCCAAATCCGCTGCTTTTCTGGAGCTGTGGAATCACCCGGAGCTTGACAGTGCTGTCGTGTTCCTTCTGAACCGAAACCTGGGCGGTGCCATTATCACCAATCATCAAATTCATCAGGGAAGTTCCATGCACAGCGGAACCCTTGAGCATATGTGCGTCAATCCTGACGGCCCTTTATGTTACTGCGGAAACCATGGCTGTCTGGAAACCTACTGCTCTGCCAACGCTCTGGAACAGTCTGCCGGGATGCCTGTGAAGGAATTTTTCCCGCTGCTCCGCGAAAAAAAATCTCCCCGGCTTGCTGAGCACTGGGAAGATTACCTGAACCATCTGGCATTTGCCATGAAAAACCTGAACCTGATCATCGATGCGCCGATCATCATCAGCGGATATCTGGCACCTTATTTTACGGAAGAAGACATCACTTATCTGCTGGAACACATCAACACAGGCGCACCCTTTACCCTGGATAAAGATCAGATTCTAGTCGGCACCCACGGGCAGTATACACCTGCCATTGGTGCAGCTTTATATTATGTGGAAAAATTTATACAGAGCGTGTGAATACAGGCAGCTTCACCTGAACCGCTCAAAAAAGCATGTCATACACAGCCAGACGGATATAACTTGATCCGTTCTGTCCTAAAGTATGACATGCTTTTTTATTTTACTTATTATTTTTTCAGTTCTTTCAGCAGCTGCCCGATCTTTGACACAAACAGATCAAAGGCCACATTATTCTTACCGCTGTTGATCACAATATCTGCTTTCGCACGTGTAGGCTCCACATACAGATAATGCATCGGTTTTACTGTGGTAAGATACTGATCGATGATTCCGTTTAAATCCCGTCCACGTTCCTCCACATCTCTGGAGATCCGTCTTAAGATCCTCTCATCTGCATCTGCTTCCACATAAACCTTGATATCCAGAAGATCTCGGATACGGGGATCTGCAAGAAGCAGGATTCCCTCTACCAGAATGACCGGTCTTGGTTCGATCTTCAGCACTTTGTCGGAGCGGTTGTGCTGACTGTAATCGTATACCGGACATTGGATGGTTTTGCCCTCCTTGAGTTCTTTGAGATGCTCGACCAGAAGATCAGTTTCCAGTGAATCCGGGTGATCGTAATTCACCTTCACGCGTTCTTCAAAAGGAATTCCGTCCTGTCTGCGGTAGTAATTATCATGATAGATCACCACCACATCGTCTCCGAAATGCTTCTTCAGTCTGTTTGTAAATGTAGATTTGCCGGAACCTGATCCTCCGGCGATCCCGATAATAATACTTTCCATCGTCTCTTTACCTCTTAAGCTAGAATTCTTCCGCTGTGGATCCCGCAGGCTTCCCGAAGAGTTTTTCCGTATAGAGAAGCTTTTTCTTACACAAAAGCTGCCCGGTCGGTGTGCATCTCCTGCATCCGGTTCCGGACAGCTTTTCTGGTTATTTTTTATAAAGCAATCGTTCTGATCAGATCTCAGCCTGCTCCAGAAGTGCCGGGATCTTGGACTCCCATCCAAGTGCCATGATATGTACACCCTGGCAGTATGGCTTGCACTCTTTAATGATACGTGCAGCGATCTCAACACCAGTGATACCGGCTTTTGTTTTCTCTTTGTCTGCTTTCAGCTCCTCGATCATCTCATCCGGAACATGGATGCCGGCTACGTTGTTGTTCATGAACTTAGCCATTCCGGCAGATTTCGGAATGATGATACCAACCTGTACAGGTTTTCCGAACTGTTTTGCTTTTTCCATAAATTTGATGAATTTCTCCGGCTCAAATACAGCCTGTGTCTGGAAGTAGTCTGCACCTGCAGCAACCTTTCTTTCCATTTTTGCAAGCTGAGCGTCAACGGAATCGCTGCATGGAGATACAACGGCACCCTTGGAGAATTTCGGTGGCTCACCAACCAGCTGGTTTCCTCCAAGATCTACACCGGACTCGAGAAGCTGTACTGTATGAAGAAGAGATACAGAATCAAGATCGAATACCGGTTTTGCCTGCGGATGATCACCCATCTTCGTATGGTCACCTGTCAGACAGAGGATGTTCTCAATACCAAGCATAGCAGCACTTAAAAGATCAGACTCCAGTGCGATACGGTTTCTGTCACGGCATGCAAGCTGGAAGATCGGATCCATTCCGGCGTCTTTGAGAACTTTACACATTGCAAGAGATCCAAGACGCATAACCGAAGACTGGTTATCTGTTACATTGACTGCATGAACGCCTTTGAGATAAGTTTTGGCTTCTTCTACCAGTTCATCTACATGGATCCCTTTTGGCGGTCCTACTTCTGCAGAAACTACAAATTCACCACGGTCGAATAATTCTTTCATTTTCATATTATATTTGCTCCAATCATTTAAAATTTGGGGTACGGTCCACCTGCTCTGCAGTATATATTGCGGAATATTTCCGGTGAACCGTATCATAATTTAATTTGGCTTCTTAATAAATCTTTGCTTATTATTTCACTTCATCATCTGTAGCGAAATTATGGATCTGTGTCGGGCATTTCAGTGCGTCAAGGCGTCCGATCTCTTTCAGACGTCTGTAGATGCGCTCCCATCCACACTCCATATCACTGTCCACTTCGCATTTACCATTCTTGGAACCGCCGCACTGGCCGTTGACAAGACTCTTGGAGCATGCTGTGATCGGGCAGATCCCGCCAGTAAGGTTCAGATAACACTCACCACACTGGTCACATTTATATTCTAACGGTGTTACACCCTGGAAACCAGGTACTGGGTATGTATCGCAGGCTGCGCATACCATCTTGTCTTCCAGATATTCTGCGATGGTCTGTACACCAACACCACAGGAGAATACCAGGACCAGATCCGCTTCCCTGATCTTATCCATGTGTTTCTGAAGACGTAACTGCATATTTTCCGGATTACAGATATAATCCGTTGTCATGATCCCTGTCACATTTCCTTCAGCGGAAAGCTCCTTCTGAAGTTCAACAGCTTCTTTTTCCGGAAAACGAACTTCCTTGCATCCATGGCAGTTGATGATAAAAACTTTCTTTCCGGCTGCCAGTGATACGATAGTTTCTTTTGCTTTTAACTGGGTAATCAACATATCACTTCATCCCCCTTACTGCATTTTTTCCGGCTTTGATACTGTTAATGATCGGAATCTTGGAAGAACAGATATACTGACAGCATCTGCACTCAACACAGTCCATGACATTCATGTCCTTCATGCCCTGCCAGTTCTCTTCTTTCGCATATTTTACGAAATACAGAGGAGAAAGTTCCATCGGACATACGTCCACACAGCGTCCGCACTTGATACATGGCTGCTCTTTGGTCTCATCTGTATCAATGGCGATGATACCGTTGGAGCCCTTCATCATAGGTACCTCCAGAGTGTTCAGAGGGAATCCCATCATAGGTCCGCCCATCTTGACCAGAACATCGTCATCTGTAAATCCACCGCAGTAATCGATCAGCTCTTTTACGCTGGTACCGATCTTGATGATAAAGTTGCCAGGATTCTTGATCTTCTCGCCTGTTACGGTTGCAACACGCTCGATCAGTGGCATACCCTTCTGGATCGCATCGGAGATTGCTTTTACAGTACTGATATTATCTACGATAACGCCAACATCTGCCGGAAGGCCGCCGCTTGGAACCTTTCTGCCCATGACGCGCTTGATGAGAGTTTTCTCAGCACCCTGCGGGTATTTGGTTCTTGCAACAAAAACTTCCATATTTCCGATATCGGCAACTTTTTCCTGCATTAATTCGATCGCATCCTGCTTGTTATCCTCGATGACAATGATGCCCTTCTCAGCACCTGTTGTCTTAAGGATCGCTTTCAGACCGAAAATAATATCATCAGCAAACTCAAGGAGAACCTTATGGTCTGCTGTTAAATATGGCTCACACTCACATCCGTTGAGAAGGATGGTATCAACCGGCTTCGCAGGTTTCAGTTTGACACAGGTCGGGAAGCCTGCACCACCCATACCAACGATTCCGGCATCTTTTACGATCTCAATGATCTCATCCGGTGTAAGTTCGTCCAGGGCTTTATGTGGCTGTACGGATTCGTGCAGAGTATTTTTTCCGTCGGATTCGATGACAACTGCCATCACCTCACTGCCTCTTGTACCATGCATACGTGGCTCAACAGCAACTACGGTTCCGCTTACACTGGAATGTACCGGTGCGCTGATAAATCCGGCAGCTTCTCCGATCTTCTGTCCAACCTTTACTGTGTCGCCTACTTCCACGATCGGGTTGGCAGGTGCACCAAGATGCTGGGACATGGAGATCACAACCGTCTTCGGATCCGGGAATTTCTTCAGATCGATATGCTCGCTGAATTCCTTGTGCTCTGACGGATGAACGCCACCATAGTATCCGTTCAGTCTGTCCTCTCTGATAGACTTCACGTAATCATTGATCACCTTAAAGTTAACCTTGGAGTAATCACGTACCTGTACCGGCTGGTTCAGGAACTCTTCCAGACGACCCTGTTTTGCCAGTCTCTGGTAGATCTTCTCCCATGCGCAGTCCTTGTTAGGATCCACTTCACATTTTCCGTTCTTTGCTCCGCCGCACTGTCCGTTCACAAGACTCTTGGAACAGTCGACGATAGGACAGACGCCTCCGGTAATGTTCAGATAGCACTGTGCACATGCATCACAGCTCTTTTTGGTAAGTGCCATGCCGTGATGGCCTCTGTAGTTAAGGGTATTACTTGCTGCGATCACCGGCTTACCGGTCAGATCTGCAACAGTCTGGATACCAAGACCACAGGAGATCACAACTACATTCTCTGTACCTTCCGGCAGCAGATCCTGTAATTTTCTTTCTGTGTGCATCTTGTTGCACAGAAAATCGAATTTCGCACTGCCTGTGACGGTTTTTCCCTGCTCCGCAGCAAATTTCAGGAATTCCTCGCAATCCGGTTCGTCAACGGTCTCAAATTCCTTGAAACACTTGTTACAGGCGATTACAAACAGATTGTCCCTGCCGTTCAGCACTGATGCAAGCTCATCACTACTTTTCAGCTTGTACTTAGTATAGTTTTCCAATTGCTCACCTTCCTTATAAAGATTATATCCTTATGATTATCTGCTCTTATCCGTTCCCTCCTTCTCTGCACTCCCAGGAAAGAAACAATAAAACCAAATAAATAAGTCCTTTGTTATTTGTTCAGCCCTTCGAAAATCCCGGTCCCCAAAAAGGCCGCAGTATTTCCTCTGACTGCTACAATAAATGTACCATAATTTGAACATATTATCCAGTTTTATTAGCTATTTTTATAAATTTATTCTATGATTTCATTCCAATCGTCTATGGATGTACGGATATTTGTACAACTTCTGTTATGCTGCATGCGTTAGTTATATGCAACTTATATAATTTTGTTTATAAAATATCCTTTTTATGCATTGAGCATATTGCACAAGGATTTTATCTTTAACAGGGCAGATCCGAAAGGTGTCTTTTGTCATGGGGTAAGACGCTGTCCGCAATATTCACAGGTGCTCAGACGACCTTTTATTACCTGATTCTTTGCACCGCAGCTGGGGCAGGTAACTGTAATATAGATCTTCTCATTTACGCGTCTGTTCGGTGCAGTGATCATAATATAATTTCCTTCTCTGTCTATCTGGATATTCCGGATATATCCCCCCGCAATAAATTTTTCCAGCTTTTTCACTGCACCTTTCCCAAGTTCCTGCTCAAGCTTTTCAAATGAGACGGTATTCTGGGCATAGGATTCAAACCAGCAGGCAATTTCTCCAGCTTTTTTCTTCTTTAATGCTTTTTGAATTTCCCGGAAGGTTGGATACAGAAACAGCAATCCAAGTATGATCTCTGTTGCTGCCATTCCCCAGCGCCCTTCACCGATATACTTCTCCGATGCGCCAATAGCTCCCAGGGAAAAAAGTATAAAAAAGCCACAAAGAACCCATTTCAGTTTCCCCAGTATTCCTGTTTTTTTATTTTTTTCTGTCAAAAAATCGCTCATGTCTGTTTCCTCTTTCCTATTATTCAAAATCTTATGATATATTTGTGAATGCTCCGTCAGCTCACGCCAAACTTCCTCTGTCCGAATATGTTTCTGCATTCTGTGGATCTTCTATTTCAGTGTGGTTACGATCAGTTTACTTTCCAGTGCAGCTGCTATCAGATCCTCTTTGCAGCTGTATCCCGCCTTGGCGATCATTTCCTGAAAATTCCATCTCACCCCAGAAGCAGAACAGTCCATTTTCCTTGCGATCTCGGAATATGACATCCCGTGAATATACAGGCGCAGCATCTCCAGCTGTCTGGGACTGATATCACCGCTTGTGATCCAGTTAAGTTCCACCTCCGGTGCCACATCCGGAAATACGTGCTCCCCATTTAACGTTCTGTAGATCACACTCCGTATTTCTTCTTCACCGTGATCCTTATACCATAGACTGTCTGCACATCCGCTCTTTGCTCTTTCCAGCACCTTGGGATCGATCAGCGAAGTAACAACCAATACCTTTGTATATGGATATTTTTCCCGGATGATCTTTCCGGCACTCAGCCCATCATGATTATGAAATGTCTGCACATCCATAAGCACAAGATCAATTGCCGAGTAAGAGCAGATCTTTACAGCTTCACAGGCATCCGAAACTGTCTGGACATGTCGGAATTCCGGTTCCCGCATAATAATACTTTCAAAATACTTCTGCATGATCCTCTGATCTTCTACTATCAGTATCCGTACCATAGACTCCCATCCTTTCTGTCAGTGGCATTTTCAACACCAGACAAAACTCCGGCGAAAAAGAAACCTGCATAATACATTTCTCTGACTCCGCAGCTTTTCTCAGTGCAGACAGACCACCACCTTCTTCTGCATTTTTTTCAGGTGCATCTCCATCATTCGTTATCCGGATGCTGTATTCATTTGCACCTTTTTCTATCTTCACCAGAACTGTACTTCCATGGGCATGTCTGGCACAATTTGTCACACATTCACGGATCGCTCTGTCTGTCAGCAGCCTGTAGGAGGGATGCTGAGGGAAATCCCCGCTGATCTGAACATAAATTCCAAGTTCTTCTGCATGCCTGATCGTATCCACGCATAATTCTTCCATATTCTCAACAGAAGAATCTGTAAGAATATAGACCAGATGCTTTAATGCAGATAGCTGTTCATCCATTTTATCCTGATTTTCTTTTCTTTCCAATATCCTGCGTATTGACAGAAGGCTTCGGCCAAAATTGTCATGAACCTGCATTTTCATGGCAAGTGTCTCCTGCTCTCTTATTTTATCTCCGATTTTTTCATACATTTCCTCCAGCTTATGATTCAGGATTTCCAGCTTTTCATTATTTGCTCTGATCTTTTCACCATTGTAATAAATTTCTGATACATTAACTGCCACTGTCTGCAGATATCCTGCACAATCCGGCTCCTGCAGACGATATTCCTGAAACATCCAGACGGAATCATCCGGAAAATAAAATACATTACTGTCACTGTTTAATCTGCGAAGTCCCTCTGCTTCGGATCCTCCATTTATTACTTTCCGCAATGCCTCATAATCCTGCAGATAGGAGCCTGTCATTATCCTGCTCAGTTCATGCATCTTGGTGTTGCATAAAACGATCCTTCCAAGAGGATCCGAAAAACACACCCCACAGGGAACATCATCAACAGCTTCATTCACAGACCAGTAAGACAGAGAATGATGATATCTACGTCTCTCTCTCCAGATTGCCCAGCAAAGATAAAGCAACAATACCACCATCGCTGCCATCAAAACACTGACCGGACACATCCGGAGCATTGGCTGATATGCGCTTTCCCCCTGGCAATATCTGTGATCATTCATCAGGAACCCCATAAGCATAAAAGAAACTGCAAAAACAGTCACTGCTGTTATAATTTTCTTTTTCCCGTAAAAACAGGTTATCCTGATCAACAGAAGGATCAATTCCAGAATCAGGCAGATTTCAAGAAGGATCATCAAAAAATCCTGCATTGCCATACTGCATTCCGCAAAATCAGTCATCTTCCGCCTCTCTTTCTGAATACGATACATCCGATAAACCATTCGTTTTCATCTTCCTGCTGCACATTTAATTCCGGTCTTTCTGACATTAATCCCCGAAGATCTGCTTCTGCTACAATATGAACCGAGATCCGCAAAGCATCATCGATCTGCGACACACGGTAAAAAACAGACTGCATTGTATCAAACAATCGTTCCACAAGCCATTCAAAGGTATCATAGCATTTTAGTATATCATCTGCATTCAGCTGCACTTCACCATTTTCGACATAATAAGCTGCCCGGATCTTACATAATTTTAAGCTGTCACAGGATTCCGCAAGACTCTGTCTGAGATCCTCCATTGTAAGCAGATTTCCGTCTGATGCATATTGTGTCAATACCAGATTTTTTCTTCTTTTTAAATATGTACCAACAACCACGATCTTTCCCAGGATCCAGTCATAGTGTTCCCTTGACTCCGTTCTTTCCAGCTCATCCATCAGCTGTGACAGCAATTCCAGCTGCCCGGCTGTCTGATTCTGTATCATGTTCAGCAGTCGGTTCTGTTCTTCTGTTTTTCTCCGCTCAGCTTCTTTCTGATAGGTTTTCTGCAGCAGACGATTTCTGGCAGTCAGCTCCTCCTGCTGTTCCCGGATATCCTGATACTGATCCAGAAGCACCGAAATATCTTCTGACCAGAACAAATGTCCTCCTCTTATAGGAATATGGTTGATCCGGATTCCCTGTTCCTGTACAGCTGATCTGTTTATTACAATTTTACGCAGTTCCGGTGACAGCTCAGGAAAATCACCGGAATGATAATATCGCTGAAAGGAATCATCCGTAATCTCTGCATCCAGTCCTCCGGAGGTCTGGAATAATTCAAAATATCGATTGTTCGTCTGTATCAGGCCGCATAATATACATCCCTGGTAAATTGCCGCCATCAAAAGGCAGCATACCGCTGTCATATCTCCGGCAATTGTTTTAATCAAAGGCAGACGGAGTAAATTCCCGATATTCCATCCCAGAAGCAATATTCCCGGAATAACCGGCAGCCAAAATTGCTTTCTTCCCGGAATCCTGCTTTTTCTGATCAGCATGATTTCCATCCATATCAGGCAAAATATGATCCATCCCTGGATCACTATAAAAAGAATGCCATAGCTGTAATCTCTATCTGAAAGCGGCGGTCGCCCGGAAAACCGAAACACCAGCTGATGCAGATCATTTGTAAAAACACTGATGATCAAAACCACCGCAAAAGCAAGCAAGGCAATAATTTTTCTGACTGTTTTCTCTCCATCCTTTTCCCCTAGAAACATCGCTGCTGCCAGTCCAAGGACCGGGATCAGGATCATCGGGATATAATACAGATACCAGCAGATATGTTCTCCAAGCGGATCATGAAAAATATGAAATTTTACTGTCCGTACAAAAAACCAGAAGACCATCAGACAGCCAATTGCAGTCAGACATCTGCGCGTTTTTCTATGCACTACATGCTTTTCCAGATAAATCACCCAGGCACAATACATTCCCAGATAAATACAGTTACGACACTGATCTGCGAGATTTCTCATAAAAACATTTTCCGGTCTTCCCAGCCTGCAGAAATACGCCAGCAATACACTTATCAGGATTCCTCCATACGACAGTGCCCTTTTTTTATTGTATGTCATGAAAATTCCTCTCTCATTAATACATCCCTGTGACAAGTATACTATAAAACTCTATTTTATTATATAGTTTTCAGAGAAATCATCCATTCTCAACCCTGTTGTCACAAACAGAGTGAACAATTCTGTCCACTCTGTCTATCATCACTCAAAATGGTCTTGGCTGGCCACAGTATTCGCAGAACCTTCCGGTATTCTCTGCACCGCACTGACATTTCCACAAACCGCCGGGCTGCTGCATTCCGTTGTTCATCTGCATTCCAGATTGCTGCATTCCGTTGTTCATATTCATCCCAGGCTGCTGCATTCCACTGTTCATGTTCATTCCGGACTGCTGCATTCCATTGTTCATGTACATCCCGGACTGCTGCATTCCGCTGTTCATGTTCATTCCGGGCTGCTGCATTCCAGCCGCATTTGGTGTCAGGGCGGCTATGATCTGATGACCTGTCTGCTCCACTTCCATCAATTCACCTCTGTTATCGCTGCTTATGGAAAAAGTATTCAAACGAAAATCCATATCATCAAACCATGGAGTTTTTACTTTAATACGCATAGTATAATCAAATTCATACTTATATACCGGTGGCTGATAGCTTACGGTTTCTCCATCCTTTGTTGTATATGTTTCCTCGTTCTGCTGTCGCTCTACATCAACTCTGCACTGCACAACAGCGGATAAAGGAACTATATCCGGATTTTCATTGACATCCAGCTTCCGTGCAACAGTAAAATTCCCCTTATTGTCATCAATAAAAACATTGTAATTTCTGGTATTGATCTGACGTGTTATACAAAAATCCATTACGGCTTTTTTGTTTTTTTCACGATATTCCAGTTGACGTTTTATATCCTCTACCGTACTGTGCCGCCGGTCTTCAAACCATGGTGACAATTTTTTTGCACAATCCTTACACAGATTTCCGTCATCCAGTTTTCTGTTGCCTAATAAACCTATTTTCTCTCCGCAGATATCACAGATCTTCTTATCAAATAATCCCATACCCAATCCTCCTTCTTTTTATATTTGTGTTTTTGTTTATCTACATTATGCGTGAATGCTTCGCCATTTGCACTAGCATCTCTGACAGTAACTGAATTCATCTTCATATCAATGTCAGGATCATAAGGCTCGTATCTGAAAATCCTGTCCGTTTCTATATGTTCAGGATATGCCGTATGGGATACTCTCTGCCAGACACAACCGTCCCCATCCCACCTCCACATTCGGATATTCCTCATACCCGCCCACACGCTGTGCACCTTTCCGCAGGTATGCCTTTACCTTTTCTCCGTAAAGAAACGGATCATTTCCTTTCACGATTCCCCACTCCATAAGCAGAGCTGCGCTTCCGCTGACAAAGGGTGCCGCAAAGGAGGTACCAGTGACAGTGGCGTAGCCTCCGCCGGGAACCGGGGCGGAGATAGATACACCGGGAGCTGCGAGATCAGGCTTCCGGATCGGCAGGAACTGACTTCCCCTTCCGGAAAAATCTGCGTAGGCATTCTGTCTGGAATCATAAGCTCCAACAGAAATAACTTTTCCGGCAGTGGAAGGAATCGTCAAAGTTCCCACAGCCCGCGGAGAATAAAACCCGGTTCCGCGATTCAGTACATTTCCACCCGGCAGCCAGAGGAAATACTGCCCGGAGCGCACACGTTTTCCACTTAAAAGAACTTTCCAGACACCGCTGTCCACATAATTACCCTCAGGAATGAAATCTATGTAGATTTCCTGGGACAGCTGATAGGGACCGGGTTTTCCATAATAGATCAGAAGCTCTGTATTTTCCAGCAGATGCCGCTGTGGCCCCAGCCTTTCATATAATGGACCGATCCGTTCTCCGGACGGACTTTCCAGATAAATTTCCATCTCATCTTCATAATCCTTCCATAACTGTACATTTAATGTAGGCTCAAAAGCTCCCACCGCCAACTGGATTTCTTCTGTTTTCCCCTGCTGCAGGATTCCTCCTGCATGCCAGGGCTGGCTGCCGTTATTTCCGGTTCCTGTAACAATCACAGTCCGCCCCATGGCCGCAACTGTATCAATATAGTTTTCCAAAAGAGAATCCCCTCTGTGAGAACCATAATTATTCCCAAAGCTGACGTTTATAACGATCGGTTTTCTCATCTTCACTGCCTGCCGTATCAGGTAATCAATACCCTCCATCAGCTCCGTTGTCCGCGGAAATGAATTTTCCCGTGGATTTCCCATCTTTACCACCAGAAGATCACTTCTATACGCAACGCCTCGATTCACTCCCTCCGATGCTCTCCCATTTCCTGCTGCTATTCCAAGAACTGCTGTTCCATGTCCGCTGAAATCCCCAGACGGAACAAGGCGCCTGCCTTCGGTTTCCCCGAGTGCAAGCGCCTCATCAATTTCTTCTTTCGTATATTCAGTTCCTGATACATAGTTTTCCGGTGGATTTCCATCTACACTCTGATCCCACAGTCGCAGGATCCGGGTACTGCCATCCTCGTTTCTGAAATCCGGATGGAAATAGTCCACTCCGGAATCCACAATGCCCACCAAAATACCTTCGCCGGTTAAGCCATCGGCTCCATTCTGCACTGGTAAAATGCAGCTTGCCTCCCGCTCTTCAAAGGTCTCAAAGTAGAGTCTCTTGGGCTTTTCTATAAACTCGATCTGCTCTCTGACTGAGTATGCAGAAATTTCCGATTCCGGCAGTGTCACTACTGCATAACCACCAAGCAGCGGGACCACCTGGATCCGCTCACCACCAAGTCCGCTTTCCGGGCCACTGTATTTCACGATCACATCCCACAACCTGGTGGTAGGATCATATCCCACATTCAGATTTTCCGATTTTGCCCGTTCCTGCGGCAGGGCATTCATGGCAAGATTAAGAAGATTCTCTATTTTCTGATCTGGCATAAGGCTTTCATTTCCATTGATATATTTTTTTTATTATATGCAACGCCTTCGTTTAAAGCACCAACCATCTGTTCCAGCATTTTTCTTTTAATTCCGGGAACGAAGCTTAACAACTGACGAAGCGGCATTCCTTCCATCATCGCAGCCATCATTTCCTGATTATTTAAAAAGACCCTTGTTTTTTCTGTCAGCGCATTTATTTTGCGCTGCAAGCTGGAGGAAGGTAAAGAATTGCTGCAATACACTAAAAAATCCATCAGTACCTTTTTATGCTTCTCCAGCCAAACAAAAATACGTAATCTTATCCGATAATATTATGCTGTTGCTTTTTTATCATCTGTCTTCTCAAGCAGTTTCTTCACGCCCTGGATTGCTACCAGTACACCAAGGATCAGCAGTAATACTGCAAATACAAGCTGTAAGGTGTTTCCAAGATCCAGCCCTGTTGTTACCAGTGCCTTTGAAAGCTTTGTGATGGTCATGCCAAGTGCTGTGAAGGTAACTGCCATCATGAATACCATCGGGATCCAGAGCATGCAGCCCTGACGTTTTGTTTTCTTTAAGAATACTGCACAGGCTACAAGAGCGAGTACAGATAACAGCTGGTTTGCGGAGCCGAACAGCGGCCAGATTTCTGCATAGCCGACCTTTGTAAGCATGTAGGCAAGTACCAGTGTAATGACTGTTGCGAAATATTTATTTGTTACTACCTTCAGGAACGGGCTCATGTTTTCCTCATCTGTATCAGAATCAAGGAAAAATTCCTGGAATGACAGACGTCCGACTCTGGCTACAGAATCAAGAGAGGTCAGTGCAAATGCGGATACAGCAAGGTTGATCAGAGTAAATACCAGTGAATGCGGAAGGCCAACTACAGAAAGGAAGTTTGCGATAGCACCTGCAAAAATCTGCGGCTGTGTTGTAAGTCCCTGTGCTGCTGCTTCACCGTCTGCAAAGGATGCAACTGCGATCAGTGCGATGATGGCAAGCATACTTTCCATCAGCATTGCTCCAAAGGAAACAGGAAGCATATTTTTCTCATTTTTGATCTGCTTGGATGCAGTACCGGAAGATACCAGTGAATGGAAGCCGGAAACAGCACCGCAGGCGATGGTTACAAACAGGATCGGGAACATATACTGTCCGTCTACGTTAAAGCTTGTAAATGCCTTCAGGTTACAGGAAGGATTGGCAACAAATACACCGATAACCGCACCGACGATCATAAAAATGAGCAGATAGCTGTTCAGATAATCACGTGGCTGAAGCAGTGCCCATACAGGAGCGACACTGGCGATCAGAATGTATACAAAAATGATGATATGCCAGGTTCCAAGACTTACATACATGGGGAAATTAAGTCCCAGCACAATTGCTGCTACCAGCAGTAAAATTGCGACTGCAGTGTTGACCCATTTGTTGAATTTTGTATATTTAAGGAAAAATCCAAGTGCAACAGCCTCAAATATAAATAACATGGAAGTGGTTGCAACAGCTCCGTTTGCCGCTACCTTTGTAACTGTTCCTGCATCATTTACGGCAAATCCGTTAAAGGTTCCTGCTACAACATCTGCAAATGCGGCAACGACCAGAATACAGAACAGCCAGCAGAATAAAAGAAATAATTTTTTTCCAAGCTTTCCGATATACGCTTCGATGATATATCCGATCGTACGTCCTTTATTCTTTACGGATGCATACATGGATGCAAAATCCTGCACAGCTCCGAAAAATACACCACCGATGAGGATCCATAACAGAACCGGCAGCCAACCGAAAATTGCGGCCTGGATCGGTCCGTTGATGGGACCTGCACCTGCTATGGATGCAAACTGATGTCCAAATACTACATTTGTATCAGCCGGTACATAATCAACTCCGTCCTCCATTTCGTATGCCGGAGTTTTTGCTTTCGGATCAATGCCCCATTTGTTCTGGAGATAACGGCCATACAGAAGATATGCGCCTCCGAGAACTACAATGGCTATGATCATCATTGTGATTCCGTTCATAATATCAACTCTCTTTCCTTTGTGTTTTTTATACATGATACAATGACCGTAAAACAGTTATTGCATCAAAAAACGCCCTTGCTATCCTTTCGGATAACAAAGGCGGAATGTTCCGTGGTACCACTTTGTATTATCGTATTTATTGCTAAACGCGACCACTTATTACTGTCATATCAAACAGCCTCTTCTGTAACGTGAAGACTACGTCCCGGCTTACTTAAAGATTTCTATTCAGCGGGATGCTCCCAAGTGATATCACAAAATACCTTCTGCCGCTTCTCACCAGCTGCGGCTCTCTGTGATCCGGTCTGCTTCTTGTGATCTGTCCTGTTCCATGCATTTCTCTTTTTTATTTATCTAATGTTTTACTCCTTTTTTTATAAAAATTCAACAAATAATTTATATATATTTTATAAATTTGCATATGTTTTTTTATGCATTTTTTAGGTAAAAGCCCAAACACGGCGTATGTAACGAAGCCAGATCTGATCCCAGCTCTGCTTTACGATCCTTTTTCCGTCACATACGCCGCATTATCCATTATTCAGAAAATGTATATCTTACCATGTATCCTTTTCCGTCACCGGTTACAATCACGACTCCGCCATCGGGATTCTCGATCTTATCAATGATCGGAAATCTTCCTTTTTCTTTTACGAAAGCTTCCGGACTCTCGATCTTTGCTTCAACGATCTCCTGCTGAGAATGACGATCGCCACCGCAGGGATTAATGGTTTCAATAATGATCTCATATTCCTTCATACCCTTCACCTCTTTCATTTAATGCAGTTTTTCAGTTCTTATACTTACATTTTATCGTAAAAATCCCGATCATGCAAAATGCGTTCTGCACAAATTTTCAGAGGATTTATTGGTATTTTTCACTACATTCAGACTTCTTCTGTTTCCGGATGTTATCTTCCTCAAAGAAGGCTTTTTTATTCTACAAAGTGGATCCTGCTCTTATCAAAACGATCCTGCTGCTTTCTGCTCTCTGCCGGGTACCCCAGGGCAAAAAGAGAAAATACCTCCACATTCTCCGGAAGCTTCAGAATATCATGGACCAACGCCATACGATCCTTAAGCGGTGCAATTCCGATCCACACGCCGCCAAGTCCCAGTGCATCCGTTTCCAGCCAGATATTCTCCTGTGCGATAGACATATCGATCTGTGCCATATCCTGAACAGGCAATCCCTCTTTCCGATATACCGGAACGATCACAACCGGTGCACCTGCTGCACATCCTGAATAGGGAGTGGCTTTGGAAAGCTCCAGGATCTTCTCCTTATCTGTCACAACATAAAATTCCCACGGCTGCTGATTGCATGCGCTTGGCGCCTGCATACCTGCTTTCAGGATCTGAAAGATCTTTTCCTTCTCTACGGGTTTATCTTCATATTTACGGATACTTACTCTGTGAAAAATATTCTCCATGCTATTTTCTCCTCGTCATACTCATATCACTTGTTACAGTTCATACTCATCATACAGCTTCTGACGCCATTTTACATCCGTCATCACACGCTGCACTTCATCCGACCGTCCATCCAAAAACAAACGATTGATCACTCCCACCGGTATATACAAATTATACCACATCATCCAAACATAAAAACCCCATAAAACGTATTTTTACAAACTCTACAGGAACTTAAAATGGAAAACGCTCCAGAATACGAAGCTTTCAGAATGTCCATACAGACAAGAATCCTATAAGATATAATAACCATAACACACATCAATAAACAAATCACTCAAAACTGTTCCAAAAATTCTCCCATAATCTGACACCGCCACCATCTGAAAACTCCCGGACAGCCAAACATCCGGGAGTTTTTCTTATATCACTTATAAACTTCAGAAATTATTTCTCCTGCACATTGATGATAACCTTCATGGTTGTCTCACGGTTCTCATCAATATACTGATAAGCCTTCAGATAATCTGCGAACTTAAATGTCTTTGAGATCAGCGGCTTTAAATGAACCTTTCCCGCATTTACAAGATCAATGGCATCTACATAATCATCATGACGGTACATCATAGTACTCTTGATATCCAGCTCGTGGTCATTGGCAACAGCAAGGTCAACGGTTGCCATATCCGCAAATACCGCTACCAGTACGATCACGCTGCCTTTTCTCGCATACTGGATGGCCTGTCCCATGGTGATGTTATTTCCGGCACAGTCATAGATCACATCTGCCTTATCCGGACCAAACGCCTCTACCAGTGCCTCTCCGAAATTTTTCTCCTTTGTGTTTACACAGATATCAATGCCGCACTCTTTTGCTTTTGCAAGACGAAGGTCACTGACATCCGTGATCATAACCCTGGCTGCCCCCATTCCTTTGGCTGTCTGCGCGACAAGGTTTCCGATGGGACCTGCACCGATCACTGTGATGTTCATCCCTTTTACATCGCCCATCTGCTTCACGGCATGGACTGCAACTGCCAGCGGCTCGATCATTGCACCTTCCTCGTAAGACATCTCCTCCGGGATCGGTGTTACCTTAGATGCATCTACTGCAAAGAATTCAGAAGCTGTTCCTGTTGTCTGGAAGCCCATAACCTTCAGTTCCTCGCAGAGATTATATTTTCCATGGCGGCACGGATAGCAATGTCCGCAGTATACCTGAGGCTCGATGGTTACTTTCTGGCCAACCTTAAAACCTGTCACATTCTTTCCAAGCCCCGTGATCTCACCGGATACTTCGTGTCCCTGTGTTACCGGATATTTTGTAAAAGGATGCTTACCGTGATATACGTGGATATCTGATCCGCAGATACCAATGTTCATGATCTTAACCAGAACCTGGTCATCTCCCACTTCCGGAACCGGAACCTCTCTGAAAATAATCTCTCCTGGATTTGTCATTACCTGCTGAAGCATCTTATTCTCCTCCTTTAATTTCTTTCTATTGTATATCATCTTTTATTAATTATTTTATTAAAGTAATTACATTATTATTCTTTTCTCCTGATCTGTCAAGATAGTTTTCTATGATTCTGCTTATTGAACAAGTTTGCAGCTTTGTTTTTATGCACATTCCATAATTATCGGTAAACGGAATAGTCAAGCGAATATTCGCAATACGCTTCGCTACTTGCTCATGACCGAATAACTCCTTCGCAGTTATTCGGTTAAAAAACAAAGCCTGCGGATTCAGCATTTCTGTACTCATATGCTGAATCCACAGGCTCCTTATACGCTTTAATAAATAGTTTTATAAAAGTATGATATTCCTTTCCGGCAGGTTTGTAAAGGCTTTTATCAATACCAGCGTGTCATCGGCAGATCATTATTCACACCCTTGGTCATAAGAATCTGGTGAAGATCGATAATTCCGTTGTGGAAGGTTGCCGCACATGCTGACAGGTACAGATCCCACATACGCAGGAACTCTTCGTCAAACATAGTCTTTTCTTTTTCAATATTGTCCCGGAAATTCTTTTCCCAGTGAAGCAATGTCTTATTGTAATGCAGACGGAGATTTTCGATATCCAGGGTATGGAAATTGTCCTCTGCCATATGGTTCAGGATCTCACGTAAGCTCGGAACAGTTCCGCCCGGGAAAATGTATTTCTTGACCCACGGGTCACCCGGATGCTCCTTCAGAGCACTGATAAAGTGAAGCAGGAACAGTCCGCCCGGCTTCAGAACCTTTTCCACACAATCAAGAAACAGCTGATAATTATCACGTCCAACATGCTCCAGCATACCGACACTGACAACACGGTCAAACTGATACTCCTTCTTCGGCAGATCACGGTAATCCATCAGCTCTACCGTAAGATAATCTTCCAGACCCTGATCCTTGATCCGTCTCTGAAATTCTGCATACTGTTCATGACTTAAGGTGATACCGGTACCATGAACCTTATATTTCTTAGCTGCCTCGATCAGCAGAAAGCCCCAACCGCAGCCGATATCCAAAAGACTCATACCCTCTTCCAGATGTAATTTTTTAAGGATATAATCAACTTTATTTACCTGTGCCTGATACAACGTATCATCCTCATGGATAAAATACCCACAGGAATAACTCATAGTCTCATCCAGCCAAAGTTTATAAAAGTCATTTCCAATATCATAATGGCTGGTCACTTCCTTTTCCTGGTTCTTCTTTGATGTTGAACTGAACATGATCTTTTTCAGAGCAGATTCATTGGTAGAAAATTTCCCCATCTGACCTAGAAAATGATCCAGCGCTTCATAAAGATTTCCCTCGATATCCAGATCCCCACGCATATACGCCTCACCCAGTGCAAGGGATGTGCTCTTCATCAGATCCGCCAGAGGAATCGCTTTCTTAAAATTCACCGTAAATGTAGGTTCACCCTCTCCGATGTGATACTCGGAATTCTTGAACTTTACCAGAAATGGATAATCTGTAAAGCGTTCAAGGAACTGCACCATTGCTTTCTCTTCCGTCTTCTCCTGTAATGTCTCAAACATAATAGTCTACCTCCTTTAGCACAGCACTATGATACACCCGGAGGAAGGCTTTATGTCAAGGGAGATATACAACAAAATTTTATCAATAAAATGGCGATATTTGGTAAAACTCTTACTTATACTTATTCAAATTAACTAGATGTTTACAATCCATTTTTAAACAAGCTGCCGAAAACACTGATATTATCAAAACGCACTCGTTAATTATATATCATTTTTCAATAATTATCTTTGTATTTTACGCATTTTTTATTGCTTTATATACAATTCAGACTTATAATAAAAGATACAAAAAAAGAGCGAAAACCATATAAAAATCCAACACTGGAGGGAACCTTATGAACGAAGAACTTTTTAATGAAGCATCAAAATCCAACATCCTGTCAAAACAGCTGGTCGATCAACTTCAGGAAAGCATGACCTACAGCAGCATCTCCTTCATCAATTGGACCATCGAAGTCCTCAAGCTCCTGAAAGCCCGCATCGAACGCGGCGACAAGATCAAAAATGAGACCACCGGCGTAATCTACGATCTCTACACCTTCCGCCAATTTGTAGAAAACAACTTCTCCACCTACATCACCGGCCAGGTCTTCAACACCTCCATCCGATCCCAGAAAATCTACTTCACCCTGGAAGCCTGCCCAGGCGGCTACAACCTCCTCATGGCAGACTCCGGCAACGAAAAAACCTACCGCTGGATCTCCAGCTTAAGCAAACGCTTCTCCCTGGTAGAAATGATCGCCACCGGAATCGTCTACGTCAAAGACAACCGGACCGACACCTACCAGCCATTTATCTCCGAAAACGGCAAATACTGCAAATACAACAAAGACCTGGGAAAACTCACAGAGCTCTGATCAAAACGGGGAATCCGCAACCGCAGATTCCCCGTTTCCCCCAACCATCCAGCGCAGCGCCGATGACCCATTCCCCTCTTCAAGCCACAGGGAATCTCAGCCTTTCCTCCCAGCCATCCAGCGCAGCGCCGATGGCTCATCCAACTCTCGTCATACCACCCCACTAGCAACACTCCCCACGAGATTTAACACGTCTCACGGCCAATGCACAGCCAGTGAGGGGCTTCTTTCCAGACTGACTCTGCAGGAGGGGAGCTGATTCTTAGGTGGCGGAAATCTGCGTTGCTTCAAAAAATCTCGCTGTTTGAGCGGCTTCAGACGCGAGTTCGAGATTTTTTGAAGCGCTTTTAGCAGAATTCCGGCACCTTAGAAGCCAGCCCCCGACGAAGCCCCAGCCTGGAAAGAAGCCCCTCACTGGCGTCCCCTTCCGCCATATAACTACCTCCGTTTAAATCTCCCCAAGAAATCCAAACACCTCCTCATCCTCAAGAAAATGCATCAGCATATAAGCACACATGATCGCAACCCTCTCCTCCTTCAGGATCCTCCTGACCTCATCCCGGTCCGCGATCACAACCTCGATCTCCTCACTATCCTCCTGAGCAGCCTTACTAACCTCACCACTGGCATACCCATAAACCGTAGCACAGGATTCATCCGTCATCCCGATCGTCGTAAAATAAGGCTTCTCAAAAGCCTCCGCAACCTTGATCGGCTCCAGCTTCAACCCGGTCTCCTCAAACATCTCCCGCACAGCACCCTCATGGAAATCCTCCCCAGGCTCCACAAGCCCCGCCGGAAACTCATAAATATACCCGCCGATCGTATACCGATACTGACGGATCAGCACAACCTTATCCCGCTTCTCTCCATAAACACTGTAAATGATCACCCCATCCGGATGATTCTCCCCTGTAGAAAGCTTCATATCCTCCACACTCTTCGCCCTGGAGGCCACAAAATAAGAAACCGGCGTATCATGTACACTGGTCGCATCCACTCCATAAAGATTCACGAACTTATTATCTGTAAGTTTTTTCACACTGTTGATCTTACCCATCTGAAAAACTCCTTCCCGAAAATTTTTTCTAAAAACATTTTATCCCATCCAAAACCAAAGGTCAATTTTTTATACTTACACTCACTTCACAATAGTGCTATAATAAATACCCTGCTATAAAATTTAAATTTACTTATTACATTACCAAACAGCTACTGTAGACAAGAAAGAAGGAAAAAACATTGAAAAACCAGACCAATGCTGCCCAGGCCGAAAACCCTCTGGGAACCGCCCCTGTAGGCAGCCTGATCACCAAATTCGCCATTCCCGCCATCATCAGCATGCTAGTCAGCGCTCTGTACAATATCGTTGACCAGATCTTTATCGGACAGGGCGTAGGAATGCTTGGAAACGCCGCCACAAACATCGCATTTCCCGTAACCATTATCTCTACTGCTGCTGCATTGCTCCTGGGAATCGGCAGCGCCTCCAATTACAACCTGGAAATGGGCGCAGAAAACGAAAAAAAAGCCAGCTCCATCGCAGGAACCGGACTCTCCTCGCTGATAATCTCCGGTACGATACTCTCTGTCATCGTCCTTCTGTTCCTGAAGCCACTTCTTCATTTTTTCGGCGGAACACCGGACGTCATGCCCTATGCCATTGATTACATGGGGATCACCGCCATTGGACTTCCCTTTTATGTTTTAAGCACAGGCGGCAACCACCTGATCCGAGCAGACAGGAGTCCTACCTATTCCATGACCTGCATCCTGGCCGGTGCCGCCATCAACACCATCCTGGACCCGCTTTTCATCTTTGGATTCGGCTGGGGCATCAAAGGTGCAGCCTGGGCAACCGTGATCGGCCAGATCGTATCCGGACTTCTGATCATTTTTTATTTTTCCAGACTCCGGAAAATGTACCTGGACCACTCCATGCTGATTCCTAAGGCACGCAATCTGTCTGCCATTTTTTCTCTGGGAATGGCATCCTGTATCAATCAGGTTGCCATTGCTGCAGTGCAGATTGTCATGAACAATACACTTCGCCATTACGGAGCACTCTCCGCTTACGGAAGTGATATTCCGATCGCTTGTGCAGGGATCATTTCCAAAGTCAATCAGGTATTTATGGCCATCTGCATCGGAATCTCCCAGGGCTCCCAGCCCATCTGGGGATTTAACTACGGCGCCGAAAAATACAGCCGTGTACGCCAGACATACCGCTATTCCGTAACCTTATGTACTGTGATCGCAACCATATTTTTTATCTGCTTCCAGTTCTTCCCGCATCAGATCGTAGGCATCTTCGGAAACGGCAGCGACCTGTACTTTCATTTTGCAGAAAAATATCTCCGCATCTTCATGCTGATGACCTTTGCCAACGGGATCCAGCCTATGTCCGCCGGCTTTTTTACCTCCATTGGAAAAGCCCGGCTTGGTGTGATCATGTCCCTCACAAGGCAGGTGCTCTTCCTGCTGCCGCTGATTGTCATCTTCCCGGTCTTCTTCGGAATCGATGGCGTCATGTACGCAGGACCAATTGCAGATACCTCTGCATTTGTGCTGGCCGTTGTTTTTGCCAGACGTGAGCTTGGAGTCATGAAAACTGCAAAACAAAACGCCTGACACAAGAAAGAATCCTGCTTGCAGGATTCTCCGCCTGCGACGGGTCGCTTCAGCGACATTATTCCTCTCCGTCGCAGTGCGATCCTGCCCGGAGGGCTTTTTTATGTTATAGGAACATTACGGAGTAATTTCCTATAACATAAAAAATGCCATGTAATTTACTGCCCATCGGCAATATATTACATGGCATTTCTCACATTATCAGATATTTATCTGAAACCACCAATTTCTGATCTTTTCTTCATCCTCCGGCAGCTGCTTATGATCAGTCACCCTTCAGTACAACACGGATCTTCTTATAAATTACAAATACGATCAGAGATGTCAGTGCATATTTAAAGATATTAAACGGAGCAATGATCAGCAGTGCAAAGGTAAGCAGTCCGTTTACAGAGCTGTGTACTGCGCTTCCCATCTGGATAAAAGTCTCGATTGGCATTCCAAACGCCTTACCGTAAGCCGGAAGCAGTACAAAAGCATTAACAAAGCATGCAAGGATCGCTGTCAGGACTGTTCCTACTGCCATACCTGCAACTGCATGTACTCTGCTCTTTTTATGGCGGAAACGATAGATCAGACCGGCCGGTACCACATAGGCACATCCAAACAGGAAATTGGCAACATCACCAACACCGGCAGTCATGGTTCCCTTAGTCACAAGATGTACGAGAATCTTCACAAGCTCGATCAAGATACCTGCCACAGGTCCCATAGCGAAGGTTCCTACCATAACCGGTACCTCGGAAAAATCAAGCTGATAAAAAGACGGTGCAAGAAACGGGATCGGAAACTCAAGATTCATCAATACTCCTGCCACAGCACCAAGCATGGCTACCTGCGCGATGGTTCTTGTTCTGCTTCTTTCCACAGCATTTCCTCTCTGTAATATCTGTTCACTCATAACTCTCTCTCCTTCTTCAGAAATATTCAAAGAAAATTTCCACAAGAAATCTTTATGCGAAAAAATTTCTTCACATAAAAAGCCCCAGGAACTTCTTCCCGGGGCACTGAGCACGTTCTTTAAATACTGCGCGTTCTTCTCTCATCCAGACTTTACTGTCGGTTCCGGAATTTCACCAGATCAGCCGCCAAAGCGGGTCGCGGACTATACCGCCGGTAGGGAATCACACCCTGCCCCGAAGAAATTTTCTTTTTTATGAGTTCATTATAACGCGCTCTTTTTATAATTACAAGGCTTAATTCTGTCACAGAAGCATTCTGCTCCATTTATATAAATCTAAGATCCACTCCTTTATGATCAAACCCAGATTTTCTTTACCGTACTCCAGCTACTGTAAAGAACCTTTTTTCCGACTCTTTTATATGACCGGATGCGGACATAATAGGTCTTTTTGTTTTTCAGTCCTGATATCTTATATCTGGTCGCAGACTGTTTTCCAACTGTGACCGTTTTTCTTTCTTTTGTAAATCTGCTGTCTGCTGCAAACTGGATCTGATAGCCGGTTGCCTGTATATTTTTTTTCCAGCTTGCGGTAAAGGATCTGTTTGCTTTTTTCAGTCCTGTCAGCAGAGTTTTTGGAGGCAGGATCTTAAAAGTAAGCGTTTTGTTGATACGACTGTATTTTCCGATTCCTCTGACCTGCACAGTTCCAATTCCGGAATTTTTATTATTTCTGTAATACAGCTTATAAGCATTCGCACCAATCTTCTTTCCATTTACAGTTACAGTTACTGATGGCCGGATGGATTTTCCCGTATAAGTGTAAGAGGTTCTGTTTAGCTTAACATTGCTGACAAACTTTTCTGTCTTTTTTATGATCTTGAAATGAATGGTTGCGGTACCTTTATAATAACCGGTACCATAAATGGTTACCGTTGCAACACCCGGATACTGATTATCCTCGTAGTACATATAATAATCTTCGCCGGCTTTCAATCCGGGGATTACGATGGCAGGTGTGAGTTTTTTTCCTGTATATGTCTGATCAGCTATTGGATCCGCAGCCGGCAGTTTTCCGTAAATAGTAAAATATAATGTTTCCGATCCTTTATAATTGCCGATTCCCGTGAGCTCTGCACGAGCTTCACCAGGCTTTTCATTATTAACATAGGTTACCGTATAATCTTTCCCCTGTACCAGTCCGTCAATTACCACTTCCGGTTCCACTTTTTTTCCTTTAAAGGTGGTTTCCAGGTAGGTTTCATTATTTTCCGCAAAATAGCACACATACATTCCATTTTCATCTGGCGTAATCTTGAAACTCCGCTCTACTGTACCGCAGAAAATATCTTTTCCCGTGATCTTTACAGTCGCAGTTCCTGCATTGATGTTATTTTCATAAGTTACTTCATAATCGGAGCCCTGCTCAAGTTCCGGTGCGGATTCACTGGATTCTATTTCGGGTTCATGGCTTTTTCCATTATATTCATATTCTGGAGTGATCTGTTCAAACCATTCATTCTGAAGCGGTATCCGGTTGTCTGCTGACAGCTCCACAAACGTGCGGCCATGGTCCTCTGCGTATTTCTGAAGTGTGGAATCCTTTTTTCCCGCGATCAGTGCTGAATCCCTGAACGCATCATCCGCCCAAACAGTATCTGTGCTCAGTACTCTTATCCTGCACCCGGAAGACAGACGAAGTCCATTTTTCCCAACTGATTTTACAGATGCGGGAATTATAATATCACGGATCCCTGAACTGCTCTGGAATGCATATTCACCGATTTCTTCCAAGCCTTCGTTCAGGACAGCTTTCGTAAGCGACGAACAGTTTCCGAATGCACCTTCTCCAAGGCTTCTGACACTTCCCGGAACTGTTATGGAAGAAACATTTACACAGTAATAAAAAGCATAGTCTCCCACGCTTACAGTTCCATCCGGGATCTGGTAATCTCCGGAACGTCCGGACGGAAACACGATCAGTTTTGTGCCATCCTTGCTGAATACCACTCCGTCTTTTTCAGAAAAATACGGATTTTCCGGATCTACTTTAATTTCTGTCAGACTGGACTCAGACAAGCCCTCCACAAAAGCAGCCAGCCCTATAGATGACACATTTGGGGGAATCGTAACAGATTTCAATTTCTCACAGTTGTAAAAAGCATTCTTTTCGATGGTTGTAAGCGAATCCGGCAAAGTAACAGACTCTATATCAGAAGCCTGGGTGCAATACTGGAAGGTACTGTTTCCAAGAACCGTTACTTTTCTTCCGTCAATGGTATCTGGAACTACGATATTTGTATCTGTCCCTTCATACTGATACAGCCTGAGTGTTCCATCATTCAGGATCTTATAAGAATAGTCATAGTCCATTTTGGACAGTTCATAATGTCTGGGGGCATTTCCCGTATATCCGCAGTCAACCAGATATCTTTCGCCGTCAATGATGACTACGGAGTTCCTGTGGCCGCTTCCTGCCCCCGGATCATTTGCCGCATACCTTGCATACACGGTCAGTCCCAGTTTTTCGCACATATAGTTCACTGCACTGGTATTGGCCCAGCAGTCTCCGCCGCCATCCAGCATCAGGCCTGTATAACCGGAATGATACTGACTGTAATTAAAGTTGTTGGCAAGCCATCTGGCGATCGTCTCAACCTTTTTATAATCGGACATTTCCGCAGTAATATTTTCTTTGAGAAATGTATCCATTTTTTGTTCTGCGTAATACTCCGCATAATCTTTGAGTATGAATTTATAATAAACGGTACTGTTTCCATCCTGTACAGAGATCAGGGTCTCTCCAAACATGTATTCCCACTGGCTCTTTACGTCATTTCCGTTTTTGTCTACATAGGTTACATACTGCATTTTAGGAGTAACAAGACCAGTTTTGCTGACTTTCGCAGTATAACCAGAAACAACCGTATATACCGGATTTTTGCCGGATGTCTGGATCTGATAAGATGTCTGCATGGTATCCGGCATGGAGATCACACTGCTGTAAGTATCATTCATCGCATACAGATATATTTCTGTGCTCTCCACATCTGTTTCTTTTTCGGAAGTGCCTGCTGCCGGAATATCATCTGTGAATATATCTTCCTGCTGCTCCTGGTTTTCTCCGTCACCAAAAATTTCTTCCGGTGCCGCAGCCTCCTCTGTTCCTTCTGCTTTTCTGATGACCGCCGAAGGTTCTTCCAGAGTTGATTCTCCTTCAGAATCCTGTTGTATTTCCTCACTCTCTGAGCTTTCAGCTTCATCCGTTTCCGTTCCGATATCTGATCCCGGAAACTCTTCTTCTGTAATCTGATCTGTGCTCACGGTATTATCTTCTCCCGCGATCTGATCTGTGTTTACGGTATTTTCTGATTCCTCAAAATTCCCGTCATCTGTAAAAGTATCAATGGCGTCTGTTATATCCGTCTGTGCGTCTGTAAAATCTTCGGCCACCACCGGTCCACATGGAACAATAGACATACATAATGACAGACCAAATGCTATCAATTTTTTCGGAAATTTCATTTCGTACCTTTCCTTCCTTTTTATGTAAACCATTTATATGTAAGTTCTGTTTTTATTATAACGCGGCCCTGTCTTTTCGCAAGCTGCAATAATGTCCCCAACTCTGCAAAAAACCGCTGTGATCTTCATTTTAGATCACAGCGGTTTATGTTTTATTATCGGAACATCAGACTTTCCACAATTTCAGCATTACTGTTCTTTCCATATCCGCATTCAATCAACCAGTTTTCTGGCTGGATACTGCCAACACCACGTTCTACTGTGATGCTGCATGCTCATATGCATTCTGTATTCTTACAGAATATCGATATGCTCTCCTGCAAGTGCCTTGTTCATGCTTCGTACTGCGCAAAATTTACCACACATGGAGCAGGTATCATCATGCTCCGGTTTGCGCTCGTTCCAGATACGTTTTGCTGTTTCCGGATCCATGGCGCATTCCCACTGTGCCTCCCAGTCAAGCTTTCTTCTGGCATCTGCCATCTTGTCATCGATCTCACGGGCACCGCGGACACCTTTGGCAATGTCTGCTGCATGAGCTGCGATCTTAGATGCCATGATTCCCTGTTTTACGTCCTCAAGATTCGGAAGTGCAAGGTGCTCGGCCGGTGTTACATAGCAGAGGAATGCTGCTCCGGACATAGCAGCTACTGCTCCGCCGATCGCGGATGTGATGTGGTCATATCCCGGTGCAACGTCAGTTACGATAGGTCCTAATACATAGAACGGTGCACCCTGACAGATGGACTGCTGTACTTTCATATTTGCCTCAACCTGATCAAGCGGCACATGTCCCGGTCCCTCAACCATAACCTGAACGTCCTTTTCCCATGCACGTTTGGTCAGCTCGCCAAGACGTACAAGCTCCTCGATCTGGCATACGTCTGTTGCGTCAGCCAGACATCCCGGACGGCAGGCATCTCCAAGGGAGATGGTCACATCATACTCGCGGCAGATATCCAGGATCTCGTCGTAGTATTCATAGAACGGATTCTCCTCACCGGTCATACACATCCATGCAAATACAAGAGATCCTCCTCTGGAAACGATATTCATTTTTCTCTTGTGATTACGGATCTGATCGATGGTCTTTCTTGTGATTCCACAGTGAAGAGTTACAAAGTCAACACCATCCTGTGCATGGAGTCTGACTACATCGATAAAATCTTTAGCTGTCAGCGTATCAAGATCTCTCTGATAGTGGATAACGGAATCATAAACCGGAACGGTTCCGATCATGGCCGGACACTCGGATGTCAGCTTGCGTCGGAACGGAATGGTATTTCCGTGGGAAGAAAGATCCATGATAGCATGGGCGCCCATATTTACAGCTTCCATTACTTTCTGCATCTCTACATCGTAGTCCTTGCAGTCTCTGGATACACCAAGGTTTACATTGATCTTGGTGCGGAGCATGGAACCTACGCCCTCCGGATCGATACATTTGTGATTTTTATTTGCACAGATTGCCACCTTACCGGAGGCTACCAGCGGAAGCAGCTCCTCTGTTGTCATGCGTTCCTTCTTAGCTACGATCTCAAGCTCAGGTGTGATGATGCCTTTACGGGCTGCCTCCATCTGTGTACTGTAATTTCTCATGTAAAAAAAATCTCCTTCCATAAATTCTTTGTGTTTATACAACAAAAAACCGGCTGCTGCAACGCATACGCATCACGGCAACCGGCTCTTAATCTTACGTACTTAATGAAAATCTTCTGTACTTCTGATTTCTTCTGTACTTCTGATCTTCTGTGTCTTTAAGAATCCTTCGTGCATATGTCCCTACGTTGGCATTATCCAAATCAGGTTATGGGTCAAGACATTTACAGTCTACTCTCAGCTCGCTTCAGCGGGCCCCCCTGTTTTCATATGTTGGGGACGTTTGTTCGTCCATGTGGTTATTATAGTATACCGGCTAAAATTTGTAAACCACAATTCTGCATTTTATGACTTTTTCTTTCGACATAATCTGTCATTTTATCTCTCAAACTCCCCGGGATCTTTCTTTACAGACATTCTTCCACAGCTTTTCTGTTCCCCGTCAGGAGGATATCCGCAATCCGCATTCACTGCTTATTGCTTTTCGCAATTACAGCAGTCGATTTCCCTGATCCGGTCAAGCTCTGCAAGGTTTTCTGCACCTGCACGGCGGATCCCCGCAAAAATGGAACCCGCAATATTGTGCCATACACTGAAGATCGCGCCCGGAAGTGTTGCAAGCGGATTGGCTGCAAAATTAGCTGCTGCCAGTGAGACAGCAAGGCCACTGTTCTGCATGCCTACCTCTATAGCTATAGCTGTTGTTCTGGAATACTCCACATGGAAGATTTTTGCAGCCAGAAATCCCAGCATCATACCACAGAAATTGTGGATCGCCACTACTCCAAGCACCAGAACTCCACAGCTTACGATCTTCTCTGCATTTACAGCCACAATTCCTCCGATGATCATAACAATAGCTACAACCGACACCAGCGGCATAACATCGGATACCTTATCCACATGCTCTCCCGCAAGGCTCCGAAGAAAAACTCCCAGGAGAACCGGGATCAGAATTACCTTTACCACAGAAAGCACCATGGCCCAGAAGGATACTTCCACCCAGGCTCCTGCCAGAACATATACAAGAAACGGTGTCATCAACGGTGCTGCCAGTGTGGAAACTATAGTCATTCCCACAGAAAGCGCCACATCACCTCCTGCGATATAGGTGATCACATTGCTGGCTGTTCCGCCCGGACAGCATCCCACCAGGATCACTCCCAGTGCCAGATCTGCCGGAAGGTTCATCACTTTACACAGAAGCCAGGCGATCACCGGCATAATGGTATACTGAGCCACTGCACCGATCACCACTTCTTTGGGTCTGGAAAAAATTGCCCGGAAGTCATCCAGCTTTATGGTCAGGCCCATACCAAACATGATCACTCCCAGAAATACAGACGTATAGTTCGTCATCCAGGAAAATCCGTCACGCCAGAAAAAAGCCAGGCAGGAAAAAGCGATGATAATGATCCCGATGTATCTGGATGCAAGGCTGCTGATAATTCCGATTTTCTTTAAAACTTTTCCCATACATTATACCTCATAGCTGAAGTTGTCGATCAGTCTTGTTTTTCCGATGTAAACAGCCATTGCTACAAGAACGCTGCGGTCAGCTTTTTCCACCGGCTGCATGGTAAGTGCATCTACCATGGATACATAATCGATCTTTGCCAGAGGCTCTGCTTCGATCACTGCTCGCATTTTTCCGAGAAGCTCTTCTGCCGGGATTCCTGTGTGAATGGCTTCCTGTCCGGCTTTTACTGCCTTTGACAGGCAAAGAGCTGCTTTTCTCTCTTCAGGGCTTAAGTATGTATTTCTGGAGGATTTTGCAAGTCCATCCTCCTCACGGATGATCGGACAGCCTACGATCTCAATATCGAAGTTCAGATCACTCACCATTTTGCGGATGATGGCCAGCTGCTGTGCGTCTTTCTGTCCGAAATATGCTCTGTCCGGTGCCACAATGTGGAAAAGCTTGGTCACAACGGTACACACACCTTTGAAATGGATCGGACGTGTTTTTCCGCAAAGTGTCTCTGACAGAGTATCTATACTTACAAATGCGTGGGGATCATGATACATCTCGGAAGGCTCCGGGCAGAAGATCAGGTCTGCTCCCAGACTTTCGCAGAGTTTGCTGTCACGCTCAAAGTCTCTCGGGTAGGCTTCCAGGTCCTCGGTAGGACCGAACTGTGTAGGATTGACGAAATCGGATACCACTACGATATCATTCTGCTCTCTGCATTTTTTGATCAGGCTTGCGTGTCCCTCATGGAGAAATCCCATGGTTGGCACAAGGCCTACTGTTTTTCCTTCTTTTTTCCACGCTTTGATCTGTTTTCTTATTTCTTCTACTGTTTTTGTTACCTGCATTGTGCTCTCCTCTTTTCCGGTTCTGGAACCGGTTTTCTTAATAGATTCGAGATAGCCTCTTTTCTGAATTCACCTTCGTCTTATTATCTTCCTGATCTGCGTCAGGCCATATCCTTCAGCAGTCCGTGTTTCTCATAATTGGTCACTCTGCTGATCCTGTTCTCTTCATCTACAAATACAACTGCAGGCTTGTGAGTACGGGCTTCTTCCTGCTCGTACTGTGCGTAAGCCATGATGATGATCTTGTCACCGGTGCTTACACATCTTGCTGCTGCTCCGTTCAGGCAGATCATACCGCTTCCGCGTTCTCCGCAAATGGTGTATGTCTCGAAACGGCTGCCGTTGTTCACATCTACGATCTGGACCTTCTCATATTCCAGTATCCCGGCAGCTTCCAGCAGTTCCTCATCCACAGTGATACTTCCTACATAATCCAGTTCCGCCTGGACAACGGTTGCTCTGTGGATCTTTCCTTTTAACATCTCTATTGTCATCTTATATAAGTCCTTTCCTGCAGGGAATAATTATCAAGTGGATAAAAGCATCCGCTTCTGTATTTAATAAAAAAACGTCTCGGGGTACACTTCGACCCTGAAACGCTTCTGATTGATTCCCTGTATATTGAGTCCTGTTTTTTGTACATAAAATGCATTCACATAATTTCTGTCATTAATACAGGCTCGTATCTTTCATAATCTTTTATAATTTTCATATATCCGTCCGTTCCCGATCCCGGGTTCCGGCTGGCTATTTTTATATAAGATTCCAGTGATTTCAGCCAGAGTATAGTTTTGAGTCCAAATACTATCTCTGTGGGGTATTATCACACCCCGGCACTGGTTTGTCAATAATTTTCATATTCTCTATTATCGTGAATGGCAGTAATAATCCCAAAACCAGTTACTTTCACCAAAAAAGCCCTCCCACACAGCAATTTCTCTGCCATGTGAAAGGGCTTTATCTTTCTTCCTTTATGCATATTATTTATGAATATGCACATCCAGCTGCTTATAAGGAATCTCAATTCCATAATAATCAAAATCTTCCTTGATCCTCTGGTTCAATCTCCATCTGGCTGCCCAGTAGCGGTCGGTATCTACCCAGACACGAAAGCCCATGATCACAGAGCTTTCTGCCAGCTCATCTACGAATACCACCATCTCTTCGTCTTCTCTTGTATCCGGATCTTCGGTGAGGATATCTTCCAGGATATCCTTGGCCTTCTGGATATCTGCATTATAAGAGATCCCCACTTTGATCTCCAGCCTTCGCTGATCCCTTGCTGTTACGTTGGTGATGGTCGCATTGGAAAGAGTACCGTTGGGGATCACGATGTGCTTGTTATCAATGGATAACAGCGTTGTATAACAAATCTCGACCTTGGCTACCGTTCCCTCGCTTCCGTCCTGTCCGTTAACGATGATGTAATCCCCTACCTGGAACGGCTTGAACAGAAGAAGCATCATACCTCCTGCCAAGTTGGCAAGTCCACCCTGGAGGGCAAGACCCATAGTAACACCTGCAGTTCCAAGAAGTGCTGCCAGAGATGATTCCTTTACTCCAAAGCTTGTGGATATATTAAAGATCAGGAGTATGTAAAGTATGATCTTGACCAGAGAGGACATAAACTGTGCCACTCCTGTATCCAGCCTGGATTTTGTCAGTGATTTCCTCACAAACTTTACGATCCATTTAATTACCGTGCTTCCTACCCAGAAAGCAACGATAGCCAGAACAACCTTGATTCCGAATTTTGTGATGTCCGGCAGGTAATTTTCAAACATCTGCCTGTACTGGCTTACCTGATTTCCGACCTCCTGCACGGTCTGTACAGTACTATCCAAATATAATCCCTGCTACTAAAAACATATACATATGTGTATATGCTAGATGATTTACTACAATCTCACGATTTGTAGTTACTGCTTCAACGTATATGCTTTTGATGATATAAATATCAATCTACTCACAAGTTCTTGTACACTCCACAGTCGTAAATTCCCGACTAAGCCATCGGTACATATCTGTATAGTCTTGTATATGACATTATACAGACTTCATCTAAATAGCTTTTCCTTTCTTAATATTTGTTTTTCTTTGCTACTTGGTTTTCGTAGACTTATACCATTACTCAATTACAACCATCAAGGTTCTACCCTATAGTTAGCAAGGCTGTTTCAACTTGCACTGGTTCATTTCCTGTAATTCCAGTAGTTTTAAGTTACCAACTAGTGTTTTGGATTTTAAACACCTTTGAGTGTATTTACTCACATTTGTTGACATTTCTGATTACATATGTATCCCTCTTGTCTGATCGATCATTCGATATACATATGCGGATCGATCTATGTATTCCTGATGTAAACATTCCCTATAATCCGCATCTGGTAATATAATAATACAGCAGTGGTTTTTCCCTGTAAACCTGATTTCTCCGGTTCTATAAAGTATAGGGTATAAACCACTGCTGTATTTCTGTTATAGCTTTATTGTATATCTGTCCGGTAATCCGCCGCAGAATGCTGCTGAATATACATTACTGTTCACTCTGTTCTCAGTAACACGCCTGGCGATGCACAGAATTTATGCTGATCGCATAAATTCGCGCGGTATGTCTCGGATTTTCTCTTTATTTACTGATTCCCTTCATGGAAAGGCTGATACGTTTTTTCTTCATATCAACACCAAGAACACGGACATCCACGATATCTCCCACACTGACTGCTTCCAGCGGATGTTTGATGAATTTCTCGCTCATCTCGGAAATATGGACCAGGCCATCCTGATGCACACCGATATCCACAAAAGCACCGAAGTCAATGACATTGCGGACAGTTCCCTTAAGAACCATGCCCTCTTTCAGATCCTTCATATCCAGGACATCGGTACGGAGGATCGGTTTCGGCATCTCGTCACGTGGATCTCTGGCAGGTTTTTCCAGTTCCTTTACGATATCACGTAAGGTTGGCTCTCCGATTTCCAGCTCCTTTGCCAGTTTTCCGTAATCGCGGATCTGCCTGGAAATACCGGTAAGCTTACGCTCTGCCACATCTTCCGGTGTGTAGCCCAGCTTTTCCAGGAGTTTTTTTGCTGCGTCATAGCTTTCCGGATGGACACTGGTTGCGTCCAGAGGATTTTTGCCTCCTGTGATCCGTGTGAAACCTGCACACTGCTCAAAGGCTTTCGGACCAAGCTTGGCAACCTTAAGAAGTTCTCTTCTTGTCTGGAAACGGCCGTTTTCCTCACGGTAGGCTACAATATTCTTTGCGATGGCCTTGCTGATTCCGGAAATATACTCCAGAAGGGATGCAGACGCAGTATTCAGATCCACTCCGACCTTGTTTACACAATCTTCCACAACGCCGTTAAGGGCTTCTCCCAGCTTTTTCTGGTTCATATCATGCTGATACTGACCGACACCGATGGATTTCGGATCGATCTTTACAAGCTCTGCAAGCGGATCCTGTACACGTCTTGCGATGGATGCGGCGCTTCTCTGTCCAACATCGAAATTCGGGAATTCTTCCGTGGCAAGCTTGCTTGCGGAATATACAGAAGCACCTGCCTCGTTGGTGATAACATACTGGACCTTTTCAGGGATTTCCTTAAGAAGCTCCACGATGATCTGCTCGGATTCTCTGGATGCCGTTCCGTTTCCTACAGAGATCAGTGTCACATGATATTTGCTGATAAGCTTTTTCAGGGTTTCCTTTGCGGCACGGATCTTGGTCTCATTGGTTGGTGCTGTGGGATAAATAACTGTGGTATCCAGAACCTTTCCGGTAGGATCTACCACTGCCAGCTTGCATCCGGTACGGAAGGCAGGGTCCCAGCCAAGAACTACCTGTCCTGCAATTGGAGGCTGCATGAGAAGCTGCTCCAGATTTTTGCCAAAGACATGGATGGCACCGTCCTCTGCTGCCTCTGTAAGGGCGCTTCGGATCTCACGCTCAATAGCCGGTCCGATGAGACGTTTATAGCTGTCCTCAATGGCTTCTTTCAGAACCGGTGTAGTGTATGGATTATCGCGGACGATCACCTGTTTTTCAAGATAACGGATGATCTCTTCCTCAGGTGCAAGGATCTTCACAGTAAGAAATTTCTCTTTCTCACCACGGTTCAGAGCAAGGACACGATGACCTGCAAGCTTTTTCACCGGCTCCTCAAAGTCATAATACATCTCGTATACAGACTGCTCCTTCTCATCTCTTGCGGTGGAACATATAGTTCCCTTATCCATTGTTCTCTTACGGATACTGATACGATAATCTGCTTCATCAGAAATATGTTCTGCAATGATATCTCTGGCACCGCTGATGGCCTCTTCCACAGTTTTGACTTCTTTTTCCTCAGAAAGAAATGCTTTTGCCTCTTCTTCAAGAGGTTTCTTCGTCATCTGGAGAAGGATGATGTCGGCCAGAGGTCCCAGACCTTTTTCCCTGGCGATGATGGCACGTGTACGGCGCTTCGGGCGGTACGGACGGTAAAGATCCTCTACCACAACGAGTGTCTGCGCTGCCTCGATCTGTTTCTTCAGCTCCGGAGTCAGCTTGCCCTGCTCCTCGATGCTGCCCAGAACCTGAGCCTTTTTATCCTCAAGATTTCTTAAATAAGTAAGTCTCTCATTAAGATTACGAAGCTGTTCGTCGTTCAGTGTACCGGTTGCTTCCTTACGGTATCTGGAAATAAAAGGAATGGTGCAGCCTTCATCGATCAGCTTAACCGCTGCCTCGACCTGCCATTTCTCAACGTTCAATTCTCTGGTAATTACCTGAATAATATCCATTTTTATCTTTCTCCCGTTGTTTCAAATTTGCCTGAGGCTGCTTTTTCCTTTTTACACAGCTTCTGACATTTATCAAAGATCAATCTGTGCGATCACGTCCTTCAGAGCATTGGCGCTTGCGTGAAGCTTCTCTGTCTCCTCCTCGGTCAGCGGAACACGAACGATACGTTTTACACCTTCCGGTCCGATAGAAGCCATGGTACTAAGACATACGTCTTCAACACCGTACTCTCCGTGAAGCATGGTTGATACACTGACTATTGTATCAGATGCTGCAAGAAGAAGCGAGCAAAGTCTGCAAACAGATACGGCTACCGCATAAAATGTAGCACCCTTCTTGGCGATCACAGTTGATCCTGAAGTATGAACATACTCCAGAACCTCTTCTCTGTCAAGTGGCTGCAGATCTTTCTGATCCTCATGAACGATCTTGTCAAACTCATCAAGGGTCGCACCTGCAACAAAGGCTCTGGACCACGGTACAAAGGAAGTATCTCCATGCTCTCCGAATACATAGGCGTGGATGTTTTTCTCAGATACACCGTAGTGCTGAGAAAGTCTGCAGCGGAGACGGGCCGTATCCAGGGCGGTTCCGGAACCAAGGATCTGATTTTCCGGCAGTCCGGAAAGCTTTGCAAATGCATAAGTCATAATATCACATGGATTACTTACGATAATATAAAGCGCTTTGGGAGCCACCTTTACGATCTCCGGAGTAATATTCTTCATAATGTTAACGTTGGTCTGTGTCAGCTCGATGCGAGTCTGTCCCGGTTTTCTGGCAATACCGGAAGTGATGATCACAATGTCAGAATCTGCAGCATCCGGGTAATCTCCTGCCACGATGGAGATCGGCTCACGGAAACTGGTTCCCTGCTCAATATCCATAACCTCACCTTCAGCCTTATCTTTGTTAATATCGATCAGAACGATTTCTGATGCAATACTCCTCTGTGATAAGGTATAAGCGATAGTTGCTCCTACACTTCCTGCTCCGATGATCGTAATTTTACTGCTCATATTTGTTCTCCTTTCAGCGTTGTTTGTCATTTTAATAACAACTTTAATTACACACATTCAAACATAACATAAAACATTGCCCTGTGCAATAAAAATTTTATTGTATTTCTCAGGTTAATCCCCGCCAATTTGCATTTCAAATTATTTAAACCGCTTATATTTTCTGATATTTTTCCTATTATTCTGTATACATTCCTGTTATTTTTTTATCGATTTATAGAAGCAATTTCAGAAACCTAGCAAAAAACCTCTGAACTTCAAAAAAAATCAAGAAGTCCAGAGGTTTCTTTCACCTCTTATTATTGGCTTAGATTCAGATGTTTATAGCTGCTCCAACGTTCACCCGGTTAATTCTTTGCCTGGGCAAGGGCTTTTTGTGCAGCGTCCAGGATCCCTTCGGAAGAATATGTGGCTCCGCTGACAGTATCGATCCCATCCGCCGACTGGTTTGCCATGATCTGAGAATAGATCGTGCTCCATGCAGGATCAAAAAATTCCGGTGTATCCTGATTTGTCTGCTCAATGGATGCGATCTGGCCTCCTGAGATCGTAATTGTCAGATATGTTTTTCCTCCATATCCAAAAGCCGAGCCTGTATACGTTCCATCTCTGTACATTCCCACCGGTTCCGGTGCTTCCGTTGGCTCCGGTGTTGCATCCGGCTCATCTGTCCCTGGTGTTGGAGTTACATTGGGTTTTTCAGGAACCGGCGTCACATCCGGGTCGTCCGGCTCCGGCGTCGGGGTTGCTGCCGGCGTCTCTGTTGGCTTCGGTGTGGCTGTTGGTTTCGGCGTTGCCGTAGGTTTCGGTGTGGCTGTTGGCTTTGGTGTCGGTTTCTTTGTCGGAGTTGGTGTCGGTTTCTTTCCATACTCCGGATTGATCGCTTCTTTAAGAGCTTTTTTTACAGCGTTGAGAATTCCGTTGGAGGAATAGGTTGCTCCGCTGACTGCATCAATATCATCTACAGAATCCGTACCAATGATCTGTTCCTCCAGCACGCTCCATGCTTTTTCAAAAAACTGCTTTGTGTCCGTATTTTCCTGTTTCAGAGCTTTGATCACTCCATCCTTGATGGTCACAATTACTTTCACGTCTCCATTGAAGCCCTTTGCCGAAGCTGTATATTTACCATCCAGATATTTTTTGGGACTGTCCGGATCTTCCGGTTCCTTTGTAGGAGATGGTTTTTTGGATGGTTTTTTTGTAGGTGACGGAGCTAATGTCGGAGTTGGTAAAACAGTTGCCGCAGGTGTAGTGGTGACCTGCTGGCTGTTTCCATCTGCCGCTGCCTGGGAGAGGGCATTCTGAACTGCCTGGATGATTCCGTTGGAGGAATAGGTTGCTCCACTTACTGCATCTACATTCGGTGTATTTCCGGCGATCATCCTGCTGATCACACCCTGAGCTGACGCAAAATACGACGCGGTTTCTCCAGATGCCTCCAGAATATCTATGGCTGCAATCTTTCCGCCGCTGATTGTTACTCTCACGCGGATCGTCCCGCCAAATCCGGTTCCGCTTCCTTCATATGTACCGTCCTTATATCCATCTGCCGGAACGCTTGCTACCGGTGTCTGCGTGGTTCCCTGTCCTGCGGCGCCGGCATTGCTTTTTGCAGATTCGGAAACCGTTCTTGTACCGGAGCTTTTTTTCGCTGCTGTTTTTTTTGAACTTTTTTTCGATGAGCTTTTCTTTTTTGTTGTACTTTTTTTCTCAGCTGTGCTGTCAGAAACAGTATTTTCTTTTTCATACCCGAGATATTTTTCCAGCTCTGAAGCGGACATTACGGTCGTCTCTGCCTGCCCGACTGCTTCTGTCTCTACATCAGAGCCCTTCGCCTTTATGCCTGAAAACACAAGCGCCGCAATCACAGCAGCTGCAGGGACCAGCTTGGTCCAGGGTATCTTCGGAGTATTTTTTTCCTCCTGCTTTTTATCTTTCAGATCTTTTTCCATGCTTCCTTACTCTCTCCTCTTTTCTTGCGGCCTCTGTCAGACATTGCTCTTCAGAAATCAGCAGACCTCTGCCGCAGACATTGCTCTATGTCTGCGGCAGAGGCTCCCGGATATCTGTGCTCGCATTCAGTTCAACAGCGAAATTATTTAACTGTTACCACAAATTTCTTTGTAATTCCGTTGCATTTCACTGTGATCGTTGCTTTACCTTTTTTGATTCCCTTTACAACACCCTTGCTGTTTACAGCTGCAACTTTTTTATTGCTGCTTGTATATGTAACCTTGCCTGCAGGTGCTGCTTTGGATCTGATGGTTGTTGTTTTACCTTTTTTGATCGTTGCAGAAGATTTTACAAGACTGAATGCAGGATTCTTGACAACTACTTTGCAGGTTGTCTTCAGGGCTCCTGCCTTTGCTGTAATCGTAACGGTTCCTGCTTTAATTCCTTTTACAACACCTGTTTTACTGTTTACGGTTGCAACCTTTGTGTTGCTGCTTGTGTATTTTACAGTTGCAGATGGTGTTGCAGTTGCTTTTACAGTTGCTGTTTTTCCTTTGTAGATCGTTACGGAAGCCTTTGCGAATTTAATTGTAGAAGCTTTTACTGTTACCTTGCAGGTTGCTGTGGCATTTCCGACCTTTGCTGTGATAACTGCTGTTCCGGCTTTTACGCCTTTAACAACACCCTTGCTGCTTACTGTTGCAACCTTTGTGTTGCCGGACTTAAATGTCACTGTTGCATCGCTGTCATTTGTTGTTGCCTTAAGAGTCGTTGTTTTTCCTGTATATACAGCTGCTGCTGTCTTATCAAATGTAACTGTTACCTTCTGAAGCTCTTTCTCTGCTCCCTGAAGATGTTCAAGTGCTTCATTTACCTCAGCCTGACTTGCATCTGTTTTTGCAAGAATGTCTTCTGCTTCCTGAAGCTCACCGGCAAAGGACTTCCAGGTTGCAATTGTGTAATCTGCCTCTGCCAGAGCCTTTGCAGCTTCCACTTCTGTTTTAAGACTTGTAAAATCAGTTGGCTCCATTGTAGGATTTACGATATTCTCTGCAGTTGCCTGGAAGCTATAGGTATAGTCATTATATCCAAGAGCATACACTGTCAGTTTCCAGTATCCTGTTCCGTCTGTTCCTCCCGGAAGCTTGCAGCGTGCAGATTTTGTAAGTCCAAGCTGGATTCCCATTGCTTTATGCATCCAGTTATCTGCGGCAAACTTGGTTCCATAAGAAGCGAGGCATTTTGTATATGTGGAATCATCTCCATAATAATCCCAGCGTACAGCCTGCATATTTGCACCAAGATCACCATAATTTCCATTGAGATCCACACGGAGGAATTCGCCGTAGCTTCCGCTTGCTGCTTTTACACTCGGCTTGATCTCTGTTGCTGTTTTTAACGCCTGATCCTTGATACCGGAAGCTGTTCCGTCTGATTTTCTTGCTGTAAATGTAAAGCCGTCACCATTTTTCTCCGCATATTTCAGACCATTTGTCTGTGCATTTACGTCTGCCACAAGGCCTTTGTAATACTGGAGATTGTTTTCACTGTATCCTCCGGAGAGCACAGCTCCATCCTGTACGACATTATACTTTTTGCAGAAATCTGCAAAATCTGCGGTCTTAACTGCTACCGGGACATATTTCAGACCATATATCTCATAATGATCCATCGTATAGGTTTTTCCATCTTCTGTTGTTATACTGCCTCTGTTCCATTTTACCTTGGAACCGTCTGTAAGATAAAGTGTGCTTCCTTTATCCTCCCAGTAGGATACGTCGAATCTGGTTCCGTCTTCAGCAATGATCGTAGCTTCTGTCTGATAGCTTCCTCTGTGAAGTCCATGATTTGCAGTCGCTCTTGTTACTGTATCAAAAGCTCCTGTATCAAACTCACTATGTGAATCCTTCTCTTCTGAAGAGCTTGTATCTCCAGCTGCATATACGCCTTCTGCTGCCCAGTACTCACCCCAGGTAAGTCCTGCATATACGTACTGATACTCGCCTGTCAGCTGGTCAGAATCGGAAAATGCTTCCGCCACTTCATCGCCTTCTGTGAAATCCTCTTCCCCTGTAGAGAACGGGTCTGCTTCCTCTGCTGTATCTTCCTGCTGGATATCCTCTGTCTCGTCTGCAGCAGCTTCTGGCACTGCTGCATCCTCTGCTGCTTCTTCTGTTATGTCTGCAGCATCCTCTATAGCTTCTTCTGCTACAGCTTCAGTATCCTCTGCCGTTTCCTCTGTGCTAAAATCCTCCGTATCTCCTGCCTCTGCCTCGGAAACCACGGCTGCATCAAGATCAGATGCCATTACAGCGGTCGGAAAGGTTGTTGCTGCCACTGCAAGACTTAAAATGCATGGAGCTGTTTTTTTCAATAGATTCCACTTCTGCATTGCTTATTCCTCCTAAAAATATGATATATTTATAGAACCCTTTCCAGGTTTACTATCGCAAGTACTGCGGATATGAGCATTCCCTCTGCCAAACAGTCATAAACCGGATTGCCGGGAGATCAGCTTCACTCTGCAATATCCTCCACACTATAGGAATCCGCAAGCAGGCTGAACCGCTCCTTCATCCCCTCAGTGAGATACACATGATGGTCTTCATCCACAAAAAGTCCGTCTGCACCGTGAGCTTTCAACAGCTGTGTCCCTTTTTCCACCCCCAGCACAAAACATGCTGTGGAAAGCGCATCTGCCTCCAGACCTGAGTCACAGACTACCGTTACCCCGGTCACTCCGCTTTCTGCCGGATAGCCGGTAGATGGGTCCATAATGTGGTGATACCTTACACCATTTTCGATAAAATATTTCTCATAATCTCCGGATGTGGAAAGAAATTCTGTACCATTTAAGGCAACCACACCAAGATAGTCATCCTCATTTTCAGCTCTGGGATCTGTCACTGCCACATTCCAGGAAGAACCATCCGGCTTGCTTCCGTAGGTCATGACACTGCTTCCTCCCAGATTCATAAGTGCTGCTGTTACATCCTTCTTTGTTTCCAGTTCTTTAAGGATCAGGTCACAGCCAATACCCTTTCCCGCTGCTCCAAGATCCAGAGAACAGCTCTCCTCCATGTGGACCGTATTTCCGTCAAGAAAAATCTTCTGATATCCGGAATCCTTCAGAACATTCTTAATTTCTGCTTCTTCCGGAATTTTCTGGTTTTCCCCTCCAATATCCCACAGGCGGATCAGCTTCCCGATGGTTGGGTCAAAGGCTCCGTCAGAATCCTCTGCGATCTTCAGAAGACGTTTCAGGTATCCGGAAAGCTCGTCGGAAATCTCCGTATCTTTTCCGCTGTCTGCATTCACCTTATAGATTTGGGACTTCTCATTGGTCCAGGAAAGAAGGTTCGTCTCCACATCTGTCAGCACAGCTGTCAGCTTACTGTTTATATCGTCACCTGTGGTATAGAGTGTTTCTGATACCACAGTATCCATTGCAAAATCTGTATCGGTATATGTCTGTACATCATTTTCCGAAGCAGCCATGCACAGCACAGGAAACAACACCGCAATTCCTGTAAATGTAACTGCTGCCAGAAAAGTTTTCTTTTTCAGAGCCTGATATCTCATAGATCATTTTTCCTCAATTGTTCCAATATGAATATTTTTTCTCGGGCAGGCTGCGGCACATGCGTGACAGCAAAGACATTCGCCGGATCTGCCTGTGTCACCGTCGATATCCAGATGAGCCGGACATCTTTTTTTACAGAGACCACATTTCGGCGGACATTTCTCACGGTTTCTCCGAAACAGTGCACCCGGAAGGATTGGCATTAATGCAAAAACCGCTCCCATGGGACAGAGAAACTGGCAGAAAAACCTTTCCTGTGTACACATTCCCACAATGATCAGCACCAGGAGCACAATTCCCACCAGATATTTGCTGTTCGGGAGCCGTCCTGCCGTGAGCATGGAAAAAACATCCCACGGGCTGGTTCCCGTAAGCTTTCCGTATACACCTGTAAGGCAGGAAAGCAGGATCAGTGCCAGTACGATATATTTGACTTTCTGAAGCCCGTGAACCATTTTTTCGGAAAGAACCGGTTTCTTTTTTTTGTGAAAGCATTTCATCCGGATCCAGGAAAAGCCTTCATATACGGCATCTCCGAAAGATCCGAATGCACACGCATATCCGCAGAAATGTCTTCCGAAAAAGCAGGTAAAGATCAGAAGCACTGCCGTTACAGTCAGAAAGGAATTCCACTCCACCGGCTGACCGGCCGCAATGGCAAGAAAGATCGATTTGATACCTGCAAAGGCTGTAGAAAACAGAGACGGGGCGGCAATAAAAAATGCCAGCTGTATTCCCGCACGCATCAGCCTTACCTCCCGCTGTCTTTTTTTCATGAGTTTTCCGCCTTTCCAAGTGCCGCATCCACTGCGTTTAGGATTCCTGTGGAGCTGAACGTTGCTCCAGATACGGTATCCACATCTGTACTCTGAGCACTCAGGATGGAATCGATCACACTCTCTGCCTGTGAAAGATATGCACTGTCCTCACCTGGGGCGCTGACTACGTTGATGGATGTGATCTCATCACCGGTAAGTGTCACCTCCACCTGAATGGTCCCGCCGTATCCCTCGGCTTCTCCTGTATAGGTTCCATCTTTATATACATTATCGGAATCTGTGGTTGCTGTGTCCTCTGCGTCTGCATCGGATACATTGCCGTCTGAAGTGTCTGTTGTTTTGTCATCGCCTGCTGTATCTGCATCACTGCTGCCTGATCCTACAGATGCTGCCTGATTCTGCATACGATTTACATAACTCGTCTCCAGCGCACTGAGAAGTTCATTCTGCTGCTCCTGAAGTGTATCTACCTTATCTGTCAGAGCCGCGATCTCTTTTTCATTTGCCTGGGCTTTCATGCTACTGTTATAAAAAAGTACAGCCAGGATCACCAGCAGTAAGGAGATCACTCTCATATAAAAATTCTGATTTTTCATCTCTTTTCTCCCTTGTATTTATAACAATTCCGTAAATTGCTGCATCAGGCTCAACTGTGCGAACATATATGGCTGCGTCAGATGCTCTCGATCCAGTCCTGTAATCTGCGTATAACTGTCTTTTGGATAAATTATATAGTTTTTATCCATATACATAAATTAGTTTTGATTAATCTTTTTTATAAAATTAGACGATGCTAACTTACAGTTAGGTATTATATCACCTGTTTTTTTTCTTGTCTACACTTTTGTTAGTAGTTTATAACTTTTTCCAATATGAATTTTTCTGTTTTATGTCTTTTATAAAAGAAAAATCATCGCCACTCCTCCCTTTCCGTTGGGAACAGCTGTATGAATTATGGTTAGATATCATTAACTTATGTTTGCCTTTTAATTTCGATTATGATATGATTTTTCTGAATCTGTAACAGAAATGGAGATTTGTTTTGAAGAAAAAAGAATTGATTTTTATTGCCGGGATCCTGATTCTGGCGGGGGTTCTCTGGCTTGGTTTTCAGATTGCGGGGAAACGTTCCCATAATACGATCCGTATTACCGTTGACGGAAAAGAATTCGGAACCTATTCGCTTTCCCAGGACCAGATCATCCACATCGGAGACACCAATGTCTGCGAGATCAAAGATGGAAAAGTTACAATGATCGAAGCAACCTGCCCGGATCATTACTGTATAAAACAGAATGCTGTGGACGAGCACGGCGGTTCCATCATCTGCCTTCCTAATAAGGTTGTGATAGAAGGGGAAAATACTGCAGAGGATTTGGATTCGGAGAGTTCGCCTAAAATTGATGCGGTGACATAAAATTTCCGGAGAATATGCGTAATGCGTATTCTCCGTAGAGTTTTCTCTGACAGACGGTATTCTGTCTGTGCTATTTCTGCAACGATATTCCTGCAACAAATGAAAGGATTTATTTATGAAACGAAAAACAGCTTATCTCGGATTATTTGCCGCAGTAGCGATCATTTTTGGATATGTGGAGTCTCTGGTCCCTGTATTTACAGGGATTCCGGGTATCAAGCTCGGGCTTGCAAACCTGGCGGTGCTTTTTATACTGGACCGATATTCCTTTAAAGAAGCGGCTCTCGTGTCCGTTGTCAGAATCCTGGTGATCGGATTTATGTTTGGAAATCTGTTCAGTATTTTGTATAGTCTGGCTGGCGCTGCGCTTAGCCTGACTGTGATGGATCTTTTAAAAAAACATTCCGGCTTCAGTCTGATCGGTATCAGTGTGGCCGGTGGTGTCACACATAATATCGGGCAGCTGATCGTTGCCATGATCGTGGTGAGCAATACGAGTTTGATGGTTTATGCACCGGCACTGCTGGTAGCAGGTGTCCTGGCGGGGATTCTCATAGGTGGGTTGACAAAGGAGGTTGTGGGACGACTTCCTTTGAATCTATAATTATGTGGTTTGATTTTTTAGATTATAGTTTTCACTTTTTGAAGTGAAATAAATTGGATAGTTTGATTTTTTGGGATTGTAGTTTTCACCTTTTGAAGTGAGAGGAAATTGGATGGTTTGATTTTTTTGGATTATAGTTTTCACTTTTTGAAAGTGAGATAAATTGGGTAATTTGATTTTTTTGGATTGTAGTTTTCACCTTTTGAAGTGAGAGGAAATTGGATGATTTGATTTTTTTGGATTATAGTTTTCACTTTTTGAAAGTGGGTAATTTGCGAGAAGGGGAAGCACTCATAGTTGCGAAGGCTGTCTCCCCTTCTCGCGCTCTTCCCCTCCTGGCCACGCCACTGTGATGCGTTGTGGAATGTGTAAGTGTATCGGCTCAGTCCTGTATTCTGCTGTATCGGCAGTGACAGGCTGAGCCGATTATTGATTCTGCCATGTATTCTGCTGCACTGGCAGTAACAGGCTGAGCCGATTATTGATTCTGCCTTGTATTCTGCTGCACTGGCAGTAGCAG
>ENA-OUQM01000186-OUQM01000186.1-human-gut-metagenome-genome-assembly--contig:-NODE-186-length-45966-cov-14.403433_pt1 | contig 45966 bp, 33 predicted proteins | sample MGYA00237949_ERZ548830 | MGnify/ENA primary metagenome ERZ548830 (study PRJEB26490, sample SAMN05194706) | human gut metagenome | biome: terrestrial biome; feature: human-associated habitat; material...
ATTCATCTATGAAAAAACAGCGAAAAATCGTATTCTGGGCAGCATCACTGCTTCTTACAGGAGTCCTGGCAGCGGGCGGAACACTGGCATATCTGACAGACAAGGATTCTGTGACAAACCAGTTTGTTGTCGGGAAAGTAGAAATTGAGGGTCATGAGCCAGCTTATAAGCCGGATCCGGATGGAAAGACAAACTATATCGTACCAACCCAGGTCATTCCAAAAGATCCGTGCATTGAAAACAAGGGAAAAAATGATTCTTATGTTTATATGGATGTTTCAATTCCGATGGCAAAGGTGATTGTCGCAGATGCATCCGGAAAGCGTTTAAATGGTGGTACAGCTGTGGACACGGAACTGTTTTCCATGAATCAGATTTCCTCGAAATGGGTACTGATGTACAGAAAAAAACAGAATAATGCGATGGTTTATACGTATCTGTACAACGAAGTATTGTCAGCCGGAAAAACTACAGATCCGCTATTTACCAGTGTGACGGCAGCAAACATTGTGGAAGGTCAGCTGGATGAAAAAGAGGTCGATATTCCGATCAACTATTATGCGATTCAGGCGCTGAACACAGGAGAAGGAAACACGGTTACTGAAAAGGCCACACAGGCATGGGAAAAGTATGTCAACCAGAACAACGGGCAGAAAGGCCAGGTGACGGTACCGCAGTCAGAATCGGAGCGGATGGGGACACCTGGGATTTAACCGAATCAAGTAAGTACCTGTTTCCATTGCGAAAAGCAATAAGCAAGGGGGCTTGCTTGTATCAGGAGGAGTGCAGGTTCCTTCTGATAAACTGCGGAGCAGTTATTCGGTTATGAGCAAGCTGCGAAGCGGATTGCGAATATCCGCTTGACTTAGTTTTCTGGGGGAAGAAAAGGATGAAAAAAAAGACAAGAAGACTGCTTCTTTTCGCAGGTGCAGTCGGGTGTGGTATGGCAGCAGCTGTATGGCTGCTGCCTGGAACCTCGGCTTATTTTACAGATCATGAAAGTACCTGGAATCGTATGGTGTTCGGACATAATGCGAGTACGATCACAGAAGAGTTTCCAACGCCTACACCTGTGCCGCCCGGGAAAAGTGTGGTTAAGAAAGTGAAAATCAGAAATGAAGGTTCGGTTACCTGCTACATCCGTGCGGCGGTTGTATTTAGTGAACCAATTGAGGCACTTGAAGGGCTCGATACGGAAAACTGGATTAAAGGAAAAGATGATTATTATTACTATAAAAATCCGGTTGCAAAAGGAGAGTGTACAACGGAGCTGTTTACGGGAATCCGTACTGCAAAAGAGATGAAGCAGAAAGAGCTGGAAGTTTCTGTATATGAGGAATCAATACAGATCCAAAAGGGGAATCTGATATTTGGCGACTATCAGGAGGCGTGGAATGCTTATGAAAGAGGTGGTCAGACATGAAGGGAAAGGGTGTCCGGATTGGATGTGCGGCAGCAAGTCTTTTACTTGGCGCAAGCGGGACATATGCGTATTACCGAAGCAGTGCTGAGACCATCAATATCATTGCTACAGGAGATGTAAATATCGGGATTATGGAATATGAGGAGGACAAAAAAGGCAAAAAAAAGTATGAGGGACCAGAGAAGGGCATTGTACTTCCTTCGCAGGTGATTTCTAAAATTCCACGGATTACAAATTATGCGGAACCGTGTTATGTCCGGGTGAGGCCGGTATTTACGAACGAAAAAAAGGAAGAAACGACAGTTGCGGAGAAAACGGAAAACGAAAAAGAGGTTCCGGAAGAAGAAACAGGCAGTCAGGACGATTATCGTCTTGGAGAAGAGGATCTTGGAGGAATTGCAGAGATCTGGAAGAAAGCGGGAGAGTATTATTATTATCCGAAGATACTGCAAAAACAGGAGTCTGTTGATTTCTTTCGAACCATTACCATTCCATCTGACTGGACGAGTGCAGCAGAAGGACAGGTATTGTCTGTTGAAATTCAGGCAGAGGCAATACAGGCAGCTAATACAGCTCCGGATTTTGCGTCAGAAAATCCCTGGGGAGAAGAAACAGAAATCGAACAGTGTGTACATGAGACAGATAATGTGATTTCGGAGGTTTCACAGCATAGCTTTTTTACGGTTTCGTATGAGGGAGCGGCACGAAACCTGATTCTGGCACCGGACAACTTTTTTCGGAATTTTTCGACACTGATGCCGGGAGACGAAAGGGAAGATACGTTTACCCTTATCAACACAACAAAAAGCAGTGCCGAATTTTTTCTGAGAACGGAAGTGCCGGAAGGATTAAGCGAAGCAGAAAAGGGGTTGCTTTCCCGGATCAAACTGGAAATTTACGAAGGTGAAAGCGTATTCTATCAGGGTAGTTTAAAAAGCGATGAGCTGCAGAAGGCAAAAAGTATCGGAATATGCAGACCGGATGAACGGAAAGAACTCCGTTTCTCCATTTTCGTGCCGTCGGAGCTGGGAAATGAATGGGCGCTCCGAAAAAGCGAGATAAAATGGATTTTTTCTGTCGAGGGAGAAGATCTGCCGCAGGAAGAGGGGCCGTCTATCTGGCATAGTGCGCCGAAAACAGGTTTGCGTGACCCATCGGCAGCCGTTCCGATGGGAATTGCTGTGACAGGAGCGTTCTTGTTTCTTGCCGCGGGGCGCTTTGAAAGGAGGAAAGAATGAAAAGAGTAAAGAAAAGCATCTGGTTTCTTGTGGGAATTCTGCTGCTGCTTTCGGGATGTGTTTTTCAGGAAAAAGTTCTGGCCTCCAGTCTTGCCAGCCTTCCTTCTCTTTCGGCGGCCGGAATAGGAGAAATCGTAGCAACGGACTCAACCATTGATGGGAGATATGATTTTACCCCGCTGATCGGAAGTGAAACAAAAATCCGTTTTGGAAGCACAGACGGCAGTGCCTGGGACAATGTGTTCTGCAGGAACGGAGAAAAATATGCCAAATGCTGTTCTAAATGGTGGGCGGCAGCAGATGTGAAGGAATGGAGTAATCTTCGTTCCTTCACGCCGTTGGCTTCCAAAAAAGGAAAAATGTATGCGGAATATACAAATGTGGGGGAATGTCACGGCGAAAGTGTCACGATGAGGATCTGGCTTGAGGACTGGCAGAATACGATTGTGCCGTCGGGTTATGACGATGTGGATGCGGTGATTGTAGCGATTGATCATGATAAGCCGGTGATTGATATAAAGGGTCTGCTCTGGATCAAGGTAAGGTTTGCTTATTACGACGGTAAAGGAAATCCATTGAGCGTAAAAGGATATTTTACGTTGTCGGATCTGGACTTCGAACAGGGATTTTATCTGGCAGATGAGACAGAGCATATTTATCTGACGAAAGAGGCGGATAACAGGATTGTCTATGATACAAGGACAGAAGCAATCTGGTCAGCGAAACGTGGATCTGAGTCGGATGGGGGAACAACGCCAGAAAATCCGGAGGGATGGGTCACGTTCACCTTTGAAGGGGATTCCCAGACGATGATTTTTTACAATGGAAATACGAACGCTGCGGTAACCGGACCTGGCGGCGGCGTAACGGCGCCAAAAAAATGGCCGGAAAACTTTGTAAATGATACCTCAAGCAAGTTCAACAACTGGCATGGAGCCTCCAGAGAAACAGCGACAAGCACTGTACCATGGAATACCTCAGAATTTGGCTATACAGCAGACGTTCCCTGCCACTTGTCAAAAGTAGGAGATCTTGTAGTGAAAAAAATGGATGCAGAGACAAAAGAAGCTCTTTCCGATGCAGAATTTACCGTGTATCGATGGAAAAATAACACCTGGAGCGAGTTTAAAAAGATGAACTGGGTGGAAAAAACGGGGTCTTATCTGCTGGAGGGAATCCGTGATACGGACAGTGAAAACGGAAAATTTCGAGTTGTGGAAACAAAAAATCCGTCCGGTTATACAGGAAATTGGGAAAAAGAGTTTTCTATTGAAAAAGAGGGCATGCAGACAATCCGGCTGGAAGCAGAAAATACAAGAAAAACAGGTTCTCTGAAAATTAAAAAAACAGAAGAAATTTCCGGAAAAGCTCTGGCAGGAGCAGAATATCAGGTGATTGCCTGCGGCGCGATTACAACTGCAAACGGAACAGTACTGCTTCCGGATCAGGCAGTAGCAGCTGTTCTGAGGACGGATGAAAACGGAGAGGCATTTCAGGATCGGCTGGAGTATGGAACATATTTGGTGCGGGAAACGACAGCACCCAAAGGATATGTACTGGACACCACAGAAAAGAAAATAACAGTGGGAGAACCGAATACGCAGGGTATATTGGCATTTGAGAACCGGAAAAACCGTTTTGTCCTGCAGAAAGTAAGTAAGGGAGATGGAACTGTACTTCCGGGAGCGGTATTTCATATCTGGATGAAAGATAACAGCTTTGATGAGACAAAAGAGACAGATAAAGATGGAAAAATCGAATTGACGGGGCTTTTGGATGGAAGCTGGTGCTATCAGGAGATAACAGCGCCAAAAGGGTATCTCGTTGATGGTACCTTGCGGGAATTTACCGTGAAAAACGGAAGGATTGACGGAAAAACAGAACTGTCTGTCAGGGCAGAAAATGATGGAACGCATCTGGCGATTGAAAAAACAGATGCGGAAAGCGGAAAACGAATTTCTGGTGCAAAACTGGTGCTGAAAGATGCAGACGGAAACCGGGTGGACAGCTGGATATCTGAAGAGGGCGGTTCGCATGAGCTGGAAAAAATAAAACCGGGATCCTATCTCCTTGTAGAAGAATCTCCGCCAGACGGATATCTGGAAGCGGATCCGATTTCGTTTGTGGTGGAAGCAAAAAAGGAAATGCAGACTGTGACAATGAAAGATCTTGCATGTGAAACGTTGACCATTACAAAAAAAATTAAGGCAGATGAGATTACCTGGGCGCACGGAAATCCTACGTTTTTGTTTTCGGTAAAGGGAACTGATTTGAATGGACAGGAGCACACGTATCAGTGCTATGTGACGTTCACCAAAACAGACAAAACGGCAGATCAGGAGGGATATATTGAACAGTCAGTACAAATTTGCGGAATTCCGGCGGGAAAAGATTACCGGGTAGAAGAAAAGAAGGTATTGCGATATTCGCTTGTGCGAGTGACGGGAACCTCAAATGTTACTGTCACGAAACAAGAAGAGCCAGGAGATGGAAAAGATCCGGCACGTGTCTTTTCGGTATCCGTCAATTTGTGTGGTCACCCGGAAAAAAGTGAAGTTGTCTTTGAAAATCAAAAATATCGATGGGATGATTATGGACATACCAGTGTTGTAAGAAACCGGATCCCGATCGAATAAACTTGAATACAAGCATTCCACCATCATTTCTGGTGGTGGAATGAAAAAAATGGAGCGATAAAAATCAGAAGAAAAAGAAGCGGGATTATTTTTTTGACAGTGACAGTGCTTTTTTTCTGGTATCTGCCACAGATCCGACAGGGATGGCAGATTCGAGAAGAGCAGAAGGATGCCGTACAGACGTATATCAGTGAGACGAAAGAAGTGCGGGATAACGAAAAGGAAAAAAACAAAGAGAAACGAAATAGAGAAGAACAAAACGAAGAAGAACAAAAACCAGACGAAAGAGATCAGAATTTGTCTCGGCGGGTTGATTTTGTAAAACTTCGATTAAAAAATAGAGAAATCAGAGCATGGATCCGGATTCCGGGCTGTGATCTGGATACACCTGTTGTGCGGGGAACGGATGACAGGTATTATTTGACACACAATGCATTCGGGGAGGAGAAAATTTACGGATGTATTTTTGCTCCATGCGATACGCCGGAAGACTTTTCGGAACGCCATATAATTCTATTCGGGCATAATATGCGGGACGGAACGATGTTCGGCGGGTTGAAAAAGTATCGTAAAGCATCCTTTGGTCAGAAATATCCGTATTTATATCTGTATTTGCCGGAGGAAACCTGGCGTTTTCGGATTTTTGGTGTGGAAGAGACCGATGCAAAAAGTGATGTCTACCGGATTGGTGGCTGGAGTGAAAGGGACTGGGATGTGTGGCTGCAGGAAAGAAAAGAAAACAGTGTGGTTTCCTGGACAATGGATGAAAAGACGCTTCATAAGGTTCTGACACTTTCTACCTGCATCGGTGACGGAAGCAATATGCAGAGACTGGTGGTACATGCCGCTTTGGAGAAAATTTTTGAAACAGATGCTGGAAGGAAGGAGGGTTCTGTGCTAGAATAAGACAGATCAAATAAGGGTGGCGATGAGATATGAAAGAACAGCTGTATGTAGTAGCAGGGATTTTTGGACTTTTGATTCTGCTGGGCTTATGGATGGTGCAAAACAACAGAAAAAGACAGGAAAAGCAGCTGAAATACCTGCGGAGCATCTGGGGACAGAAAAGTAAGAGACAGACAGTGCGGAAAAAGAAAGAAAATCTGGAAGCATGTCTGGAACAAAAGACAGGGAAAGAATTCTGCATTGATCCTATTACCTGGAATGATCTGGATCTGGATGCAGTTTACGATGCCGTTGACCATACAGTATCGGTGTGCGGAGAAGAACATTTATACAGGGCACTTTGCACGCCGGTTACCACACCAGAAACCCGTGCAGAAAGGGAACGGCTTGCAGAATTGTTTGCCAGAGACCAGAAAGCGAGGGAGACTGTACAGAAAGCACTTCTTCTGATGGGAAAGGAAAAGGAAAATCCGCCGACCAGGGAAATTGCCGTGCTGATGAAAGCGGAGCCGGGAAATAAAGAAAAATATTTTCTGATGGCTGGAATTGCTGTGTTTGGCATCGCACTGTTGTTTTGTGCGCCGTCGCTGGGTGTGGTGGTTTTATTTGCATCCATGGTTGGCAACGGACTTGTACATGGAAGTGAGAGTAAAAAGCTGGAGAGCGCAATGGAAGCACTTGGCTGCATCTTGCGGATGCAGCGGACAGCAAAGGAACTGGAAAAAGAATCAATTCCGGGACTGGAAACATATCAGGAACGTCTGGCAAAAGGGGAAAAGAAGCTTCGCAGTATGGCCAGAAAATGCAGAACACTTGTTAATACAAAAGGAACACAGGGTGGTGCCTTAAATATGGTGTTTGCATATTTTCATACGTTTTTTCTGCTGGATCTGATCGAGTATGCATCGGTTGTTTCGGAGGGAAAAAGATATGAAAAAGCTCTTAGCCAGATGGCAGAAGATCTTGGTATTCTGGATTTTTCACTGTCGGTGGCTTCGTATCGGGAGAGTCTTTCCTATTACTGTGTGCCGGAATTTGTGGACGAAAAGAAAGCAGGTTGCCGGATCGATGTGGAGGAATTGTATCATCCGCTGCTGGCGCATCCGGTAGCAAACAGTCTATATGCAGAAGGAGGAATTCTGCTCACTGGTTCGAATGCGTCCGGAAAATCCACATTCATGAAAAACATGGCAGTCAATGCCATTCTGGCGCAGACGCTGAATACGAGTCTTTCAAAGAGATATCGTGGCGTTGTCTGCAGAGTTATGACATCCATGGCACTTCGTGACAATCTGGAGCAAGGAGAAAGCTACTTTGTCGTGGAAGTAAAATCCCTGAAACGAATTCTGGACGCCGGAAGGGAGAAAACCCCGCTTTTATGTGTGATTGATGAGGTTTTGCGTGGGACAAATACGACGGAGCGGATTGCTGCATCGGAGAGTGTGCTTGTCGCTCTGCGCCGTGCGAATGTACTTTGTCTTGCAGCAACGCATGATGCAGAGCTTACAGATCTGTTAGAGGATCTTTATACGAATTACCATTTTGAAGAGCAAATCACCCGACAGAATATTTCTTTTCCATATCGCCTGAAAAAAGGACCGGCAAGAAGTAAAAATGCTATTGCCCTGCTTGAAACGATGGGAATTGAGAAAAAGATTGTAGAGCAGGCGAAAAGAAGGGCAGAGGAGTTTGAAATAACGGGAGTCTGGAAGAAAGAAAACTTCTGCGGTAGATAAAGGGAAGAAAAAAGTCAGAAAAAGCAGATCTTTTTTGAAAAAATACCAGGAAATAGTTCAGCATTTTTTCATTGTGTGGTATGATAAGACAGATCGTGTGATCCGGCAGAAAAAATGCCGGATGGGTTAAGGAGAAAAACATGAGCAGGACAGGCTTGGAAGATGCATATATTATGCGCGGCAGCAAAAAACTCCGTTTGGGCTATACGACAGGCTCCTGCGCGGCCGCAGCTGCGCGGGGAGCGGCATTTATGCTGCTTTCCGGAAAAGAAATACAGGAAGTAAAAATCAATACGCCCAAGGGGATTGTGCTAAATCTGGAATTACTGGATATCAGAAGAAACGCCGAAAAGGTAAGCTGTGCCGTTCGAAAGGACGGCGGGGATGACCCGGATGTGACAGATCAGGCACTCATCTACGCAGAGGTGTCGTTCGGAACAAAGGAGGGGATTTCTATCGATGGAGGAGTCGGCGTTGGACGTGTGACGAAGCCTGGCCTGGATCAGCCGGTTGGAAATGCAGCAATCAACCATGTACCGCGTCAAATGATACGCGAAAATGTGGAAGAGATTCAAAAAAAGCTGGATGATTTCCGTGCTCTGCAGGTTGTTATCTCCGTGCCGGCCGGTGAAGAACTGGCAAAACATACCTTTAATCCGAGGCTGGGGATCAATGGAGGAATTTCGATTCTAGGAACGAGTGGTATTGTAGTGCCGATGAGTGAAGAGGCATTGATTTCTACAATCCGCGTTGAGATGGAAATGAGGAGAGCGCAAGGGGATCGTGTCCTTCTGGTGACACCGGGAAACTATGGCCAGGACTTTCTGAAAACATATCCGTGGATTCGTGCAGAACATTCTGTAAAGTGCAGCAATTATGTTGGAAAAACGTTGGAGTTTGCAGCAGAGCTGGGATTTGATGCGATTCTTTTTGTAGCACATCTTGGGAAATTCGTTAAAGTGTCCGGCGGAATCATGAATACCCATTCTCATGAAGCAGATTGCCGTGCAGAACTTCTTGCAGCACAGGCAGTACGCGCAGGGGCAACACTTCCGCTTGTGAGAAAATTGCTGGAAACGGGAACAACAGAAGAAGCAGTGCAGCTCCTCAAAGAGGCAGGCTACCTGAAAAAAACGATAGAAAAAGTAACAGAAAAAATTGCTTTTTACATGAATTACCACATTGAAGGCAGAATACAGACGGAGGCGATTGTTTTTTCCAGCAACGAGGGTCTGCTTGGAGCAACAGCGGGAGCGGAGCAACTTCTGGAACGGTTGCGGGAGCAGGAAGCACTGTTGGAACGTGTTTAAAAACCATTTCTACAAAGTAGGACCTTCCATTTACGAAAGGCTTATTTCAGACACGTTCCAGAAGAAAAAAAATGGAAAAGAGTGAAAGCAAAGATGAGAGGAATTTTATTTGGAACCGGAATCGGACCGGGAGATCCGGAGCTTATGACAGTAAAGGCGGTGCGACTGATCCGGGAAAATCATACGATTGCGGTACCGGGCGAAAAACCGCAGGAGAGCATTGCCTATAAAATTGCGGTTCAGGCAGTACCGGAGCTGGCAGAAAAAGAATTGGTTGCAATTCCAATGCCGATGACGAAGGATGCAAAAATGCTGGAGGAGAACCATCGGCGTGGTGCGGAAAAAATAGAAAAGCTGTTGGAAGTGGGAAAAAATGTAGTGTTTCTGACACTTGGAGATCCAACCGTATATGCAACTTATCTTTATATACACAGACAGGTAAAAAAAGACGGTTTCGATGCAAGAATCATAAGCGGTGTTCCATCGTTCTGTGCAGCTGCTGCATCTCTTTCTGAGGGACTGGTAGAAAATTCCGAGGAGCTGCATGTGATTCCTGCATCTTATCAGATTGAGGAGGCATTAAAGCTTCCCGGGACGAAAGTTCTGATGAAGGCGGGCAGACAGATGCCGACTGTAAAGCAGTTCTTAAAGGAAAACGGATGTCAGGCCGTGATGGTGGAGAATTGCGGTATGGATACAGAACAGAAATATTTCAGCACAGATGAAATTCCGGATCACGCGAGTTATTATTCGCTGATCATTGTAAAAGAAAAGAGGAAAAAATAGATGGTACATTTTATTGGAGCAGGTCCGGGCGCCCCGGATCTGATTACGGTGAGAGGACAGAAATTGTTAAGTGAGGCAGACGTGATTATTTATGCCGGATCTCTGGTAAATCCGGCACTGCTGGATCTGAAAAAAAACAGTTGCGTGGTATACAACAGTGCAACGATGACACTGGAGCAGGTAATCGATGTTATGAAAGATGCCGAAAGCAAAGGTCTTACTGTGGCAAGACTTCATACCGGAGATCCGTGTCTGTATGGTGCAATCCGTGAGCAGATGGATGCACTCGATGCACTTGGTATTGCACACGATGATTGTCCGGGCGTGAGTTCCTTTTGCGGAGCAGCTGCGGCACTGGAGATGGAATATACGCTGCCGGATATTTCTCAGAGTGTTGTTATCACCCGGATGGCAGGAAGAACGCCGGTTCCGGAACGGGAGAGTATTGCATCCTTTGCGGCGCATCAGGCAACAATGGTTGTGTTTTTAAGTACAGGGCTTTTGGAAGAACTCTCCAGGGAGCTGATTGCCGGAGGCTATACAGCAGATACACCGGCTGCTATTGTCTATAAGGCAACCTGGCCAGAGGAAAAAACTTTTATCTGCACAGTCGGAACGCTTGCTGAAACAGCAAAGAAGAACCAGATAACAAAAACAGCGTTGATGATTATTGGAAATGCTGTTTCGCAGGGAAATTACCGTAGAAGTGATTTGTACAATCCGGCGTTTACAACGGAATTCCGAGAGGCAGAAAAATAAGATGAAAATAGCCATAGCAAGTTTTACCAGAAATGGATGTGTCTGGAATCAAAAGCTTTGCGCTGGGCTGAAAAATCACAGCTGCGAAGGGTATGCACTGGAAAAATACGGAAAAGAAACCGGGATTCCGGCTATTGCACCGTCTCTTGCTGTGTGGACAGAGCGAATGTTTACAAACGTGGATGCCATGATATTTATCGGGGCATGTGGGATTGCCGTGCGCAGTATTGCGCCGTACGTGAAAAGTAAAAAAACAGATCCGGCAGTTTTATGTATGGATGAACAGGGCAAATTTGTGATTTCGCTTCTTTCCGGTCATATCGGCGGTGCAAATGGACTGGCAGAAGAGGTTGCAGCAGTAACAGGTGCAGTTCCGGTTATTACAACGGCAACAGATGTGAACCATAAGTTTGCGGTGGATGTTTTTGCTGTAAAAAACCATTGTGAAATTTGTGAGATGGAGCTGGCGAAAGAGGCATCGGCGCTTCTGGTGGATGGAAAAAAAATAGGTTTCTGCAGCCGGTTTTCAGTGGATGGAACGATACCGGAGGAGCTTGTGACAGAAAAGGCGGAAAAACTGCAGATGGGCATTTGTATTACTGCTTCGGAGCAGGATTCCCCGTATGAGAGAACGCTTCACTTGATTCCCAAAATGATTACAATTGGGATTGGCTGCAAAAAGAATACGCCGCCAGAATGGATCGAAGAGAGGGTTCTGACGGTACTTGCCAAAGCCGGAATTTCAGAGAAGGCAGTCCGGCAGGTGGCGAGCATTGATTTGAAGGCGCAGGAGCCAGGAATTTTGCGGCTTGCGGAAAAATATGATTGGCAATATTGTACTTTTTCGGCCGAAGAATTGAAAAAGGCGAAGGGGACATTTACATCCTCCGCGTTTGTGAAAAAAATCACAGGAATTGACAATGTCTGCGAACGCAGTGCGGTTCTTGCCGGTGGCAGACTGATCAGAAAAAAAGAGGCAGTGGATGGTGTAACGGTTGCACTTTCCGCCGCAGACTGGAGGGCAGTATTTTGAGTACAATCTTTGTAGTGGGCATCGGACCCGGAGCATACGAGAAAATGACGATCGAGGCAGCAGATGTGCTGCGCAGCTGTGATGTGATTATCGGCTATACCGTCTATGTGGATCTGGTAAAAGAACATTTTGCAGGAAAAGAATTTTTGACGACGCCGATGCGGAAAGAGGTAGAACGGTGCCGTCTGGCATTTGAAACTGCGGCAAAAGGAAAACAGGTTGCTATGATCTGCAGCGGAGACGCAGGAGTATACGGGATGGCAGGTTTGATGTATGAACTTTCAGAGGAATGGCCGGACATTGAAATTAAGGTGATTCCGGGTGTGACGGCTGCAACGGGAGGAGCGGCTGTTCTTGGAGCTCCTCTGATTCATGATTTTGCGCTGATCAGTCTCAGTGATCTTCTGACACCGTGGGAAAAAATCGAAAAACGTATTCTTCTGGCATCGGAAGCAGACTTTGTAATCTGTATTTATAATCCGGGAAGTCATAAGCGGGCGGATTATCTGGAAAAGGCATGTGATCTGATGCTGCGTTATAAAACACCGGAGACGGTCTGCGGAATCGTAAGCCAGATCGGAAGGGATGGTGAAACAAGCCGGACACTGACGCTTGCGGAACTTCGAAATACAAAAGTTGACATGTTTACGACTGTGTTTGTCGGAAACAGCCAGACGAAGGAAATCCAGAACCATATGGTAACACCAAGGGGATACCGCTATGAATAAAGTGATTGTCTTTGCCGGAACGACGGAGGGACGGGAAATCTGCAGTTTTTTGAAAAAATACAGTGTTTTGTCTCTTGCCTGTACGGCGACAGAATATGGAAAATGCCGCATTGAGGAGGGTGGTACACTTACTGTCCGAAGCGGAAGGCTAACGGAACAGGAGATGGAACAGCTTTTTGATACGGAACAGCCGGAAATAGTGATCGATGCAACTCATCCATATGCGGATCTGGTGTCGGAAAATATTCGATCCGCGTGTGAAAGAGCAGAAAAAACGTATCTTCGCCTTCTGCGGCCGTCGCTTGCAGCCGATCCGGCCTGCATCATGGTCGATACGACGGAAGAAGCAGTATCGTATCTGGCAGATACCACTGGAAATATTCTGGTGACGACAGGAAGCAAGGAGCTTGCAAAATTCACAAAACTTCCCGGTTATGAAAAGCGTATTTATGCCCGTATACTGCCGCTTCCCAATGTGATTGCTTCCTGTGCGGAGCTTGGTTTTGATGCGGCGCATACGATCGGTATGCAGGGTCCGTTTTCTGTTGAAATGAATCTTGCAATGCTGCAGGCATTCCGGGCCGAATGGATGGTGACAAAAGAATCCGGCCGAAACGGTGGTTTTGAAGAAAAGATCGAGGCGGCAAAAAAAGCGGGAGTGCGGGTGGTTCTGATCGGCCGTCCGAAAGAGGAAGAAGGCCTTTCGGAGAATGAAGTAAAACGGTATCTTGCTGAAAAGTTCCATCTGTCCGTTCGGAGAAAGGTTGTGATTGCAGGAATCGGTCCGGGAGCAGAAAAACAGATGACGCTGGCACTCATAGAAGCGTGTGAGCAGGCGGATGTGCTGATCGGGGCAGGCCGTATGATAAAGGCTGTGGAAAAATACCAGAAACCGATGCTTGCAGAGTACAGCCCGGAAAAAATTTATGATTATCTGAAGAGGCATCCGGAATATGAAAACATTGTCCTTCTACAGTCCGGCGATGTCGGATTTTACAGTGGGGCGAAAAAGCTTCAGGCAGTTCTTGCGGGGGATGAACAGTTTTCGGTTCGCATAGAGCCTGGAATTCCTTCCTTGGTTTATTTCTGCGCAAAAATCGGAGTACCCTGGGAGGATGCTGCATTTGTCAGTCTGCATGGAAAACACTGCAATTTTATGGAAACGGTGCGCAGAAATCAGAAAACGCTGGCAATTGCGGGAGGAAAGGGTAGTGTAAACGAACTCTGCCGGACGCTGTGTACCTATGGCTGGGAGCAGATTGTTCTGCATGTCGGTACCGATTTGTCGTATCCGGAAGAACGTATTGTTACGGGAACAGCGGATGAGCTTGCAAAGATGGAATTTGCGCCTCTTGCAGTTGTTCTGTTTGAAAATCCAAGTCCGGAGCCGGAGTTTACGGCCGGTATGGCAGATGAAAAATTTTTGCGTGACAAGGTTCCGATGACAAAACGGGAAGTGCGGAATGCGTCTCTTTCGCATTTGCAGCTTTCTTCGGATTCCATTGTTTACGATATCGGTGCAGGAACGGGTTCAGTTTCGATCGAGATGGCACTTCGTGCAGCGCAGGGAAAGGTCTATGCAATCGAAAAAAATCCAGTGGCTGTTGCACTTTTACAGGAAAACAAAAAGAAGTTCGGTGTGGATCATCTGGAAATTATAGAAGGAACTGCGCCGGAAGCACTGGATGGGCTTCCGATTCCAACACATGCTTTTATCGGCGGTTCTGCCGGAAATTTAAAAGAAATTCTGGAATTGCTGTTGCAAAAAAATCCAAGGATCCGTGTGGTATTAAATACGGTGACGGTGGAAACTCTGGCAGAGGCTGTAGCATGTTTCAAAGAGCTTGCATTTGAAGAACCGGATATTGTCTGCCTGCAGGCATCGAATGCAAAGAAGGCCGGCAAAAGTCATCTGATGATTGCCCAGAATCCGGTGTATCTTTTTACCACACAGGGAGGTGTCAGAGAATGAAGCTACCAAGAATCATGTTGGCGGCCGGAAAGAGCGGAAGCGGAAAAACAATGATCACTTGTGGTATACTTCGCGCGTTGCAGCAGATGGGAAAGCAGCCATCAGCCTTTAAGTGTGGACCGGACTATATTGACCCGATGTTTCATGAACGGGTTATTGGTGCGTCTTCGTGTAATCTGGATCCGTTTTTTACCGAAGAAGAGACCACGCAGTATTTGCTCTGCAAACACGCGTCTGGTCACGATATTTCGGTGCTGGAGGGAGTCATGGGATACTATGATGGTCTTGGCGGAATTTCTACCAAAGGCAGTGCCTATGATCTTGCCTGTATGACAAAAACACCGGTGATTCTGGTTGTCGATGCCAAAGGCATGAGTGTTTCTGCTCTCGCATTCATTCAGGGATATATGCATTACAAAGAAGACAGTCGGATTGCCGGTGTAATCTTTAACCGGATGTCGGAAATGTTGTATCGGGAGATCGCGTCGATTGTGGAAGAGGAACTTGGTGTCTCCTGTGTCGGTTTTGTGCCGGAATTGCCGGAATGTCATTTAGAAAGCCGTCATCTTGGTCTTATCATGCCGGACGAGGTGGAAAATTTACAGGAGCAGGTCAATCTGCTTGCCAGGACACTTCAGAAAACATTGGATTTTGATAAAATTCTTGCAATTGCAGAAGGTGCAGAAGAACTTTCCGGAAAAATGCCGGAATTCCTTCGTGAAGTGTTAGAAAGTGAAGCAGCCGGGAAAGTACGGGCTGTATCGCCTAAGCTTGCTGTTGCAAAGGATGAGGCGTTCTGTTTCTTTTATCGGGATAATCTGGAACTTCTTGAGACTCTCGGAGCAAAGATGGAATATTTTTCACCTCTTTCAGATGCGGAACTACCGAAAAATACAGACGGGCTTCTGCTCTATGGCGGTTATCCGGAGCTGCATGCAAAGGAACTTTCAGAAAATGATACAATGATCCGAGAGATTCGCGAAAAAATCAGTCATGGAATGCCGGTTCTCGCAGAATGCGGAGGGTATATGTACTTGTCCGAAGCTATGGAGGACATGGAAGGAACAGCTTATCCTATGGTACAGGCAGTTCCGGGAAAAGTCTATCGGACAAAAAAACTGGGACGGTTTGGATACATTACGCTGACACCGAATACGGAAAATACGTTTCAAAACGGTGGAAACCCAGTGCGTGGTCATGAATTTCATTATTTTGACAGCACCGACTGTGGAAATGCATGGCATGCAGTAAAACCGCTGCGGAAACGGAACTGGGACTGCATTCATGCATCAAAACGGATGATGGCGGGATTTCCACATTTATATTATATGGCGAGTCCGCACCTTGCACTGGAGTTTCTGGAACAGTGTGCAGCCTATCAAAAAGAACAGGAGAAAACAAAATGAAAACAGCATTAGCAGCTCTTGTAGTAGGATATGGAATGGATTTGCTGCTTGGTGATCCCTCCTTTTTATACCATCCGATTCGAGTGATTGGAAATCTCATTGGCGTACTGGAAAAATGGTTACGGAAAATTTTCCCGGAAACGCAGCAGGGAGAACTGATCGGAGGCATTTTTCTTGTACTTTTTGTCTGTCTGGCAGGATACGGTGTTCCGGCATTGCTGCTCCTGGCAGCATTTAAAATTCATCCGATCGTCGGCTTTGGTCTCGAGGTGCTCTGGTGCTGGCAAATTCCCGCAACGAAATGTCTGAAAGATGAGAGCATGAAAGTTTATCAGCAGTTAAAGGAAAAGAATCTTCCGGGCGCCCGCTATGCTGTCTCAATGATCGTAGGACGCGATACCGAAAATCTTTCAGAAACAGGGGTTACAAAGGCTGCGGTAGAAACCATTGCGGAAAATACATCGGACGGCGTGATTGCACCGCTTCTCTTTCTGGCTATTGGTGGTCCGGCGCTTGGATTTCTTTATAAATCCATCAACACCATGGATTCTATGGTAGGTTATAAAAATGAAAAATATTTGTATTTTGGACGGTGTGCCGCAAAGCTGGATGATGTCGTTAATTACATACCGGCGAGAATCAGTGCGTGGCTGATGATTCTTGCATCTGCCTGCCGACACATGAACTGGAAAAATGCAGAAAGAATCTACAAGCGTGACCGATATTGTCACGCCAGCCCGAATTCTGCGCAGACGGAGGCGGTTATGGCAGGAGCACTGGAGATACAGCTTGCAGGAGATGCTGTCTATTTCGGCAAAGTAGTAAAGAAACCAACGATTGGTGATGACATCCGCCCGGTTGAGGCAGAAGATATTAAAAGAGCAAACCATCTGATGTATCTGACCTCCTTCTTTGGGCTGGTGTTCTTTGCAGGAATCCGTGCTCTCTTTTTGTTTCTGTAACAAGGAGACAACGATAAACACAACGGAAATGGGAAAGGAAGGCATAGAGTATGAGACAAAATCCACATGGAGGAGACATTTATTCAGGAAAGTACAGAGTTGACTTTTCCGTAAATGTCAATCCTCTCGGAGCTCCGGAAAGTGTAAAAGAGGCAGTGCGAAAAAGTGCAGAATCGATTGGGCAGTATCCTGATGCATTGTGCCGGGATCTTACACGGGCATTGGCGGAAAAGGAACATCTTGCGGAGGAGAACATTCTGTTTGGCAATGGGGCCGCAGAGCTTATTTTTGCACTGACGCAGGCACTTGGGCCTAAAAAAGCGTTGATTGCGGCACCAGGCTTTGCAGAGTATGAGGCTGCACTTTCGGCGTCAGGCTGTTTTATCCGCATGTATCCTTTACGAAAGGAGAATGGATTTCTCCTGCAGGAGGATTTTTGCAATGATCTGACCGACGAGCTGAATCTTGTCTTTTTATGCAATCCGAACAATCCGACTGGTCTTGCGATTCCACAGGAACTGCTCCTTAAAATTTTGGACAGATGCCGGGAGCATGACATTTACCTGGTTCTGGATGAATGCTTTATCGAATTTCTGCCGGAGCCGGAAAAAGTGACGATGCAGGGAAAATTGGACGATTATCCGAATCTGCTGATTCTGCGCGCTTTTACGAAAATCTATGCCATGCCGGGTCTGCGCCTTGGCTATCTTCTTGGCAGCGATGAATATCTGCTGGATCGAATCAGCTGTAGCATGCAGTCTTGGAACGTTTCTATTCCGGCACAAATGGCCGGGCTTGCTGCATTAAATGAGGATGCTTACGTGAAAAAAGCACGGGAGCTGATTGGAAAAGAACGCATCTGGATGAAAGCAGAACTGGAAAAAGCAGGTCTTACCGTGTGGAATTCCTGCGCGAACTATTTATTCTTTGAGGGACCGAAGGGCCTTGCCGCACGGCTGGAAAAGGGCGGTATTCTAATCCGTGATTGTTCCAATTATCCCGGCCTTACGGATGGATATTACCGTGTGGCCATCCGTACGCACGAAGAAAACCAGATTCTGACAGAAGCCATTTCACAGATTCTGCAGTGGTTTTAGGAGGAAAAAACATGGCAAAAGTAATTATGATACAGGGAACGATGTCAAATGCCGGAAAAAGTCTGCTTGCAGCGGGTTTATGCCGGATTTTTCATCAGGACGGATATCGCGTGGCTCCGTTCAAATCACAAAATATGGCACTGAATTCCTTTATTACAAGAGAAGGTCTCGAGATGGGACGTGCGCAGGTCATGCAGGCGGAGGCTGCCGGTATCGAACCCTCTGTTCTGATGAATCCGATTCTGTTAAAGCCTACGAATGACACCGGATCTCAGGTTATCGTCAATGGTGAGGTGCTGGGAAACATGAGTGCTCGGGAATATTTTTCTCACAAAAAAGAACTGATTCCGGATATTATGAAAGCGTACCGTACACTGGAAGAACAATACGATATTATTGTAATCGAAGGAGCCGGAAGTCCGGCGGAAATCAATTTGAAAGCGGATGACATTGTAAATATGGGAATGGCAAAGCTGGTGGATGCTCCGGTACTTCTTGTTGGGGATATTGACCGCGGTGGTGTCTTTGCACAGCTTTACGGTACCGTAGAGCTTCTGGAACCAGAGGAACGTGATCGCATCAAGGGCTTGATTATTAATAAGTTTCGAGGGGATAAAACGATTCTGGATCCGGGTGTCGTAATGCTGGAAGAAAAAACACATATCCCGGTCGTTGGTGTGGCACCGTATCTTTCCATTGAGGTGGAGGACGAGGACAGTCTGACGGAACGTTTCACAAGGAAAGAGGAGATCGGTCTTATCGATCTTGCGGTCATCCGACTCCCACGGATTTCAAATTTTACTGACTTTAATCCATTCGAGCGCATCGAGGGGGTATCGCTTCGTTATGTAAGTTCTGTATCAGAACTGAAAAATCCGGATATGATTCTTTTGCCGGGAACGAAAAATACGATGGAGGATCTGCTCTGGATGCGCCAAAACGGTCTGGAAGCGGCGGTGCTGAAGGCTGCGGCAGCCGGAAAAGTGATTTTTGGTGTCTGCGGCGGTTTCCAGATGCTGGGAGAATCTCTAAGTGACCCGTTGCACGTCGAAGCCGGCGGAATGATCAAGGGCATGGGCCTTCTGCCAATGGATACGGTATTTGCAGGAGAAAAAACGAGAACCCGTGCAGAGGGTGTTTTTAGAAAGGCAGAAGGTGTTCTGTCCGGAATCGAAGGAACCAGGATCGAAGGCTATGAAATTCACATGGGGGAAACGGTACGAAAAGAAGGAACGGAGGCCTTTACGTTTATCGATGATCAGAATTGTGCAGATTCAGATAAGCTGGACGGCGCGCAGAAAGGGAATGTATACGGTTCCTATGTACATGGCATTTTTGATAAAGAAGAGGTTGCAGAACGAATCGTGGAAGCACTGGCGAAAGAGAAGGGAATTGCCATGGAACAGATCCACGGTGTCGATTACCAGACCTTCAAGGAGACACAGTACAACATCCTGGCAGATGCTCTGCGGGAGCATCTTGATATGAAGAGGATTTATCAAATTCTGGAAGAAGGTGCATAACTAATGAAAATAGAACTGGAGCAGGTCAGTCCGCATGAGATTGAAAAAAGAAGTTTTGAAATCATTACGGAAGAGTTAAACGGCAGGACATTTCCGGAGGATCAGGAACTGGTTGTGAAGCGCTGCATTCATACCAGTGCAGATTTTGACTATGCGGATAATCTCTGCTTTTCCGATCATGCAGTGCAAAAAGGTATCGAGGCAATCCGGGCGGGAGCCTGCATAGTGACAGACACGCAGATGGCAAGATCCGGCATCAACAAAAAGGTTCTTGCGCGTCATGGCGGAGAAGCACTCTGCTATATGTCCGACGAGGATGTTGCAGCAAGAGCAAAAGAAACCGGAAGCACCCGCGCGGCAGCCTGTATGGAAAAAGCAGCGGAACTAGACAAAAAACTGATTATTGCTGTCGGAAACGCACCGACGGCGCTGGTTCGCCTCTACGAACTGATTGGGGAAGGAAAAATAAAGCCGGCGCTGATTATTGGCGTTCCGGTCGGCTTTGTCAATGTGGTACAGTCCAAAGAACTGATTATGCAGACTGATATCCCGTATATTGTAGCACGCGGACGAAAGGGCGGCAGCAATATCGCTGCGTGTATCTGTAATGCGCTTCTGTATATGTTGGATCAGGATCGCGGATATTAAGCGGCAGTTCCGATCATATGAACGATAATGACAGAAAAAACGGGATTTAGAAGTCTTGACAGATTTCAAATCACCGTTTATACTATGAAACATGGAAAAAGGCATGGAAGGGAACAAGTAGACGTACAAAAACGCGGACAGAAAGCAGCCGGCAGATGAGAGGCGCAAGCAGGTTCTGTACGATTCGAATACATCCTGGAGCTGCGCACCGAATCAAGCGGATGGTGAAATAGATTGTCAGGCATCGCTTTTAGTAGGCTGCGACGTAAGAGACGAACGTTACAGCGTCAGGGTATTCAAATCTCTGGATACCGACAAAGGCAGCTGCCGTGAGACAGCTGTGAAGTAAGGTGGTAACACGGGAGATACGGGCTCTCGTCCTTTGAATCGGAAAGGGCGGGAGTCTTTTTGTATAAAAAACTTTGGTCCCAGACGGTAACACATACCCGAAAGTCAACCGAAAAAAGGAGAAAAACAAAATGCAGATTTATGACGAACTGATTGCCAGAGGCCTTCTGGCACAGGTAACCGACGAAGATGAAATCAGAGACCTGGTAAATAATGGAAAAGCAACGTTCTATATCGGATTCGACTGCACCGCAGACAGCCTGACGGCTGGACACTTCATGGCACTGACCCTGATGAAACGTATGCAGATGGCAGGAAACAAACCGATCGCCCTCATCGGCGGCGGCACCACCATGATCGGTGACCCGTCCGGAAGAACCGATATGAGAAAAATGCTGACCCGCGAGGAGATCGACCACAACGCAGAGTGCTTCAAACGCCAGATGGAGCGTTTCATCGAGTTCGGCGAGGGAAAAGCTAGGATGCTCAACAACGCAGACTGGCTGCTGAATCTGAACTATGTAGAACTGCTTCGTGAAGTAGGTGCATGCTTCAGCGTCAACAACATGCTTCGTGCAGAGTGCTACAAACAGCGTATGGAAAAAGGCCTTTCCTTCCTTGAGTTCAACTACATGATCATGCAGAGCTATGACTTTTATCATATGTTCCAGAAATATGGCTGCAATATGCAGTTCGGCGGAGATGATCAGTGGTCCAATATGCTGGGAGGAACCGAGCTGATCCGTCGGAAACTCGGAAAAGATGCGTATGCGATGACCATTACCCTTCTGACAGATTCGCAGGGTAAGAAAATGGGTAAAACGGCAGGAAACGCTGTATGGCTGGATCCGAACAAGACCAGTCCGTTTGATTTCTACCAGTACTGGAGAAATGTGGATGATGCCGATGTGTTAAAATGCATCCGTATGCTGACCTTCCTTCCACTGGAACAGATCGACGAGATGGATTCCTGGGAGGGAAGTAAACTGAACGAGGCAAAAGAGATTCTGGCTTATGAGCTGACTTCCATGGTGCATGGAGAGGAAGAAGCCAAAAAAGCACAGGAGGGCGCGCGTGCTGTCTTTTCTACCGGAAGCTCCGAGCATATGCCGACCAGCGAGATCAGTGCAGAAGATTTCACAGATGATGCCATTGATATTGTAACGCTTCTTGTTAAAGCAGAGCTTGCCAAGACCAGAAACGAAGGACGCCGTGCAGTAGAGCAGGGCGGCGTGTCTGTAGACGGAGAAAAAATCACAGATCCGAAATATGCTGTAGAAAAAACGGCATTTGGTGAGGATGGTATTGTTCTGAAAAAAGGAAAGAAGAATTTTAAAAAAATTTGCGTTAAATAATTAAGTGTGCTATTATAAAAGAATGGATTCCCGGAAGAAATTCCGGGAAACACTGAATTATTTGGAGGACAAACAGTCATGGAAAAATATGGTGTAAACGAATTACGAAAGATGTTTCTTGAGTTTTTCGAGAGTAAAGGACATCTTGCTATGAAGAGTTTTTCGTTGATTCCACACAACGATAAAAGTCTTTTGCTGATCAATTCCGGTATGGCTCCGCTGAAACCGTACTTCACAGGTGCAGAAATTCCGCCGAGAAGAAGAGTGACAACATGCCAGAAATGTATCCGTACCGGAGATATTGAAAATGTAGGAAAAACGGCCCGTCATGGTACCTTTTTTGAGATGCTTGGAAATTTTTCCTTCGGTGATTATTTTAAACACGAAGCAATTGCGTGGTCCTGGGAATTTCTGACAGAAGTAGTAGGACTCGATCCGAACCGCCTGTATCCATCCATCTATCAGGATGATGACGAAGCATTTGATATCTGGAATAAAGAGATCGGTATCCCGGCGGATCGTATTTTCCGCTTTGGAAAAGAGGACAATTTCTGGGAGCACGGCGCAGGTCCGTGTGGTCCGTGTTCGGAGATTTACTACGATCGTGGAGAGAAATATGGCTGTGGCAAACCGGGCTGTACCGTTGGATGTGAATGCGATCGTTACATGGAAGTATGGAACAACGTATTCAGCCAGTTCAATAACGATGGCGAGGGTCATTACACAGATCTGATCCAGAAAAACATTGATACCGGTATGGGACTGGAGCGTCTGGCTGTCGTTGTGCAGGATGTCGATTCCATCTTTGATGTCGACACCATTCAGGCGCTTCGCAATAAAGTATGCGAAATCGCAGGAAAAGAATATGGAAAAGATCATGAGACCGACGTTTCGATCCGTCTGATTACCGACCATATCCGTTCCGCAACCTTTATGATTTCTGATGGAATCATGCCGACCAATGAGGGAAGAGGTTATGTACTGCGTCGTCTGATCCGCCGTGCAGCACGTCATGGACGTCTGCTTGGTATCGACGGACTGTTCCTTGCACGTCTTTCTGCAAGTGTGATCGAAGGCTCTAAAGACGGATATCCGGAACTCGAGGAGAAGAAAAATTTTATCTTCAATGTCCTGAATAACGAAGAGACCCAGTTTAATAAAACCATCGACCAGGGACTCCATATTCTTGCCGAACTGGAAGAAAAAATGCAGAGTGAAGGTAAAAAGATCCTGGATGGCCAGGATGCCTTCAAGCTGTATGATACCTATGGATTCCCGCTTGATCTGACAAAAGAGATTCTCGAGGAGAAGGGATACGGTGTTGATGAGGACGGATTCCATCTTGCTATGGAAGAACAGAGAAAGCGTGCAAGAGATAGCCGTGAAGTGACTAACTATATGGGTGCTGATGCGACTGTTTACGATGAGATTGATCCGTCGGTAACAACGGAGTTTACAGGATATGATCATCTGGAAGATACATCCAAAATTACGGTTCTCACAACTGAGACAGAAATCACGGATACGCTGATGGAGGGACAGAAGGGAACGATCTTTGTGGCAAAAACACCATTCTATGCTACTATGGGAGGTCAGGAAGGCGACTGTGGTATCATCAAAGGCGCAAATGGTGTCTTTGAGGTAGAGGATACCATCAAGCTCCGCGGTGGAAAGTACGGTCATGTCGGCATTATGAAATCCGGTATGATGGCAAATGGTGAGGATGTTACACTCCAGGTTAACAAAGAAGCAAGAAAAAATACGGAGAAGAACCATAGTGCAACACACCTTCTGCAGAAAGCATTAAAAACGGTTCTTGGTGCACACGTAGAGCAGAAAGGTTCTCTTGTGACTCCGACCAGACTCCGTTTTGACTTTGCCCACTTCCAGGCTATGACCCAGGAAGAACTGGCAAAAGTAGAGGAACTTGTAAATGAAAAGATTCAGGAGCAGATTCCGGTTGTAACGGACGTTATGGATACAGAAGAAGCAAAGAAATCCGGTGCTATGGCTCTGTTTGGCGAAAAATACGGCGATAAGGTACGCGTCGTTTCCATGGGAGATTTTTCCAAAGAGCTCTGTGGTGGTACTCATGTAAAGAATACCTTTGAAATCGGGCTTTTTAAAATTGTTTCGGAGGCAGGTGTTGCAGCAGGTGTCCGCAGAATCGAAGCGCTGACCGGACCGTCCGTCACAGCATATTATAAAGAACAGGAAGCAAAACTTCACGAGGCAGCAGCTCTTTTAAAAACAACTCCTGCTGAACTTATTGAGAAGATTGCACATCTGCAGGCAGAGACAAAGACACTGCAGGCTGAAAACGAGTCCTTAAAGAGTAAGCTGGCAAAAGAAGCCCTTGGCGATGTTATGGATAAAGTAACAGAAATAAAAGGCGTAAAACTTCTTGCTGCATCGGTACCGGATGTTGACATGAACGGACTGCGTGACCTTGGGGATCAGTTGAAAGAAAAGCTGGGCAGCGGTGTTGTCGTTCTGGCATCTGCCAAGGAAGGCAAGGTAAGCCTTCTTGCGATGGCAACAGAGGATGCAATGAAGAAAGGTGCGCATGCCGGAAAACTGATCAAGGAAGTTGCAGCAGTTGTAGGCGGCGGTGGCGGTGGACGTCCGAACATGGCGCAGGCCGGTGGAAAGAATCCGGAGAAAATCGACGAAGCAATTGCGAAAGCCTCTGAAGTACTGGAAAATCAGATTGCATAAAAAACAAGAAAGAAGCCCGCTTTGCAGGATTCTCCGCCTGCGGTGAGAAAAAAATGCAAAAAAATGAAAAAACTTGTTGACGAACGAGATTTTTCTGGTATAATAAGAACAGTGCAAAAAATACCCATACAGTTGTATTATGCACAATCTACAACTGGAGGGAGGTTAGGTGTGAGACTATGTCAAATGTAATCGTTAAAGAAAACGAAACGTTGGACAGCGCTTTACGCAGATTTAAGCGTAGCTGTGCAAAAGCTGGTATTCAGCAGGAGATTCGTAAAAGAGAGCATTATGAGAAACCAAGTGTTCGTCGTAAAAAGAAATCTGAAGCTGCCAGAAAACGTAAGTATAATTAATGTGCAAAAAATCCCCGGCGATCTGTTTTGCCGGGGATTTTTATACTTGATCAGCGGATTCGATCTGGTTTGGCGGATTAAATTTGATTCGTGTGGTTGAAACGTAACTGGAAATCGCAGATTTTGGCAAAACAGCAAGGCGGTGACAAATGAGAATTCTGTATAAAATAATCAATAAGTTGTTTCGCGTGATAAAAAAAATACTGAAGCTTCTTACCAGTCGTGTGGTGATTATTGGTGTTGCACTTCTTTTGGAGTTCGTATGGTTAGCCGGAATGGTGATACAGTTAAATGAAAAGTCCATTTATGTGGATTATGCAGTCGCGATTCTTTCTTTGATTGCAGTTTTATATATCATCAATAATCCCAAGATGAATCCCGGCTATAAGCTGATGTGGGCGGTCTGTATTCTGGCACTGCCGGTAACCGGTCTTTGCCTGTATGGCATCTTTGGTCATTCCAGTGTGGCAAGAAAATTTCGTACACATTACGACACCGTACTGCTCTCCCAGGGAGAAATTCTGGGTGAAGAAGAAGAAACAAGGAAGAGACTTGAAAATGAGAATATTCTGGCAGCGGGACAGTCGGCATATCTGACAAATTATGCCCATTATCCTGTCTATGAAAATACAGAGACGGAATATTATCCGGTAGGAGATGTCTGGTTTGAACGCTTTGTGGAGGAGCTGAAAAAGGCAGAGCATTATATCTTTATGGAATATTTCATTATCAGTGAAGGATATCTGTGGGATACGGTGCTTGAGATTCTGAAGGAAAAAGCGGCCGCTGGTGTCGATGTGCGGCTGATTTACGATGACTTTGGCTGTGTGACAACTTTGCCGTATCAGTATTACAAAGCGCTGCAGCAGATGGGAATCAAATGCGCGGCGTTTAACCAGTTTCGTCCCGTGTTAAATGTCATTCTGAACAATCGGGATCACCGGAAAATTGCCGTAATCGACGGTCACACCGCGTTTACGGGAGGAATTAATCTGGCAGACGAATACATCAACCGCAAGGTGCGCTTCGGACATTGGAAGGATTCCGGCATCTGCCTGCACGGAGAGGCGGTCTGGAGCTTTACTGTAATGTTTCTGCAGATGTGGAGTACGATCACCGGTGTAAACTGCAATTTTGAGGTGTATCGACCAGAAACATATCATAAAGAAGCATTTGGGAAGGATGGATTTGTGCAGCCGTATGGCGATTCTCCACTGGATGGAGAAACCGTAGGAGAGCATGTTTATCTGAATATCATCTCTCAGGCAAAAAAATATCTCTATATTTTTACCCCATATCTGATTCCAGACAATGAAACGTTGACGGCACTTTGCATGGCGGCAAAACGGGGTGTCGATGTGCGAATTGTAACACCGGGAATTCCGGACAAGAAAATTGTTTATATTTTGACGCAGGCGAATTACGAAATTCTGCTGGAATCCGGAGTTCAGATTTATCAGTACACACCTGGATTTATTCATTCCAAGAGCTTCGTTTGTGATGATGAAATTGCAACAGTCGGAACTATCAATATGGATTACCGGAGTATGTATTTACACTTTGAGTGTGGTGTCTGGATGTATGGAAGCAGTGCGGTTTTACAGGTGAAAAAAGATGCACTGGATACCTTTTCGCAGTGCGAACAGATCAATATGGATTACTGCAGAAAGAAAAATTTTGCAGTCCGTGCGATCTGCAGTGTGCTGAAGTTCCTGGCTCCGCTCTTGTAAACGGACAAAGACAGCATAGATCTGCAGTTGTCAGCATAGCCTGTAGAGAAAAAGCAGATGGTTCGGGAAAATATGAAAAGAAAAACACGAATTATTATCTGGAGTCTGTTATTTTTATGGGTGTTTCTTGCAACAGACACAAAAGCAGCAGCGGCAGGGCAAACTGCAGAATTTTCCATGGATCGACCAAAAGAGACAACAGAACAGAAAACAGAAGAGACGGAGGAGACAGCACCGGAAACAACAACGGATCTTGGGCTGGCTTCGCCGTCTGTTCTTTTGATGGAAGCACAAACCGGGACGGTTCTGTATGAAAAAAATGCGTCAGAGCAGAGAAGTCCGGCGAGCATTACCAAGATCATGACATTGCTGCTGATTTTTGAAGAAATTGAAAAAGGAACCCTGCATCTGGACGATGAGGTGACAACGAGTGCGTATGCCAAAAGTATGGGAGGTTCGCAGGTTTTTCTGGAAGAGGGGGAAAAACAGACAGTCGGGACGATGATCAAATGTATTGTGATTGCGTCCGGAAATGATGCATCCGTAGCAATGGCAGAGCATATTGCCGGAACGGAGAGTGAGTTTGTCAACCGGATGAATCAGAAAGCAAAAGAGATTGGTATGTATAACACAAAATTTGAGGACTGCTGCGGTTTGACAGATTCGGATGGTCACTATACGACTGCGGCGGACGTTGCAAAAATGTCACGGGAGTTGATCGAGCGGTTTCCGCAGATTTTGGAGGATTCGTCGATCTGGATGGAAGAAATTACGCATGTGACGCAGAAGGGAAAGAAACCGTTCATCCTCACAAATACAAATAAACTGATCCGTAATTACGAGGGTTGTGTAGGACTGAAAACGGGAAGCACCTCGAAAGCGGGATATTGTGTTTCGGCAGTGGCAAAGAAAAATAATCTGACGATGCTTGCGGTTGTGATGGGAGCACCGGACTATAAAGTGCGGTTTGCGGATGCGGCATCGCTGTTCCAGTATGGATTTTCTTCCTGCAGTATCTACATAGACCGGGAACGGGATCCTTTACCGGAGTTGTCGGTTGTTTACGGAAAACAGGATACGGTAAAGCTAAAATATGCGGAGGAATTTCAGTATCTGGTGACTGGCAAGGCGGTGATCGGGGAAGTGGAAAAAACGATTGAGTTGCCTGAAAAAGTGCAGGCGCCTGTTCGAAAGGGTGAGTGCGCAGGAAAAGTTGTTTACAAAACAGGCGATGGAAAGATCGGTTCCACTGCAATTCTTTATGGAACAGATGTGGCAAGAGCAGGAATATGGACGCTGTTTGAACGTGTGATGAGACAATATTTTCTTGCAGTGGCATGAAAATGGAACAGCATACGCGAAAAAGGAGAAAAACATGGCAAAGAAAAATTATTATGCGGTAAAAAAAGGGAAAATTCCGGGAATTTACCGGACGTGGAATGCATGCAAAGAACAGGTGAACGGCTATCCGGGAGCAATTTATAAAGGATTTGAATATCTGGAAGAAGCAGAGATGTTTTTGAACGGTGGAAGCAAAAATCCGGATGAGAGAGTGGAACAGGCTTCAAAAATGAAACCGGATGCGGCAGCATCGCAGACGTGTTCTTTTGACTGGGAAAGCCTGATTCTGGCAGAACAACCATGCAAAGATCCGGAATACGCTGACATTGGAACAAGCGCTGTAGCCTATGTAGATGGAAGCTATCAGCATGGACTCGGAAAATATTCCTGTGGGGTCGTTCTCTTTCTGAACGGAAAGGAACTGGATCTTGCAAATGCTTACGATGACGCGGAGTTTGTCACTATGCGAAACGTGGCAGGTGAGATCAAAGGAGCGGAGCTTGCTATGGCTTATTGCTTTGCGCATGATGTCCCGGAGCTGACAATCTATCACGATTATCAGGGAATTGCAAGCTGGTGTACAAGAGAATGGCAGGCGAAAAAGCAGGGAACGATGAATTACCGTGATTTCTATGACAGGGTATCGTCAAAAGTAGCGATCCGCTTCTGCAAAGTGAAAGGTCATACCGGTGTTACTTACAATGAGAAGGCTGATCAGCTGGCAAAACAGGCACTTGGCTTACAGGAAAGGGTTTGAGGAGACGCAGAAACTGCTGGCAAAACAGGTTGTCATACACGGAAAAATCAAGTATAATAAACAATATGAGAAAATTTACAACGACCTATTATCAAGTATCGTCAAATGGAAAATTTCCGCCGGGAAAGGGTTTTCGTCTGGCGTTTATCAGCGACTTTCACAACATGGAATTCGGCTCGGAAAACGTAGCATTAAAAAAAGCAGTTGACAAAGAGAAGCCGGACCTTGTGCTGATTGGTGGAGACCAGATCGTGGCAAAACCGGAAGAAAGTCTTGATCCGGGGCTTTTTTTTGCAGAACGTCTGGCAGAAGATTACCGGGTATTTTACGGCTGCGGAAACCATGAATATCGTCTGAAACTGTATCCGGAGCAGTATGGTGATCTGTACAAAAAATTCCGGGAGAGGCTGAAAAAGGCAGAAATCTGTTATCTGGAAAACGAAACGGCGGATCTTACCGTCAACGACTGTCCGCTGCGGATTTACGGCTATGCGATGGACAGAACGTATTACGACCGCTTTTACCGCGGATCCCTGCCTGTATCAGAGCTGATGGATCATCTGGGGAAGGTGGATCCGGCGCGTTACGGGATTTTGCTGGCGCACCATCCGATTTACCGTGCATCCTATGCGGCGTATGGCGCGGATCTGACGCTTTCCGGCCATTATCACGGAGGCGTAGTAGGTCTTGGTGCGCACAGGGGACTTGTGACACCGGATTTCCGCCTTTTTTCGAATAGCTGCCGTGGGATTTTCCGGATGGGAAACAACTGCCAGATTATCAGTGCAGGAACAGGCGAACACACCATTCCGGTACGTATCTGGAACAAAAGAGAGCTGATCATTGTAGATATCGGGCAAAGATAAGGGAGAACAAACATTCATGGCGATACCAGTAAAGCTTCCGGTGTTTGAAGGACCGCTGGACCTTCTGCTGCACCTGATCGATAAAAACAAAATAGATATTTACGATATTCCTATTGTGGAGATCACCGATCAGTATCTGGCGTATATTCATCAGATGGAACGGGAAGATCTTGACATTATGAGTGAATTTATGGTCATGGCAGCGACCCTTCTGGATATCAAATGCCGCATGCTTCTTCCGAAAACAGTGAATGAGGAAGGAGAGGAGGAAGACCCGAGAGCGGAACTGGTGCAGCAGCTTCTGGAATACAAGATGTACAAATACATGTCGTACGAGCTTCGCGACCGCATGAATGAGGCAAGCCGGTCTGTGTATAAGGAACCGACGATCCCAAAAGAAGTGCTGGAATACAGGACGCCGATTGACACTTCCGAGCTTCTTTCACAGATCTCTCTGGCAAAGCTTCACACAATCTATAAGATGATTTTGAAACGTCAGGAGGATAAGATCGATCCGATCCGAAGCAAATTCGGAAAAATCGAAAAGGAAGAAGTCAGCCTGCCGGACAAGATGACGTTTGTCGAGCGATTTGCCGTAAAACAGCGCCGTTTCAGTTTCCGGGATCTTTTAGAATCACAGCCTGGAAAGGTACATATGATCGTTGCCTTTCTTGCAATTCTTGAGCTGATGAAAATCGGGAAAATCAGGATCAGCCAGGAAGAGCTTTTTGGTGATATTCTGATCGAATCCCTGGAGGATGAGAATACAACCGTCGTACCCTATACAGACGAGACAGACAGTGAGGACAGGACATATGGAAGAACAGAACAAAAATAAAGAAGCTGCCCCGGGCGGAGCAAAGCGCCCCTCTTCGGTTGAGGAGGCGGAAGCAGCCATCGAGGCAGTTCTCTTTGCAATGGGAGACTCTGTGGAGCTGGAGCGGATTGCAAAAGCGATCGGTCATGACGTGGAGACAACCCGGAAAATTCTGAATCATATGATGGAAAAGTATAATACAAAGGAGCGCGGTATTCATATTGTGGAGCTGGAAAATGCATACCAGATGTGCACAAAGCAGGAGTATTACGATTACCTTGTCAATATCGCGCTACAGCCGAAAAAAGCGGTTCTGACGGATGTCATGATGGAAACGCTTTCTATTATCGCCTATAAGCAGCCGGTAACAAAGCAGGAAATTGACAAAATCCGTGGTGTTAAAAGTGATCACGCCGTCAATAAACTTGTGGAATATAATCTCGTGCAGGAGCTTGGACGCCTGGATGCGCCGGGGCGTCCGATTGTATTTGGCACAACAGAGGAGTTTTTGCGGAACTTCGGCGTTGACTCGACGCAGAATCTGCCGGAGATCAGCCCGGTTAAAATGGAGGATTTTCGCGCGGAGGTAGAAGAGGAAATGCAGGTCAAACTGGATCTTTGATCCGGCAGGCGAGAAGGGAGAGACCAATATGCCTACCACATACACACATGACAGATTTGGAAAAGAAGTTTACGAGAAACTTCCGGAAAATTTAAAAAAGACGATTCGAAACCACAAAAAACTGTATCTGATCGGTCTGCATGGGCCGGATATCTTTTTTTACTATCATCCGTTTGCAAAGAATCATATCTCCGACTATGGAACCTTTCTGCACGAGCAGACAGCGTCCATCCTGTTCGAGGATGAAATCAGGAAGTATCAGCAGAGCCCGTCGGAGGCGATGGAAGCGTACCTGTTAGGCTTTGCATGCCATTATCTTCTTGATTCGATGTGTCATCCGTATATTGGGAAATTCGTGGATCATACAGGCGTTTCTCATGCAAAAATCGAGACGAGCCTGGATCAGTACTTTATGCTGGAGGACGGCCTTGATCCGCTTGGCTACCGTCCGGCTGCACCGATCTGTCCGCACACAGACGGAAACACTGTAATCCATCGCTGCTTTCCGGAAATTTCGGAGACAGAGATTGCTGCGTGTTTAAAGGGCATGAAGCTTTGGACCAGCATTACGATCTGGAAAAGCAGTATTTTAAGAAACCTTCTTCTTGGATTGATGAAACTGGCCGGCTGCTATGACTCTATGGGCGGTCGTGTGATGCCCAAAAAGCCACAGAAGGAATGCGAAGCAGGTACACGGAACCTTGTCCATCTGTACGAAAGAGCACTCGCAGAAGCACCACAGGAGCTGATCAAACTGGACGATGCACTTCATGGAAACGGCTCTCTTTCTCATCGGTTTGAACACAATTTTGACTAGAGTGTGTCTGAAAAATCATTTCCGCTCACGAAAAGCTTTTTTCAGTCACGCTCTAAAGCAACCTCCAAAAATAACGCAATTGAACGGACAATAAAATCCCGGCCGGAATCTTTTGAAAAAGATCCGTGCCGGGATTTTTGATGCGAAGTGTGTGTTCAATTGCTGTAGTTTAGTGTGATTTTACCTCACGCCAGAGCTGATTGTAAACTTCATCGGCATCTTCTCCGAGATACGTGAAGGTTTCACAACGCTCCAGTGTTTCTGCATCCGGGAATGCGATGGTACTGTTTCGGATGTCGTCATCTTCAATCAGTTCGCGTGCTGCTTCGTTTGGGGTGGAGTAGGTAATGTACTCAAAGTTTTTCAGCGCGATGTCCGGACGGCAGAGAAAGTTCAGGAATTTTTCTGCGTTTTCCACGTGCTGCGCATCTTTTGGAATACACCAGGAATCAATCCAGACATTGGAGCCTTCTTTTGGAATTACGTACTCCAGATCCGGGTTTTCACGTTGCGTGTAAATGGCTTCTCCGGAATAAATGACGCCGAGTGCAGCTTCATTTCCGATCATTTTATCTCGCACCTGGTCTACTACATAGGCCTGTACAAGCGGTTTCTGGTTAACCAGAAGATCTTTTGCCTCTGTCAGCTCTTTGATGTTCGTGGAATTCAGGGAATAGCCAAGATCTTTTAAAGCAACACCGAATGCGTCGCGCACGCTGTCCTGCATCAGGATACTGTCACGGTAATTGGTATCCCACAGAACAGACCAGGAGTCGATCGGTTCCGATACCATCTTTTTGTTGTACAGGATGCCGACGGTTCCCCAGCAGTATGGAATTGAGTAGAGATTGCCGGGATCGAACTGTTCGGACGTCTTGTAATACATCTCCCCGATGTTGGAGGCGTTTGGAATATGGTCAAAGTTGATTGGCTGCAGCAGATCATTCTGAATCATCTTCTGAATCATATAGTCGGATGGGCAGACAAGATCGTAGGCAATGGCACCGGATTTGATTTTCGGGTACATGATTTCGTTGGTCTCATATTCTTCGTAAACAACGTGAATACCGGTTTCTTCCTCAAAAATATCAAGGATATCGGTATCCATATATTCGCCCCAGTTGTAGACAATCAGCTGCTGGGAGCCGTTTGAAGAGGCGTTCAGGCTTCCATAGTAAATTCCGCCGCCACCGATAACGAGCACCATGACAATCGGAAGAATCCGTCGGAAAACAACGCGTTTCGTAATGCGGAAGCGAAATCCCTTCTTTGCCATTGCTTCACGCTCTTTTGCCTCTTCTTTTTCGGCGTTTGCGGAAGGGCTGGCATTGACAAGGAGCAGCAGAAGCAGCACGGTAACAAAAAGAATCGTGGAGAGTGAGTACATTTCCGGCTTGATTCCCTTGCGGACTTCAGCATAAATCTTGGTAGAAAGCGTATCAACGCCCGGTCCCTTGGTGAAGTAAGTAATGACAAAATCGTCAAGAGACATCGTAAAGGAAAGCAGAAAACCGGAAACAACCCCGGGCATGATATCCGGGAAAATAACTTTCCAGAACGCGTGCAGTGGAGAAGCTCCAAGGTCAAGTGCTGCTTCGTACGTTGATTTGTTCGTCTGTTTTAACTTTGGCATAACGCTTAGGATGACGTAGGGTACATTAAAGGTAATGTGCGCCATCAAAATAGTGCCAAAGCCAAGCTGGATACGGCAGATAATAAAGAGCAGCATCAAAGAGATACCCATAACGATCTCGCCGTTCAGCATCGGAATATTTGTGATTCCCATGAAAATCGTCCGGCTTTTCCTGGACATGCTGTTAATACCGATGCAGGCGAGCGTTCCAAGCACTGTTGCAATCGCAGAAGCGAGAAGTGCAATGATAAGCGTTGTATAAAGCGCATTCATGATCTCTGTATTGGCAAACAGCGAACGATACCAGTGCAGTGTAAAGCCGCCCCATTTGGCACGTGTCTTGGAAGCGTTAAAGGAGAGTACCACAAGAGTGACAATCGGCGCATACAGAAGAATAAAGATAAGCGCCATATAAATTTTTTCCAGTTTCTTTCTCAAAATGCCGTTCCCTCCCCGTCTTTATCGTACTTGTTCATTAAAACCATCGACAGAATGATGAAAATCATCAGGATTGTGGAGAGCGCACTTCCGGCGTTCCAGTTGTTGGTCTGCTTGAACTCCTGCTCAATGACATTTCCGATCAGAAGGATCTTGCTTCCACCGAGCAGGTCAGAAATTACAAAGGTTGTAAGTGCCGGGATAAAAACCATCGTGATACCGCTTACGATACCCGGTGTGGTGAGCGGCAGCGTTACCTTCAAAAATGTCTGTACATTGTTTGCACCGAGGTCTCGTGCCGCATTGATAACATCACGGTCAATTTTGATCAGAACGTTATAAATGGGCAGAACCATAAAAGGCAGAAAGTTGTATACCATACCAAGAATGATGGCTCCCGGTGTATTGATAATCGAAAGACCGGGCAGATGGAAAAACGAGAGGATGCTGTTGATCACACCGTTTTTCTCGAGCAGTGTCTGCCAAGCAAGTGTGCGGAGAAGAAAGTTCATCCACATCGGAAGAATAAAGATCAATACAATAAAGCTGGTCTGGTTTACATTCCGGTTTGCCAGGATCATGGCAAGCGGATAGGCGAGTACGAGACAGAGCACGGTACTTAAAAGAGAAAGCCAGAGCGCAAGTCCAAGTGCTTTCATATTTTCCTTTGTCGCAACATAGGCGAAGTTCGAAAGGGTAAAGCCGCCTTCCTCCCCGGTGAATGCATAGTAGAGAATTAGGATCAGCGGGATAATGATAAAACCGGCCGCCCAGACGGCGTAGGGAGCAGCCAGCCATTTTTTCAGTTTACTCTTCAACAGCTGCCGCCTCCTCATCTTCAGATTCCGGTTTGTTCATAATCTGGATGTCGAACGGATCGACGTGAATGCCGACTTCCTGGCCAACCGGGAACAGGTCGGTAGAATGAACAAGAAGTTCAAAACCGTTGACGGACACTTCCATCTCATAGTGAACACCTTTAAAGATCAGGTGTGTCACGCGTCCGCGGACGGTACCTTCTTCAGGTTTTACAAGGTCAATATCCTCCGGGCGGATCACAACGTCGACCGGTTTGTTCTTTCCAAATCCGACATCGACACATTCAAATTTTGCGCCGAGAATTTCCACGAGGCGATCCTCAATCATGATGCCGTCGAGAATGTTGCTGTCACCGATAAAGTCAGCGACAAACGCGTTCTGAGGCTCGTTGTAGATATCCTCCGGTGTGCCGATCTGCTGGATATAACCCTGGTTCATCACGACAATCGTATCTGACATGGTAAGGGCCTCTTCCTGATCGTGGGTGACGTAAACGAAAGTGATGCCGAGTTCGTTTTTCAGGCGGATCAGTTCATACTGCATGTCCTGACGAAGCTTTAAGTCGAGCGCACCGAGCGGCTCGTCGAGAAGCAGAACCTTTGGCTCATTGACGATCGCACGTGCAATGGCAATTCGCTGCTGCTGACCGCCGGAAAGAAGTGCGGGAGAGCGGTTCTCGTATCCTTCAAGGTTTACAAGCTTTAAAGCATATCTGATTTTATCATTGATATATGCTTTGGATTTTCCCTTGATTTTCAATCCAAAAGCAATGTTTTCTGCAATTGTCATATGCGTGAAAAGAGCATATTTCTGGAACACGGTATTTAACTGGCGCTTATTTGGAGGAAGCTGGGTAATATCCTGTCCGTTAAATAAAACTTTTCCGGCATCCGGTGTTTCAAAGCCGCCGAGAATTCGTAAAGTTGTTGTTTTTCCGCAGCCGCTCGGGCCAAGAAGAGTAAGAAATTCGTTTTCGCGGATGTAAAGATTCAGGTCGTCCAGAATGGTAACTCCGTCGTACGATTTTGTGATGTTGACCAGATCAAGTAATTTGGTACTCATGTGTAAAAATGCTCCTTTCGGGTTGTGTGTTTGAAAGCACCGGATTTGGTAAAAATTGTACGGTGCGGAAATCTAAAAATAAGGCGGTGAACTGATCCAGAGAATGACAGCGGGAATTTTGCCCGGATTTTCCAGATAGTGATTGCAGGAGGCGGGATAATAAAAACTTTCTCCTTTTTTGGCCTTATAGCATTCATCTCCGAGATGAATCAGAATGCGTCCGGAAAGAACATAGCCGAACTCTTCCCCTTCGTGCGGGGAATCAATCTCTGTAGAGGCGCCGCTTTGAAGTGTCAGACGGATCGGTTCCATCCGGTTTTTTTGTGCATTCGGAATGATCCATGCAATTTCATTGCCCTGTGAATCGTCTGTTTTTACAAAATAGTCTTCTGCACAAAAAACAACCTGATTGTCCTGTTCTTCACTGAAGAACGTTTTTAGATCTGTCCCCAGGCAGGTAAGAACATCGACGAGTGTTGCAATCGAGGGAGAGGTCACATCGTTTTCAAGCTGGGAGATAAACCCTTTTGAAAGCTCGCTCCGGTCCGCCAGCTCTTCCTGCGTAAGTCCTTTCCGCATTCGAAGCTCCCTGATTTTTTTCCCGATTTCCATAAAAAAATCCTTTCTGTACGCTGCATTTTTAACAGAACTTTCCGGAGAACGGATTCTCAGGAAATCTCAGTAAAAATAAACAAAAAGTTTAGTAATTCTATACAACCACGGGAATTATACAGGAAATCAATAGAGGTGTCAATAACTTTGGGGAAATTTACCATGATTTTACAGAACACCTCATATAATAGAAAAAGAAAGGACGCGCTCTGGAACGTGTCCACCATAAGAAACGAGGGAGGAAACAGAGGTTGAACAGAAAAAGGAGAAAGAAAATCGTTTGTTTTCTGGGAATACTGCTTGTCTTTTGGAAGGCATGGCCGGTCAGTGCTGCAAACTGGGAGAACAGTGAACCAAATCAATTGTTTGCAACGGCGGCCTGTCTGATGGATGGAGAGACAGGACGAGTGCTGTTTGGAAAACGGGAGAACGACGCGATGGCGATGGCGAGTACAACGAAAATCATGACCTGTATTCTTGCTCTTGAGGAGGGGAATGAAAATGAGACGGTAACGGCATCCGACCGGGCAGCAGCGGCACCCAAAGTACACCTTGGCGTGCAGGAAGGGGAACAGTTTTTGCTGGGAGATCTTCTCTATTCCCTGATGCTGGAATCTCACAATGATGCGGCAGTGATGATCGCGGAAGCCATCGGGGGAAGCGTGGAGGACTTTGCGGCACGCATGAATAAAAAAGCTGCTGCAATCGGCTGTACTGACACGCATTTTGTGACGCCAAACGGACTGGATGCGGTCGATGCAGAAGGAGATCATCACACGACGGCAGCTGATCTGGCGCGGATGATGCGTTACTGTGTCCAAATTTCACCGAAAGCTGCCGAGTTTCTTGCCGTGACGCAGACACGCTCCTATACCTTCTGGGATCTCGAGAAGAAGAATATGTATAATTGTTATAACCACAATGCGCTGCTGGATCAAATGGAGGGGGTTATTTCGGGAAAAACCGGCTTTACGGCAAAAGCAGGCTACTGCTACACGGGTGCGCTAAAGCGGGATGGAAAATGTCTGATCGTAACGCTGCTGGCCTGCGGCTGGCCGAATCATAAAAACTATAAATGGGCAGACGCTGCGAAGCTTCTGGATTACGGACTGGAATCGTACACGTATGTTGACGTACTGGATCATGATTGGAATCCGGGAAGCATTGAAGTATCCGACGGCATCTACGATGGAAGTCTGAAAAAAAAGAGCAGTGCCAGTCTTACGCTTACCAGCCCTGCGCTCGATCCTGCGCGTTCCCTTCCGGTTCTCCTAAAAGAATCGGAAATGCCGGAGAAAGACATTTTTTTACCGGAACTTGTAGAAGCTCCGGTAAAAAAAGGAGAGAAAATCGGTTCGGTCATGTACGCCATCGACGGAATTGTTCTTGCAGAATATCCTGTCTATGCGGCTGAAACGATCGAAAAGATTACTTACAGATGGTGTATGGAGAAGGTCGCAGAACGCCTCTTTTGTCACATCTCTGTGTGAGTAACCTTTGCAAGTGTTTCCTTCGAAAGAATTTTCCGGATATTGAAGAGAAACAGAGTAACGGCAGTGACAACGGAGCAGATATCAGCGGTCGGTTCCGCATAGTAAACACCCATAACGCCAAAGAAATGCGGCAGAATAAGTGCAAGCGGAATCAGAAGAATGACTTTTCGAAGCAGAGCAATAAAGAGCGAAATCTTTGCCTGTCCAAGGCCGAGAAACGAACTCTGTACGCCGCTTTGCAGACCGAAAATTGCCATACCGGAAATATAGATGGGAAGTACCCGTACAACGATGGCAATCAACTCCGGATCTGTTGTGAAAAGACCGGCGAAAAGAGCCGGACGGAGCATTGCGAACACGACGTAGAGGAATGCTGCTGCAAATGTGATGGTGATCATCCGCCGGATCGTCTGACGGACGCGGTCAAACTGGCCTGCGCCGAAATTGTAGCTGATGATCGGCTGTACACCGTTGGTGAAGCCATTGACCGGAACGAAAATCAGCTGTAGAACCGACTGCAGAATTGTCATTGAGCCAACATAGAGGTCACCGCCGTATGTCTGCAGACCGTGGTTCATGACAATCGTAATCGCGCTTTCTGTTGCAGACATGATAAATGGCGAGATGCCAAGTGCCATGACGGAACCTAAAATGGCAAAATCCGGTTTCATGGTGCGGAACGAAAGGCGGATACCGGATTTTTTCGAAATGAGGAACCGCATCACCCAGGCTGCGCTTAACGCCTGCGAGAGAACGGTGGCGAGTGCTGCACCGGAAACTCCCATGCGAAGAACAAAAATAAAAATCGGATCCAGTCCGATATTGACAACAGCGCCTATAAGGACGGAACACATTGCCGTACGTGCGTACCCCTGGCAGCTGATAAAGGTATTTAAACCTACCGCCAGCTCGACAAAGACGGTTCCGATCAGATAGATCGTGATATAAGTAGAAGCGTATTCGATGGTACAGTCACTTGCACCAAAAAGATAGAGAAGCGGTGTCTGGAATACAAAGAAAAACACCATGAGCAGAAGAGAGAAAAAAAGAAGCAGGGAAGTTGAAGTTCCGAGAATCTTTTCCGCACGCTTCTGGTTTTTCTGACCCAGTGCAATTGCAGCGAGAGGGGCACCGCCGCCGCTTGCAAATCCGGCGAAAGCGGAGATGATGGTGATGATCGGAAAGGTGACACCGACACCAGTAAGTGCCAGAGAACCAACATCGGGAATTCTGCCGATGTAGATCCGGTCTACGATGTTGTAAAGTACATTTACAATCTGTGCGAGGACAGAAGGAAAAGCCAGCTCGAGCATTAGTTTTCCGATTTTTTCAGTGCCGAGGCGGCTGTCTTTGGTTGTCTGCATGGGAAAGTCTCCTGTTTTTTTGCGATAAATTCTGTGTTTTTTTGCGCCCTTTTCGTGGACATTGCTTCTATTATAGCTTTTTGAAGGGAATCCTGCAAGAAAAAAACGGGAAATTTTTCTATCTATTGTGAAAGTATACAGGCTTTTTCCGGAAACGCGAAAGAGGGTGTACGGAGTAGAAAAAATATGATACGCTATAAAATAGTCTCAAAACAACATCAAAAACAGTGGAATAGATGGAGGAAAATAATATGCGAAATCTGTTAGTAGCGCAGTCCGGAGGCCCGACAGCAGCAATCAATGCCACAGTGGCAGGAGTTGTTTCCTGCGCGGTACTGTCTGGAAAAGTAGATCATATTTATGGTGCAGTAAATGGAATTGAAGGTGTGCTCGCAGAAAAATTTGTTGACCTTGGAACAAAACTGGATTCAGCAGAAAAAATTTCTCTTTTGATGCAGACACCGGCTGCAGCACTTGGATCCTGCCGTTACAAGCTGGGGGATCCAAAAGAGAATCCAGAGGATTTTGAAAAGATTCTCCGGATTTTCCGCAGACATGAGATCAGCTATTTTATCTACATCGGTGGAAACGATTCCATGGATACCGTAGATAAGCTCTCAAAGTACTGCAAAGAGAACGGGGTGGAGGATGTGTTTGTTGTCGGTGCTCCGAAAACGATAGACAATGACCTTGTCGGAACCGATCATTGCCCGGGCTTTGGTTCCGCAGCAAAATATCTGGCAGCAACCTTTGCCGAACTGGAGCGGGACTGTCATGTATATGAAAAAAAAGCAGTTACGATTGTGGAAGTTATGGGAAGAAATGCAGGATGGCTGACCGCGGCATCGGCACTTTCCAGGGTAAATGGCGGCGAAGGCCCGAACCTGATTTACCTTTGCGAGCCGTCCTTTGATACAGAGCAGTTCTTAAAAGATGTGAAAGAAAAACTGGAGCAGAGGGACAGTGTTCTTGTTGCAATCAGTGAGGGAATTCACGACAGCGAGGGGCGTTACGTGTCCGAGCAGGTGCAGAGTGATACCAAGGATCAGTTTGGTCACAGCTATATCGCAGGTTCTGCAAAAGTACTCGAGGAACTGGTGCGGAACCGTATCGGCTGTAAGGTAAGGTCCATTGAACTGAACCTCATGCAGCGGTGTGCGGCCCATCTTGCGAGTGCGACGGATCTTGAAGAGTCCCGTATGCTTGGTATGAAGGCATGCCAGTGTGCGCTCGAAAAACAGGGTGGACAGATGGCGTCGATCAATCGAATTTCCGCTAATCCTTACCGGGTAGCATATACATCTGTTCCGGTATCAGAAGTGGCAAACAAAGAAAAGAAAGTGCCGCGCTCCTGGATTACTCCGGATGGCCATGACGTGACGGAAGAAATGATGGAATATCTTCGTCCGCTGATCCTGGGCGAGCCGGCAATGCAGTATGAGAATGGAATTCCGGTTCACATGGAACTTTATTAAACCAAAGTAAGACAAAGAGAAGAAGCTGCCAGCGCGCAGCTTTTTCTTTTTGCGGAAAAGACAGACAAAAAGTAAGTTTGAACGACCATTAATAATAGGATAAATCTGAATTTTTTCTGGTTATTTTCTGTCAAAAAGGTGAGAAAAAGTATTGAAAAAAAACGAAAAAACAGATATGATAGACTTGTATAAAATTTGTTTAAAATTTTATAATGAAAATAGAAAGATGGAGGTTTGAAGAATGAGTAACACAGCACAAAGTTTAGCGAGCACAAGAATCGCCTCTTTGCTGGATGAAAACAGCTTTGTGGAAATCGGCGGACAGGTTACTGCCAGAAGCACAGATTTCAACATGGCCGGCATGGAGACACCATCTGATGGTGTAATTACTGGTTACGGCGTGATCAACGGCAGTCTGGTATACGTATACAGCCAGGATGCATCTGTGATGGGCGGTACCATCGGTGAAATGCATGCAAAAAAAATTGCGAGACTGTATGAGTTTGCACAGAAGACAGGTGCTCCGGTTATCGGACTGGTAGACTGTGCCGGCATGCGTCTGCAGGAGGCTACCGATGCGCTGAACGGTTTTGGTGAAATCTATATGGCACAGGCAATGGCATCCGGTGTGATTCCGCAGATCACCGCAGTATTTGGCACCTGCGGCGGCGGTATGGCACTCATCCCGGCTATGACAGACTTCACATTCATGGAGTCCAAAAACGGAAAGCTTTTCGTAAACTCACCGAATGCACTGGACGGAAACCACGTATCCAAATGCGATACCGCATCCGCAGAATTCCAGGGTGAAGAGGCAGGTCTTGTTGACGTGGCTGGAACAGAGGAAGAGATCCTTGGGGAGATCCGGAATTTGGTATCCATGCTTCCGGCAAACAATGAGGACGAAGCTTACACCGAGTGTGAGGACGATCTGAACCGTGCATGTGCAGACCTTGCAAACTGCGCAGGTGATACCGGAATCCTTCTTTCCCAGATCAGTGACAACGGCATCTATTTTGAGACCAAGGCTGCTTACGGAAAAGACGTTGTGACTGCATTCATCCAGTTAAACGGAGCAACCGTAGGAGCTGTTGCCAACCGTTCTGAGATCTATGGCGAGGACGGAACCGTAAAAGAAAAAATGGACGGAACCTTAAGTGCAAGAGGAGCCAAAAAAGCAGCAGATTTCGTAAACTTCTGCGACGCTTTCTGCATCCCGGTACTTACTATCACAAACGTAACCGGATTCAAGGCAACCAAGTGCTCTGAGAGAACTATGGCAAAGAACGCAGCAGCCCTGACCGCAGCTTTTGCAAACGCAACCGTTCCGAAAGTAAACGTTGTTGTCGGAAAAGCATACGGAAGCGCATACGTTGTCATGAACAGCAAATCCATCGGAGCAGATATGGTATTTGCATGGCCGAACGCAGAAATCGGAATGATGGATGCAAAATCTGCGGCAAAGATCATGTACGAAGGCTCTGATGCTGCTACCATCAACGAGAAAGCAGCTGAGTATGCAACTCTTCAGAACAATGTAACTTCCGCAGCCAGAAGAGGCTATGTGGACACCATCATCGAGCCGGAAGACACCAGAAAATATGTTATCGGTGCATTCGAGATGCTGTATACCAAGAGAGAAGACAGACCGGACAGAAAACACGGAACAGTCTAAGGAAGGTGGCATACGATGAGAAAGAACTGGAAAAAATTAGTAAGTCTCGTCCTTACCGCAGCCTGCACCATGGTTGTGACCGTAGCTCCTGTTTTTGCGGATGCGGCATCTACACCGGCTTATTCACCGGTTGAGGCATCTACGGTAGATTCTCTGCTCTCCTCCAGCGTTCAGTGGGTAGGACAGAGCCTGATGACCTACAGCGATGACGATCTTGCCAATATGGAAGCTTCCGACCAGCAGTTCTATGCAAGAGCAGCTGAGGCATGGGAAGAGGCAAAGGCTGACCTCGGAGAGGTAAAAAGCCTGGAAGACGGTACTCTCGAAGTAGACGGAGATTTTGTAACCTGCACAATTCCGGGTGAATTTGAAAAAAATCCTGGTATTGTCCGCGTATTCTGGAACATCAGCACCGGAACACCAGTTCCGACCGACCTCACCATCACCGTTGAGGAGTCAAAGGGCGTTCTGATCGGCCAGGCCGGCATGAACACCATCATCGGAATCGGTACCGTATTTGTTATGCTGATTTTCCTGATTTTCGTTATTTCTTCGTTTGATTACATTTTTGGAGGCAAGAAGAAGAAAAAAGCACCGGCAGCACCTGTACAGGAAGCACCGAAGGCTGTCGCAGCACCGGTTGTTGAAGAGACAGCACCGGAAGCAGACGATATGGAGCTGCAGGCTGTTATTACAGCTGCAATCGCCATGTATGAAGAAGATATGGCTTCTGCATCCGGAGATGCTTATGTTGCACGTCCGATCCGCAGAAAAGGCAAAAGAGCTTAAGGAGGAAATTTTCAATGAAAAACTACACCATTACCGTAAACGGAAATGTATATAACGTAACTGTAGAAGAAGGAACCACAGCAGGCGCAGCTCCAGTTGTCAGCGCAGCAAAAGCAGCTCCGGCACCAAAAGCAGCACCGGCAGCACCGAAAGCAGCAGCTCCGGCAGGCGCAGCAGGCAGCGTAGAGGTTACCGCTTCTGTTCCTGGTAAAATCTGCAAAATCGAAGCAAACGTAGGCGCAGCTGTAAAAGCAGGCGATACGGTTCTTGTACTGGAAGCCATGAAGATGGAAATCCCGGTTGTAGCACCGCAGGATGGCACAGTAGCAACCATCAATGTAGCAGTAGGCGATGCAGTAGAATCCGGTGACGTTCTTGCAACCATGAACTAATGCCCGTTGTAAGAAAAAACCGGAGGTGAAAAAATGATTACTGAAACTTTAAACAACCTGCTTCACCAGACGGCGTTTTTTAATCTGGACTGGGGCAATTACGTTATGATCGCAGTGGCTTGCTTCTTCTTGTATCTTGCGATTAAGCATGAATTTGAGCCGTTGCTTCTTGTACCGATCGCATTCGGTATGCTGCTTGTAAACATTTACCCGGACATCATGGCTGAGCCTTATACCGACGTACAGGGTCTTGAGCATGCGGGCGGTCTGTTCTACTATTTCTTTACTCTGGACGAGTGGAGTATCCTCCCATCCCTGATCTTCATGGGTGTAGGTGCGATGACAGACTTCGGTCCGCTGATTGCAAACCCGATCAGCTTCATCATGGGAGCTGCAGCACAGCTTGGTATCTATCTGGCGTACTTTTTCGCTATTTTCATGGGATTCAATGGAAGAGAGGCAGCTGCTATCTCCATCATCGGTGGTGCCGACGGCCCGACTTCTATTTTCCTTCTGAATAAACTCGGACAGCAGCATCTGATGGGACCGATCGCAGTAGCAGCATATTCCTATATGTCACTTGTGCCGATCATCCAGCCGCCGGTCATGAAGCTTCTGACTACAGAAAAAGAGCGTAAAATCAAAATGGAGCAGCTTCGCTCCGTATCCAAACTTGAGAAGATTCTGTTCCCGATTGTCATTACAATCGTTGTCTGCATGATTCTTCCGTCTACCGCTCCGCTGGTAGGTATGCTGATGCTTGGTAACCTGTTCCGCGAGTGCGGCGTTGTAAAACAGCTTCAGGAGACAGCTTCCAACGCTATGATGTACATCGTTGTTATCCTTCTTGGTACTTCCGTTGGTGCATCTACAAGTGCGGAGGCATTCTTAAATGTCAGCACTTTAAAGATCGTTGCACTGGGCCTGATCGCATTCGTATTTGGTACTGCAGGCGGTGTCCTGTTAGGAAAAGTACTGTGCAAGGCAACCCACGGAAGAATCAACCCGCTGATTGGTTCTGCAGGTGTATCTGCAGTCCCGATGGCAGCCCGTGTATCCCAGAAGGTTGGTGCTGAGGCAGATCCGACCAACTTCCTGCTGATGCATGCGATGGGACCGAACGTAGCCGGTGTTATCGGTACAGCAGTAGCGGCCGGTACCTTCATGGCGATCTTTGGTGTATAACTTCTTGAGACAAACACAAGTGAAAAACACTTCATTTAGGAGGATAGAAATGGCAGTAGAAAAGAAACCTGTCAAGATTATGGAAACTGTTCTGCGTGATGCGCATCAGTCCCTGATCGCGACAAGAATGACAACAGAACAGATGCTTCCGATCATTGATAAAATGGATAAAATCGGATATCACGCAGTAGAGTGCTGGGGTGGCGCAACCTTTGATGCTTCCTTACGTTTCCTGCATGAAGATCCATGGATGAGACTGAGAAAACTTCGTGACGGATTTAAAAACACGAAACTGCAGATGCTGTTCCGCGGACAGAATATCCTGGGATATCGTCCGTATGCAGACGATGTAGTAGAGTATTTCGTACAGAAATCCATCGCAAACGGAATCGATATCATCCGTATTTTTGACTGTATGAACGACCTGCGCAACCTGCAGACCGCTGTCAGCGCAGCAAACAAAGAAAAGGGACACGCACAGGTAGCGCTTTCCTATACCTTAGGAGATGCTTACACCCTGGAGTACTGGACCACCATGGCAAAGAGAATCGAGGAGATGGGTGCAGATTCCATCTGTATCAAAGATATGGCCGGTCTGCTTGTTCCGTATAAGGCAACAGAGCTGGTAACCGCGCTGAAAGAAGCAACTGATCTTCCGATTCAGCTGCACACCCATTACACTTCCGGTGTGGCATCCATGACATACCTGAAAGCAGTAGAGGCTGGTGTTGATATCATTGATACAGCAATGTCTCCATTTGCAATGGGCACTTCACAGCCGGCAACTGAGGTTATGGTAGAAACCTTCAAAGGTACTCCATATGATACCGGCCTTGATCAGAACAAACTGGCTGAGATTGCGGACTACTTCCGTCCGATGAGAGATGAAGCCCTCGATACCGGACTTTTGAATCCGAAGAACCTTGGCGTAAACATCAAGACTCTTCTGTATCAGGTACCGGGCGGTATGCTCTCCAACCTGACAAGTCAGTTAAAAGAGCAGCACGCAGAGGACAAATATTACGACGTACTCGAAGAAGTACCGCGCGTAAGAAAAGACCTTGGCGAGTGCCCGCTGGTTACCCCGTCTTCCCAGATCGTTGGTACCCAGGCGGTATTCAATGTCCTGATGGGCGAGC
>ENA-OUQM01000194-OUQM01000194.1-human-gut-metagenome-genome-assembly--contig:-NODE-194-length-45195-cov-6.572641_pt1 | contig 45195 bp, 64 predicted proteins | sample MGYA00237949_ERZ548830 | MGnify/ENA primary metagenome ERZ548830 (study PRJEB26490, sample SAMN05194706) | human gut metagenome | biome: terrestrial biome; feature: human-associated habitat; material...
AGCCTGTATTCCAATCATAGCTATGACAGCTAATGCATTTGAGGAAGACAGAAAAGCATCGGCCGATGCCGGAATGAATGGACATCTGGCAAAACCGGTCAATGTATCAGAATTATTGAAAATGCTTTGTAAGTTGTTTTAGGAGAAATTTAATTTCTGCAAAATATTCCCGGAACATATTGTTCGGCAGATATACTTTCGTGGAGCCGCAGGAAATACCGTAGGTGTTTGGTATCTTCTGCGCCCGCGCAATCTGCATAGCGCGGAACATATGAAAATCATTGGTCAAAATTCCAACGGTATTCGTTGTGTTGCTATCCAGTGCGTGATTTATCGTATCTGCAGAAATCAGTTTCATGCTGTTAGTCAGATTCTGGGCAGTGGTGGTTGATTTATCCTCCAGAATAATGCGCCCGGAATCAATTCCGCGTTTCACCAGATAATCTGCCATGCAGCTTGCCTCTGTAAAGGGTTCGTTAGATCCCTGGCCGCCGGTGACAATGCATCGGGTTTCCGGATTCGCAGACAGATATTCATAAGCCTTGTCCAGTCGAAATTTTAGGACCGGGCTTGGACCATTTTTATAGACTTGTGCACCTAACACGATAAGATAGTCCAGATTATCAGGACCCGCTACATGCATCTGGCTTATGATTAGTCCTTCAATAATAAGGAAAGATGCCAGACAACCGGCAAATATAATGACAATTCCTTTTTTTAGAATATCAGGGAACATTTTCCATAGATTAAAATGAATTCCCAAAGCAACGCATATAAAAAAGACAGCCAAAACGAGCCAGACTGCGAAAAATGCTGTACCAGAGCCAATAGCGCGGACTGCAATGCCGTATGTGCCACATACTAAAGCAAGTATAATGCATAAAAGAAATAAAAAAGTGTGCATGTAAATGATAAACCTTTCTACAATTTTATTTACATTCTATCATAGATTGGTAAGAAATCCTACCTTTTTACATTGTATCGAAAATAGGAAAGCTTTATAATGGAACGATAGAAATTTGAATGATAAATGTTGATAAAAAGAGGATAAGCAGATGGATTATAACCGGATCGTGCAGGAAATATTAAATATTGGAGAAGAGCTGTTGAAAAGCGGGGCAGAAATATTTCGTGTGGAGGACAGTCTGTATCGCATGTGCAGAAGTTATGGATTTGTGCGAAGTGATGTCTATGCTTCGCAGATCAATATTCAAATGACGGTGGAGACGCCCGAAGGAGAGATTATCACACAGATCCGTTATATTGAAATGACGAGTCCTCATTATGATAAACTGGATCAGCTTAATAACTTGTCCAGATATGTTTGTGCCAATACTCCGAAACAGGCAGAGATTCATGAACGTTATGAAAAAATTGCAAAAAGTAAAGTACTTGCATTTCCACTTATGGTGCTGGCACAGATTGTAAGTGGAACTTCATTTGCAATTTTTTTCGGAGGAGGACGAAATGATGCGATTGTAGCCGTTTTTGCTTCAGCTGCAATGGCACTTACCGGATACTGGATTGGAAAACAGGAAAAGAATCCGATGATCTATAATCTAGTTCTCGCATTTGTAACAGAGATGGTGATACTTTTAGCAGAAAAAATGGGAATTGCAATTCATTCAGATCGTATTATGATCGGGATTGTCATGGTGCTGATCAGTACCCTTGGCGTAATCAATGGACTTCGTGATGTTGTTCAGAGAAACTTTACTTCCGGAACTCTGGAGATTATGAATTCTGTGCTTGGAGCTCTCGGAATTGCATTTGGAATTGCTTTAGCAATGAAAATGTTGCATGGCGGTGGAAATGCAGGAGGAGCAGTGCTAAACTCCAATATATTTGTGCAGGCGGTTTCGGTGTCAGTCGGAAGTATCGGACTGGCTGGAATTTATCAGATACGTGGCAAAAAAGTTATTTATTCAGGGATCGGAGCATTTCTGACATGGACAGTCTATCTGATCGTGAGACAATTCGGCGGCAGTTATTTGTTCGGAATGCTTCTGGCATCTGTATTTGTGGGAATGTATGCATTTGTAATGGCCAGAATAAATAAAGCGCCGTCCACAATCTTTCTGACAGCATCCGTATTTCCGCTGATGCCGGGAGCCAATCTTTATTATATGATGTACGGCTGTGTGAAGCAGAACATGGTGCTTGCCATAGAACATATGATTCTCCTGGTGGAGACCTGTCTGATGATCGTATTTGGATTTTTACTTGTGGATATTGTATCGAGAATCGTGATGCGGATTTTGGGACAGGAATATCATATTGGAAAGAATCAATAATGGAGAAAAAATAATCGGATCAGGGGAATATTTTGCCAGAAAAAGAAACATACTACTTGTATTCTTTGAAAAAGAAAAGGGAGTTGGAATACATGAAATTAGTAAAAGGAGCGCAGAGTATAGCATATGACCGGGCGCCTTATCTTATCAGCAGTGCAGCTGTTGTCGGGAAAAAAGAAGGGGAAGGGCCGATTGGAGAAATGTTTGACCTGGTCGGAGAAAGTGATTTGTTTGGAGAAAATACGTGGGAGGAAGCGGAGAGCACGATGCAAAGGGAAGCCTGTCTGCTTGCCATGGGAAAGGCGCATGTCAGCCAGAATCAGGTACGGTATCTGTTTGGCGGGGATCTTCTAAGACAGGGAATTGCAACGAGCATGGGAGTGGAAAAACTGCAGATTCCGATGTTCGGGCTTTACGGGGCGTGTTCAACATCGGGAGAAGCATTGGCATTGGCATCTATGAGTGTGGCAGCAGGATATGGCGAATATATACTTGCAGTGACCTCCAGCCATTTTGGAAGTGCGGAAAAAGAATTTCGTTTTCCACTAAGTTATGCGAATCAAAGACCATTGTCTGCCCACTGGACTGTGACTGGAAGTGGAGCGTTTCTTGTGGGAAAAAAGGAGAGCCATGTGAGGATAAGTGGTCTGACAGTGGGAAAAATTGTGGATTATGGTCTGAAAGATTCGCAGAACATGGGAGCGTGTATGGCGCCGGCGGCCTGTAATACAATCTGGCAGAATTTACAGGATTTTGGAAGAACGCCGGAAGATTATTCCCGGATCATCACAGGAGATCTCGGATATGTGGGACAGAGCATTCTTTTTGATCTGCTGCTTGAAAAAGGTTATGATATCCGTGGAAAACACCTGGACTGTGGTATGACGATCTTTGATCAGCAGACCCAGGATACCCATGCGGGAGGCAGCGGATGCGGGTGCGCGGCAACGGTACTTTCAGCATACATTCTTCCCAAAATCGAACGGGGAGAATGGGAACGTGTGTTGTTTGTGCCTACAGGAGCACTCATGTCTACGGTCAGCTACAACGAAGGTGCAAGTGTACCGGGGATTGCCCACGCGATTGTGTTGGAGCATGAAGCTTAGAATATAAGTGGATCTTTGGTTTTCGAAATAGAGAGGAGACAGATATGGATTATATAAAAGCATTTATTATAGGCGGAATCATCTGTGCTCTGACGCAGATTCTGCTGGATAGGACAAAACTAATGCCAGGGCGTATCATGGTACTTCTAGTGTGTAGCGGGGCAGTTCTTGGAGCGATTGGAATCTATCAGCCATTCCAGGATTTTGCCGGAGCTGGTGCGAGCGTACCATTGTGTGGGTTCGGGAACCTTCTTTGGAAAGGGGTCCAAGATGCTGTAGATCAGGAAGGATTCATCGGGGTGTTCCTGGGAGGATTCAAAGCCAGTGCAGTCGGTATCAGCGCAGCATTAATATTCGGATATCTCGCATCATTGATATTCAGTCCTAAAATGAAAAGATGACTTTTTATATCGCTCAGATTAGACAGGATTTTCTATGCCTGCTGCGTCATATATTACAGTTTTCTCCGCAAACTCGCCAAAAGGCAGGCTCAGACAGTGCTCCGAAAACTGAATTATACTCGCAGGCATAACGAAAATCCTGCCATTAATCCTCGCGATGTAGAAAGTTCAGGCGGAAGTTGTGTGCGGGGACTTGGTGTGCTTGTTCCTGCGAAAGCCTCACTATAGTCACCAAGAAACTGTATTTTATGAGGCAGAAAGTCTGTTTAATATTTTGAGAGAGTAAGTGAGTGTTAGCTTATAGAGGAGCATGTCACTGAGATAGGAGAGGGAGAAACAGTATAATATATCTTCCTGACAAATTAAACATGAAACATAAAAATTAAGAAATACTTAAAATTTAAGGCTTTTAAAAAACAGCGAAAATAAAGCAATGATACCCGCAAATGCCCTATATACAGGCGCTTTGCGGGTAATTAATAGTTTTGGATAATCACGAACTGATATGGATAAATACGAACCGTTAGTGACACGTTAGCGACACACTTTTATTCGTTCGATTTCTTCTTTAAGCCGTTCTAAACTACGATGCAGATACACCTTGTTTGTGACATCCTGGAATGAATGACCGAGCATTAATTTCTTGTCTGTTTCATTCACATAATAGTCATCACATAGCTTGCTGAATGTGTGCCTGCAATCATGTGGAGTATGCTTTTTTATCCCAAGCTTTTCCAGTGTAGCATACATGTCTGTTCTGAAATCTCCGGTGGAGCAAGTTAAAAAAGCGCCGTCTCGTTTTATTCTTCGCTTTACAAGAGGCAATATGGCAGAGTGAATAGGAACGATTCTATTTCTTCCGGCATCAGTTTTTAATCCTCCTTCAAAGTAATTTTCATTCCAATTTATTTCTAAATCTATATACTCAGAAATTCTAAATCCTGAGTAACAGATAATTAATAACATTTCCACAACTGGATCTTCTTGATTTTTCCATAAAATTTCAAGTTCATCGTTTTCGAACGGAACCCCTTTTTCGTCATCGTCATCTGATTTGATTTTTACATAATCAGAATACTTTTTATCGCACAAATCATTTGCATCTGCATAAGCGTACATCTGGTTAAATAGCACAATTATTTTTTCGAGTGTCGCATGTTTTAAGGGACAGTCATCAACTGCTTTCTGCAGATCAGCTGTAACAAGAGAGCGAAAACTTTTATCGTGTAAAGTTTTACAATTATTGTAGGCAGAGCGAAATCCAGCTTCTGATGCAGAGCGTTTTTCCCGCTTTAAATTGTATTCTTTCCCAAACTTCCAGGCATAAAACTCTTTGAATACGTCCTCAAAAGTCTTCTGATCAGCAACCTCACGCTGAGTCTGAGAGTATTTACTCAAAATTTTTGCAACTTGACTTCCTAATTCATCGGAACTTCCGGATTCGGTCAGCTCTTTTTCTCTTCCCGGGTAATATTCCCCGTGTTTATACCAAGTCAATACGGTGAATCCTTTATACCAATCGTCAACGTAACAGAGTGCCTTCACAGGCACAGGATTCCCGTTTATATCGAATTCTTTGGCCGGAGGGTAAACTCCATAAGGGTTCGTCCGATTCTTCCCGGATAGGCGCTTAATAGAGCCGTAGCCGTTCGGTAGTTTAGGGTATTTCTTTCGTCTTCCCACAATACGCATCTCCTTTCTGGTGCGACGTCGCACAATTTTGCGTATAAAAATAACAGCCAGCAAAGAACGGATGTTCCGCTTGCGATAGCTGCCCGAAGATGATACAATGTGTAAGTCAAAAGTTTGGTTGATACCACCTTCGGTATTGCCTATGAAAAGCCGTCCTTGCGCCAACAGGGGCGGCGATTTCTGTTTTTTATTTCTTTTTCCTTGGTTTATAAATATAGCCTCTTTTGATTTTATCGTTTATATCGATAAGATATTTGTCTATAGCGGTGCGAAATCCTTCATCTTTATAAGCTTCCGAATGGGTTGCAGCTTCCAAAATATCTTTAGCTTTTTCAAGTTGATTTTTCTTTACATATACATTGGATAAATTAATAATAAATGATTGATTATGTGGTGAAAAACTCGTTGCTTTTTCGTAATTTTCAATAGCTTTGTCAAATTCATATTCGCCCTCATAGCACTTAGCTAAATCAGAGTAAGTGGTTGATATACTTAGTGCTTTCAAATCATAAACGACACCGTTCATTTCTCTAATTCCCGATGGAGTACCTTCATAAGTTGCACCGGATTCAATATATTTTTCTAAATAGTAGATTGCTTCTTTTCGGTATGAAGCGCCGGCCCACACATAAGCTTTTGATGCATAATATAATTGTTCATTAGTTGTAGCAGGTAAGCATAATTCTGCAATTCTCACAAATTCCTCAGCTCTAGTAGAACAATCCTGCAATATATTATCTAGTTCTGCTACTAGAGTTTTATCGGCTGTGTCATTCCAATACGCTTCAACAAGTATCATATTTTTATTCTTTGACTTAGATAGTTCATTTTTCTTTGAAAATAGTTTGTTAAATAATTTCATGATATTCCTTTCTTAAATTCCATAATCCTTTCATCGTAACCAGCCAGACAAGCAATCTGAGCTTTGGTTAATCCGGGATTCCCCATAATTATTTCGTCTGGTATCAATAGTTCCGCTGCAAACGTATTGGCTTCTATTTCGATTTTAGAAGTCAGCATAAGCGTTCTATTTCTTATGAAGTAACAGTTCTCTTTTCGATGCATGATTGAATGAGCTAGTTCGTGAGCCATGACAAGAGTGCGCTCGTGTTCTTCTAAGTCTTCATTCAAAAAGACACACTTGTGATTCTTAAGGAACATGTAGAACCCAGAACTTTCTCCCAACTGTCCTGTCTGCACTTCAACACCAAGATAACTGGCCAGTTCGAAAGGATTTCTCGTATTGTATTTTTTGACGTAGTAAGCGACCAGTCGCTTAACATCATGTGCTTTCAAATCCTAACACCTACTTTTTGTTTTTATTCGGATTGTATTTTTCCTTATTAATAGGTTTCAGTCGGCGCATCATCAGCTCGATTTGTCCGAGAAGTAATTCAGCATCTTCTTCTGGGATTGGTTCTCCGTCATAAGAGAGAGGACCGTCTGCACCGTTTAATAGTTTTGTGCGGATACTTTCCATGTCTTTTGCAATGTCGCGATTGTCTTTAATTGTTAGTCCATCATCATCCATACCTGTTAATAGATAATCGGTGCTTACATTAAAGTAATCAGCAATTTTTTGCAATCTTTCAGCGGAAGTCTGACCATTTCGTAATTTGCCTATAGAACCTCTACCAAAGCCTAATTCCTTCTCAAGCGCTGTGACAGCAATAGAGTGTTGCTTGCACAAATCTTTTATCGTTTCATAAGTAGACATAGTTCCTCCTAAATAAATAGAAAAACTTCTACTTTCTGCTTGACAACGTAGAAAATAAGCTATATAATCCAGTTATGAAGTAGAAAATCTTCTACGAATAATAAAGAAAGTAGAAAATTTTATGTAATTAATTTGTGGTTATCTTGATTATAGAATATTTTCTATTATAAGTCAATGAAAAAGTAGAAAATTTTCTCTTCCACAATATAAAAAGGAGATGATAGAAAGTGCTGTATGAACGGATACAGGAGATATGTAATTCAAAAGGAATTACAGTAAAGAAATTAGAAAGAGACCTAGAATTTTCCAATTCAACGATTCGAAAATGGAAAACCTCCAGTCCTTCAATTGAAAACCTAAAGAAAGTAGCAGATTACTTCGGCATTACAGTTGACGAACTAATCAGCGATGTGGGAGGTGAGTAACGTGGCGAAATTAATAGGTGGACTTGATGATTATAGTTTAAAAGCATGCGGATATGACAAAGAGAAAATTCTTAAATCTGTAAGTGAATGCATATCAGCAATGGGTGAATTGACAATCGCAGAAAGTCTGATTGCAAGAAGGCATCTGGACAGCGTAATGGAGAAAATGTATAAACGCAGTCCAGATACAAAAATAAGTACTATTCCGAATGATTTATAACATCATTTTCGTGCTCAATGAAGTTGTAGGCATATTGATATGCCTGAGCGTACTGATTGGCGAGAGACAGAACATCTGTCATAATCACATCTTCGCCATTAGTTAATTTGGAATTTTGAGCAATGGTAGATACATAAGCAAGTGCAATGTTGTGAGCTGCCTGTTCGGAATCAATGTTATTCAAGGTTTCAAGTTCCAAATAGCTTAATCCGAAATTTTGAGACATAAAAATTCTCCTTTCTTTTATTACTTAGGTACGGCAATACCTTGTAAAAGAAGTATAGGAGATTAGGGAGGAAAAGGCAATGCCGGGATATAACTTCAATCATTTTACTGGAAAGACGAAGGGTAAAGCTTTAAGAAAGAAAAAAGGTTCGAGTGAAGCGAAGTCACAAAAATAAGTATGAACAATATTCTAATAACAAAGAAACAGGGAGGTGAGTATATGCAGGATATATTAAACTCCAGCCAAGCAGCCAGAGTCATAGGCTGTGGACCTCAAATGGTCCGTGAACGAATTAAGCGAGGTATCTGGACGTTTGGGACTGTAGTTACATCCAAGGAAGCCGGCAACACACAAAATTCTTATGAAATCAATAAGTATCAGCTGGCAGCGCATTTAGGAATACCACCGGAAGAGGTGGACAGAAGATTGAAAGGAGGACAAGCCCATGAGAGTTAGAGATTGGATAGTGGTAGGACTGATGATGAACGGACTGCCGATGGCTATGTTTCTTCATTGGCTGGTCATGGGATATTAGACATGAAGAAAAGAAAGTGGACAATGAAGAGGATTGTGGACACGTTATTCGTGCTGGTGATCCTGGGAGACATTGCAACAATGATAATGTTCGTGGTGATCTCCATCAAGATCCTGAAAATGCAGGAGGTGATTACATGGCTGATACAGCAAGCTTAAAAGAAATCTTATTCCGGCATAGTGCGGAGCAGTGCAAGGTGTGTGAAGCGATTCCATTTGACCAGATTGGACATCAAATCGAGTATGAAAAGTTCAAGATGCTCCATGAGGTTATTGAGGAAGCTGACCTGGAGGACGAGTACCAGGAATGGAGACGGGCTTACGGATATGTATAGGAAGGTGGTGAGGGTATGAACGAGATCGCGACAGTAATGAACGAGGAAGAGTTCGGGTATTTTCTTAAGAGCTTTGAGAAGAAAGCTGACTTGAAAAGTCTGAGCTTGATTTCCAGAAGATGCCAGGTCGTTGATACGTTGTGCGGACTGCAATCGGATACCGTACTGACAGTCGGGCAGATCAAGCAGTTGTTCGAACTGGCAAAATAAAAATGAGCGCTCACAAAAGCCGGCAAGCTTAAAGCGCTCAAGAAAAATAAGTCAATTACATTATAAGAAAATAGGAGAAATAAGTCAAATGGCAATTAAAGATGTAGAAGTAAAAATCCAGTTATCTGAATTGGAGAATGTGATTATGATAGCGCATCACAAGGCAGTGAAAGAAGAAAATCTGTCAAGAGCAGAAGAGATTAAAGGCATTCATGTGTGCGCAGTAATGCAGGAAATTATTAACGCACATCTGACTGGTGTAAAACCGATATCAGAGGAAGAGTTGCAAGATGCAAGAGAGGCAGATGCAATGGCGAATTTCTTATATCAGTTTTTTAAAACTATGGGAGGCAGTGATGACGGCAACTAATTATGAAATCCAGGAGAATATCCTGACATTAGAAAAAGAGAGTGAATCAGATGTCTATCACAAAGAATTGAATCTGATCAGTTGGTACGGAAAACCGGCAAAGCTTGATATCAGAGGGTGGTCCGATGACCATACCAAGATGACAAAGGGAATCAGCCTCACAGAGGAAGAATTCATAAATATTGCCCGGGCAGGGCTTGAAAAATTAGGAGGTAATGCATAATGGCACAGATTACAGTTACATTTGATAGTTTTGAGGATATGAAGGAGTTCGCAGAAAAATTCCTTGGTACTGAGAAAGTCCCAGTCAGCCTGGGAGAAAAAGAGGTACCCGCACAAACACAGAGCATACCAGTTACGCCAGTAGCACCCGTGATGCCGATTACGCCCGTACAGTCGGCACCGGTCACACCAGTTGCACAGCCGGCGCCAGCCACACTCGTACAGACAACTCCCGCAGAGCAGACAGTTCCGGTCACACCGGCACAGCCGGCAATGTCTCCAGTGCCGACAACGGAGCGTACATATTCGCTGGACGAGTTGGCAAACGCAGCCATGACGCTGATGGATAAAGGAATGCAGAATCAGCTGCAGGAACTTCTTGCAAGTTATGGCGTGGAGGCGCTTCCGGCACTCCCAAGAGAAATGTACGGGAACTTTGCAACAGCACTTAGAGGAATGGGGGCAAATATCTAATGGGACATGCAGAGAGAGCACATGCGCTTTTAAGCGCGTCAGGTGCACACCGTTGGCTGGTGTGCACGCCAAGTGCAAAGCTGGAAGAACAGTTTCCGGACTCTACTTCGGAAGCAGCAAGAGAAGGTACGCTGGCGCATGAACTGGCAGAGTTAAAGGTACGGCATTATTTTTATACTACAGATTTTGGAAAGAGAAAATATACGACAAGAGTCAATAAGCTGAAAAAAGAGGAACTCTGGAAGGACGAGATGGAGCGGTACACCGATGAATACTTAGAGTACTTGAAGGTCACAGCCCTCAATCTGACGTCGGCGCCGTATGTTGCAATCGAGCAGAAGTTAGACTTAGGCACTTGGATCCCGGAAGGATTTGGCACTGCAGACTGTGCAATGGTGTACGGCAATACGGTGCACGTCTTCGACTTCAAGTACGGAAAAGGAGTACAGGTAGATGCAGAACAGAATCCACAGATGATGCTGTATGCACTGGGCGCTTATAACACCTACAAGATGCTGTATCCGATAACAAATATCCAGATGACAATCATACAGCCGCGTATCGACCACGTATCGGAATGGTCCTGTACACGGGAGGAGCTGTTGGACTTCGGTGAAAAGGTAAAAGAAAAGGCAGCACTCGCCATTGAAGGAAAAGGTGAGTATCATCCGGACGAAAAAGCGTGCCGGTTCTGCCGTGCAAAGGCTCAGTGCAGGGCGAGATCTGATTATAACGTGAAGAAAGCTTTCGATATTGGCGAACTGCCACCACTGATCAGCGTGGAAGAGGCAGGAAAAAGGCTTTTGGAATTACAGGACGTCGTTAAGTATCAGAAAGATCTGCAGGAGTGGGCGTTAAGTGAATGTCTTGCAGGAAAAGAAGTTCCCGGATGGAAGGCAGTAGAGGGAAGAAGCACAAGAGACTGGACGAACATGGACGACGCATTTGAGAAACTGATCAGCACAGGAGTATCCCCGGAAGAGATGCTGTATGAAAAGAAACCGCTGACTCTTGCACAGGTGGAAAAAATGGTCGGAAAGAAAGAATTCCAGGAAGCAGTCGGAGAATTTATTGAGAAGAAACCAGGAAAGCCGACGCTGGTGAAAGAATCGGATAATAGAGAAGCAATTACGAACAGAGTGACAGCCGAACAGGCATTTAAGGAGGAAAACTAACATGGATAATTTATGTAACGTAACAACAGGAAGAGCAAGATTTTCATTTGTACATTTATATAAGCCTTATGCATATCAGCCGGGACAGGAAGAGAAGTATCAGGTAACGGTCCTGGTTCCGAAGAGTGATGTGGATACCAAAGCGAGAATCGATGCAGCCATTGAAGCTGCGAAGCAGAAAGGCATTTCTGAAAAATGGAACGGAGTCTGCCCGCCGATCGTTTCGACTCCTGTCTATGATGGAGACGGAGTGAGACCATCTGATGGAATGGCATTTGGACCAGAGTGTAAAGGACACTGGGTATTTACAGCATCAGCAAAAGCAGATTATCCACCGGAAATCGTAGACGCAATGGGAAACCCCATCATTAATCAGTCTGAGGTATACAGCGGAATGTACGGACGTGTCAATGTGACTTTTTTCCCGTATATGTTCGGAGGAAAGAAAGGAATCGGCTGCGGACTGGGACCAGTACAGAAACTGGAAGACGGAGAGGTACTTGGAGGAAGCATGCCGAAAGCATCTGCAGTATTCGGAACAGGTGTGACAAACGCTCAGCCAGTTACAGGAGCATCACAGCCTGTTGCTGGCAGCGCACAGAGAATCAATCCGATCACGGGCTTACCAATGTAATAAGGGAGAGGGCGTATTGCCCTCTTCTGCCATCAGAAGGAGAACATGATGAGACACTTAAGTATAGATATTGAAACCAAAAGCAGTGTTGATATTGGAAAGGCTGGATTATACAGGTATGCACAGTCTGATGATTTTGAGATCCTTCTGTTCGCGTATCGATATGACAGTGAAGAGGTTCAGATCATAGACCTTGCACAGGGGGAGAAAATACCAGAAACAATAGTAGATGATTTGAAAAATTCGCATATTGTAAAACATGCATACAATGCAGCATTCGAATGGTACTGTCTGAACCGTGCTGGATACAAGACACCTCTTGCGCAGTGGAGATGTACCATGATTCACGGGCTCTATTGCGGATATACTGCGGGACTGGACGCTACCGGAAAAGCAATCGGACTCCCACAGGATAAAAGAAAACTGACGACTGGTAAAGCACTGATCCGGTATTTCTGTACCCCATGCAAACCAACGAAGAGCAACGGAAATCGCTCATGGAACCTGCCGAAGCATGCACCGGAAAAATGGGAATTATTTAAAGAATACTGTAAGCAGGACGTGGTTACGGAAAGCGAGATCCTGCGCAGACTGAATGCATTTCCTGTTCCGGACGAAGAAGAAAAATTATGGCAGATGGATATCCGCATGAATGCTTTTGGGGTAAAGGTGGATTCAGAGCTGATCCGGGGTGCTTTACAGGTCAATGAGAAAAGTACAATTCTTCTTGAGAATGAAGCAAAAGAAATAACGGGACTGGATAACCCGAACAGCTCCACACAGTTACTGAACTGGATCCATAAACGCGGAGTGGAAATGGACAACCTGCAGAAGGCGACTGTAGCAGAAAAGTTATCTGATGATCTTCCGGACAATGTGAGACGGGCGCTGGAAATCAGACAACAGCTTGGAAAGACGTCAATCAAAAAGTATGTGGCTATGGACATAGCGAAAGGAAACGATGACCGGGTACGGGGACTTACACAGTATTATGGGGCGAACCGGACAGGACGTTGGGCTGGAAGGCTGGTGCAGATGCAAAATCTTCCGAGAAACTATATCAAGTCCCTGGACTATGCAAGAAAACTTGTAAAGGCTCAGAACTATGACGGAATCAAGCTCTTATACGGGAATGTGCCAGACACATTGTCACAGCTTATCCGGACAGCGTTTATCCCATCAGAAGGAAATAAATTCGTGGTCGCGGACTTTTCTGCGATTGAAGCCAGAGTCATAGCCTGGCTGGCAGGAGAGACATGGGTCAATGAGGTATTTGCCACCCACGGGAAGATCTACGAGGCTACTGCATCTCAGATGTTCCATGTACCTATTGAAAAGATTGCAAAAGGGAACCCCGAATACGCTCTCAGACAGAAAGGAAAGGTGGCGACCCTTGCACTGGGATACCAGGGAGGCTCTAACGCACTGATTGCAATGGGAGCATTAAATATGGGATTATCAGAAGAGGAACTTCCGGATATTGTCCACAGATGGAGAAGTGCGAACCCGCGGATCCGTGACTTGTGGTATGCAGTCGAAGAGGCAGCTCTTGCAGCCATGCAGACTGCTCAGCCACAGGCAATCTACAATCTCATTTTTAATCTTGAGAGCGATATCGTATATGGGCAGAATTTTCTGACCGTCCAGCTTCCGAGCGGGCGGAAGTTATATTACCCGAGACCGTTCCTCAAAGAGAATCAGTTCGGGAAGATGGCGATCCATTACTATACGGTCGGACAGCAGACGAGAAAATGGGAAGTGACCTCTACCTATGGTGGAAAAATGACGGAAAACATTGTGCAGGCGATTGCAAGGGACTGTCTGGCAGAGACTTTAAGAAGAATTGACGCAAAGGGATTACAGGTCGTATTCCATGTGCATGATGAGGTCATCATTGATGCGCCGATGGATACGACAGTCGAAGAGATCTGTAATCTGATGGCAGAACCGATACCCTGGGCGCCGGGGTTGATACTGAAAGGTGCTGGATTTGAAAGTAACTATTATATGAAAGACTAGGAGGCCGGAAGGTGGAAAATAACAGAACACTGCTGGTCAGCATGGCAGGAACACGAAAAACTAAACACTGGCCGAGAACAGAGCTTACATGGGCAGAGTTCGTGGAGAAATTAAAGACACCGGTACGCAGTACAGAAACGCTGGAAGAGTATTTAAGCTACGCAAAAGTGAAACAGGACGAGCTAAAGGACGTGGGAGGTTTTGTAGGAGGAGTATTTGCCGGAGATATAAGAAAGGCAGCTTATGTAGAAGGGAGAGACCTTCTGACACTGGACCTGGACAATATTCCGGCAGGAAGGACCGAGGATATCCTGAAGCGCGTGGCAGGGTTAGGCTGTAATGCAGCCGTTTACAGTACCAGAAAGCATTGTGGGTACAAGCCGAGGTTAAGAGTTATTGTACCACTGGACAGGACCGCCAGTGCGGACGAGTATGAACCGGCGGCTAGAAAACTTGCGTCCCTGATCGGAATCGAATTCTGTGATCCGACGACATTTGACGTGGCAAGACTGATGTACTGGCCGAGCTGCTGCAGAGACAGTGAGTATGTCTGTGAGGTATATGACCGTCCGTTCTGCAGTCTGGAAGGGCTCCTTGGGATGTATGGAGACTGGACGGATATCTCACAATGGCCACAGGTACCGGGAACAGATGCTGTAGAAAGACGCAGACTTGCAAAGCAGGAAGACCCGACAGAAAAGAAGGGAATTATCGGAGCATTCTGCAGGACCTACAGCATCACTCAGGCAATGGAGAAGTTCATTCCGGGAATGTATGAGCCTACGGTCATGGAGGGCAGATACACTTACACAGGCGGTTCTACCATTGGTGGTGCTATCGTTTATGACGGCGACCTGTTCTTATACAGCCACCATGCAACAGACCCATGTTCCGGGTTACTGGTCAATGCATTCGACCTGATCCGGCTGCACAAATTTGGAGACCTGGACCAAGAGGCGAAAGAAGGAACACCGAACAGTAAACTGCCTTCCTTTATGGCTATGACAAAGCTTGCAAGCAACGATAAAACGGTATCAGCATTGTTGGCAAAGGAAACATTTGAAAAGGCACAGAATTCCTATGAACAGGTAGAACAGCCGGAAGAACTGGACCTTGCGTGGCTGGATCGGCTTACAAGAGATGGGAATGGAAAGATAGCCAAGACCATCAATAATGCGGTACTGGTACTGGAAAATGACCCGCTGTTAAAAGGGAAGATCGTGACGGATGAATTTGCCAACTGTGGACTTATCCTCGGCAAAGTGCCGTGGAGCAAAGAGGAAGAAAAGCGCAGATGGAAAGACGAAGACGATGCGGGATTCTATAACTACATGGAGCTGTTCTATGGGATTACCGGAAGGGACAAGCTGGACAGCGCCCTTCTGATCGTGAGCAGCCAGAACAAGATCAATGATGTAAAAGAGTATTTAAAAGGACTGACCTGGGACGGAAAAAAGCGCATCGACACTTTGCTTTCGGATTATCTGGGCGCGGAAGATAACATTTATACGCATGCAGTCATGAGGAAATCCTTGTGTGCTGCAGTCGCAAGAGCCATAGTCGGTGCAGTGAAATATGATTACATGCCAATCTTTACAGGACCACAGGGAATTGGAAAGAGTACATTCTTAAGTATTCTTGGAAAGGAATGGTTCTCGGATTCCTTGACCAGTTTCGAAGGTAAGGAAGCTGCGGAGCTGATACAGGGAACGTGGATCAATGAGGTCGGGGAACTGACGGCCATGACCAAGCAGGAGACCAATGCGGTCAAGCAGTTCTTAAGTAAGACGGACGACATCTACCGCGCTGCTTACGGGCGCAGAACGAATAAATATCCTAGGCGGTGTGTGTTCTTCGGTACCAGTAATGAGGAAGAATTCTTAAAGGATATGACAGGGAATCGCCGGTTCTGGCCGGTGGATGTCGGGGTGCACCAGGCAAAGAAATCCGTGTGGAACGAACTGCCGCAGGAAGTGGACCAGATATGGGCAGAGGCTTATATGTACTGGAAAATGGGAGAACCCTTATACATGTCCAGAGAAGAGGAAGAAATGGCTGTAGAGATGCAGGAGAGCCACAGAGAGTCTTCAGGGAAGGAAGGGATTATCAGGGAATTCCTGGAGCGCAAGATACCATCGAACTGGGATTCTTTAGACCTGTTCCAGAGACGCCTGTATTGGAATGGGAATCTGCGGCTAAATGACAAAATAGAGCTTGTGGACCGGGATAAAGTGTGTGCTCTAGAGATATGGACCGAGTGTTTTGGGGGCGAGGCAAAGTACATGAAGCGCATGGACAGCCGGGAAATCAATCAGATTTTATCCAGTCTGAAAGGATGGAAACCGAATCGGTCAAAGCGGAGATATGGCCCGCACGGGATACAAAAAGGGTTCGAATACGTTGCCAAAAGTGTTGCCAAAGCGGAATTTTAATGGCAACTGAATGGCAACATTGGCAACGGACGAAAAATGAGCATGTTGCCAATGTTGCAAATAAAATTTAAAAGTGTAACGGTTTTGGCAACACGAAAACCGTTGAAAATAAAGGCTTTTCTATATTATGTTGCCAATGTTGCCCTATTTTATATATGAGAGTAGAAATAAATAATAAAAAATATATATGGCGTATATAGCGCACATAATACAGGGGTACATATACGTGCGTACGCGAGGAACAGTAACGAGGAGGATTGCAAAATGCTGGAGCGGGAAATTGAAAAGAAACTGGTGGATGGTGTACGGAAGCTGGGAGGCAGAGCGTATAAGTTCGTGAGCCCGGGGAACGATGGAGTGCCGGACAGAATCGTGGTACTTCCGGGAAGAGTGCCTAAGTTCATCGAACTGAAAACGGAGACCGGAAGATTATCCAGTCTGCAGAACGTACAGATCAAGAAGCTTAAGGATTTAGGACAAGATGTCCGGGTCCTGTATGGTCTGGAAGACGTGAAGAGATTTTTGGAGGAGATGCGAAATGGAATTTAGACCACATGCATACCAAGCGCACTGCATTCAGAAAATCATTGAGATACATAAGATCGGACTGTTCTTGGACATGGGGCTTGGAAAAACAGTCACAACGCTGACGGCAGTCAAAGAATTAAAATATAACCGGTTTCAGGTCAGGAAGGTCTTAGTGATCGCGCCGAAGAAAGTAGCAGAGGGAACCTGGACGAAGGAAAAGGATAAATGGGAGCACACAAAAATGCTCCGGGTATCACAGGTACTTGGAAGCCAGGTCAAAAGGATCCGGGCGTTAAATACTCCGGCAGATATTTATATTATCAACCGGGAAAATGTATGCTGGCTGGTGGATTATTACAAGCAGTCATGGCCGTTCGATATGGTGATTGTGGACGAGTCCTCATCGTTCAAGAGCCATAAGGCGAAACGATTCAAAGCATTGGCAAGCATGGGGAGCCACATCGACCGCATGGTGGAGCTGACCGGCACACCGTCACCGAACGGACTGGAAGACCTTTGGAGCCAGATATTCTTACTGGACGGAGGCGAAAGGCTTGGAAAACGATACACACAGTTCCGGGAACGATATTTTGATCCGGGAGACCGGGGACAGAATATCGTGTATAACTACAAAGCAAAACCGGGGACCGAAGAAAGTATTCTGTCTAAGATATCGGACATCTGTATCAGCATGAAGGCTGAGGATTACCTGCAGCTTCCGGATATCATTTATCATCAGGTGCCGGTGACTTTGGACACGAAAGCAGAGAAAGCCTATAAAGATCTGGAACGGAAAATGGTCCTGGCGCTTCCGGAAGACGAGGACGAGATCAGTGTGACCAGTGCCGCCGCTTTGAGCAATAAATTATTACAGCTGTCGAATGGGGCAATCTACGATGAGGATCATGAGGTGCATGAAATCCATAGCTGCAAGATCGAGGCTTTTCTGGAACTAATCGAAAGCCTGCAGGGAAAATCAGTTCTGGTATTTTATAATTTCCAACATGACAGGACACGGATACTGGGAGCACTGAGCAAACTGAATCTCCGGGTGAGAGAGCTGCACACGACAGAAGACGAGGATGCGTGGAACCGTCATGAGGTCGATGTGCTGCTGACACACCCGGCAAGCAGTGCCTATGGATTGAACCTGCAGCAGGGTGGAAACCATGTGATCTGGTTCGGGCTGACTTGGAACTATGAGCTATACACCCAGGCGAATAAACGATTGCACAGGCAGGGGCAGGAGGAAAAAGTAATTATCCATCATCTGGTGAGCAGTGGGACAAGAGACGAGGACGTTATGCTGGCTCTGGAGAAGAAGGACGATGTGCAGAACTGGGTCATGGAGAGTCTGAAAGCAAGGATCCGGAAGATACGACAGGAGGTGTAAAGTGATGCACTTAAGCGAGGCAAAGAAAAAAAGCATGATAGAAAAATGGGTGGAGAACCATAAGACACCGGTTATTTGTCCCGGATGCAATGAAGTCATCCGGGGGGACGATGAACTTGAAAGTGTCGAGTATGTGAAGACAAAGAGAAAAACTGAAATATTTTTTCATCGAGAATGCTACAGAAAAGTGTGGAGGTAAGAGAACAGACAAAACGACGAAGGAGTTGAGAACGATGAGTGATAGCAAATGCCAGCGCCTCGATGCCATATCAGACCGTGACCAGATGGCAGAGCGTGAACCTTGTGAGCACGCGAAGAGATTTATGAAACGGCCAGCGTATTATGGAGTGCTGGGATATCTGAGGCACAAGAATATTAATACAGGGGAGGAGATAGGACGTGGAGCAGGAAGTGAAAACAGAGAACGAACAGAAGAAGGAATACCTCCGGAGCTATAAGGATCATGTGAGAAGAGTCAACCGGATCTCGGAAGAAATCAAGGAGCTACGTGAAATGATGATGTCCACGAAGGCGATTAATTATGACGGCATGCCTCATGGATCCGGAGGGCAGGGAGATCTATCCGGAGAGGTGGCACGTATCCAGGGATTGATTGATGAACTCAAGAGAGAACGTGGACTGAGGATTATGACGTATCAGGACATTGCAAGGAGAATCAAGAAGCTTAGATCAAGGAATGAGGATGATGTATTGTTCTACCGGTATATCAAGGGTATGGAGTGGTATGAGATTGCAGAAACCATGAGTTATTCTGAGAGGCAGATTCACAGGATCCACGGAAAAGCATTGGCGCATTTGGAGCTTCCGGAAAAAGATGTCAGTGAATGTCAGTAGTACATGTGATATTATGGTATCGTCGAAAGACGAACGGAAAGACAGAATTACTACGTTTTTCATTTTTGATTTCTCCTCAAGAAGACACGATTAAGGCACCTGATAGTGGGTGTCTTTTTCGTTGCGATAAAATAGACCAGAATTGAAGGTGGTGAAGTGGCGAATGAACAAAACTTAATCCCATATGGGAAAGGCAATCGAAGTGAGAGCGAAGAAAGAGAAATGCGTTCAAGGGGTGGAAAAAGAAGTGGTGAGACCAGGCGCAGGAAAGCAGCTCTCAGGGATACAATGAACAGGCTCTTGACGATGCAGGTGGAGGTCGAGGGTTTATCAGATATATTACGGTCAGATGGTGGCGAGAGCACCTACGAGGAAGTCATAGCAATGGCCATGATCCAGCAGGCGTCACTGGGAGACGTGAAAGCATATCAGGCAATCATGAAGACCGTCGGACAGACGGAAAGGTCTGAAGCTGATTTAGAAGAACAGAAGATTCGAACAGATAGAGCCAAGAGAGCCAGAGATCAGGAAATTGGTGATACGGACAATCAGGACGAGAATATCCGTGATTTTCTAAAAGCTATGAGACCAACACAGGAAGATTTAGATAATCTGTTTGCTGATGAAGTGGAGGAAGAGGAAGATGCCGAAGGTACAGAAGAAGCCAGCGAAGTTTAAGTTTTCCCCATTTTCTACTCAGCAGCAGAAACTTATGCACTGGTGGAGACCTCCACTGGTCAGCTCGCAATGCGATTTTGTGGTGGCGGACGGAGCCATCCGATCAGGAAAGACTATAGCCTGCATTATTGGCTTCCTCACTTGGTCGCAGGAGATGTTCGAAGGTCAGTCTTTTATTCTGGCCGGAAAGACAATGGGAGCGCTCAAAAAGAATGTAATTCGACCTATGCTACAGATTCTTGAAGCATGGGGCTGGCCATACAATTACGTGCGCTCCGGAACGGATGCAAGGATTGAGATTGGCACGAATACCTATTACTTGTACGGAGCCAATACAGAAGCAGCACAAGATGCTCTGCAGGGACTTACTGCAGCAGGAGCTTACCTTGATGAAGCAGCGTTATTCCCGAAGAGTTTTGTAGATCAGGCAATCGGACGTTGTTCCGTGGAAGGTGCTAAGATCTGGATGAACTGCAATCCGGCAGGACCACACCATTATATCCGGGAAGAGTATATTCTCCAGGCAAAAAAGAAGAAAGTATATCATCTGCACTTCATGATGACAGATAACCTTACCCTATCACCAAAGGTACTGGAGAGATACCGCAGAGCATGGCCGCATGGCAGTGTATTCTACAAGCGTTTTATTCTTGGAAAATGGGTTGCAGCGGACGGGCTTATCTATCAACAATTTGCGGATCACACGAAAGATTATCTTGTTGACCGGAAGTGGCTTGAAAATAATCAGATTATGTATGCAGTGATCGGAGTCGATTTCGGAGGTACGAAGTCGGCTCATTCCTTTACACTGACGGGATTCACAAAAGGGTTCAAGCAGGTGGTTGTATTAGATGAGTATTACTGCAAGAAGCGCATCAATCCAAAACAGCTCCAGGACGATTTCATTGATTTTGTCCGAAGGGCGCAATCGAAGTACAAGGTGTATGAAGCATATTGTGACAATGCAGAGCAGACATTGATATCCGGGTTAGAGATGGCTTGTATTCAGGAGCATGTAGTGATTGATATTAAGAATGCAATCAAGGGTCCGATTAATGACCGAATAGCATTCTACAACAGCCTGATAGCTCAGCACAGATGGAAGATTATGAAGCATTGCACACATATCATTGCCGCATTTGAAGAGGCAGTATATGACGAGAAGAAAAAGAACATGGACGTGCGGCTGGATGATGGTGAGATGAATGTTGACAGTTTGGACAGCACGGAATACAGCACTGAGAGTATACAGGACGAAATCATGTATATTGCAGCATAGGAGGTGGAAAACGTGAGAGATAGCACATATAAGAGAGTGAAAGAGTATCTGGTACAGAGAGGATATCCAGCAGTACCAGATGAAACATATGACCATATTGATGAATGGCTGGAGTGGTATCAGAACGACGTTGAGAAGTTCCACCACTATAAGCTATACAATGGAGCCGTAATGACGAACCAGGAGCGCTATAAGCTGGGAATGGCTAAAACAGTCTGTGAGGACTGGGCGAACTTGTTGCTCAATGAGAAGGTGGCTATTAAAGCAGGAAAATACAGTAAGCGTCTGGCAGAAATTTTAAACTACAATAATTTTCGCGTACAAGGGAATCAGCTTATAGAAAAAGCTTTTGCTCTAGGGACAGGAGCTTTCGTGGAGTATCTAAATGCAGATGGTCAGGTGATTATTGATTATATTCGTGCCGATATGATATACCCACTGTCTTGGGATAATGGGGATATTACAGAGTGTGCGTTTGGAACAGCGAAGATGTTGAACGGAAAAGAAGTCATATATCTGCAGATGCACCGGTTCGGAAAGGTTGATGACGGAGAAAAAAAAGATCAGTATTACATTGAAAATGTCTATATTGATGCAAAAAGCGGGAAAGAGATTGAAGCCCCGGAGGATATTGAAGAGCTGGTATTTACAAAGAGCGCAGAGCCGTTATTCCAGATTATAACGCCGAATATCTGTAATAACATAGATTTGGACAGCCCGCTCGGAGTATCCGTATATGCGAACGGAATTGACGAGGTGAAAGGCTGTGACCTTATCTACGACAGCTACATGAACGAGTTCGTCTTAGGTCGAAAACGAATCATGGTGCCAATCAGCATGGCGAGAAGGCAGATGGAGGCGGATGGAATATCTTCTCCGACATTCGACCCGGACGATACGGTGTATTACTTACTCCCAGAAGATAAGAATGGCAATAATCAACTGACCGAAGTCGATATGTCAATCCGGGCACAGGAGCATGAGCTTGGTATTCAGAAATCATTAGATCTGCTGAGCCTCAAGGTAGGCATGGGTGCTGGCAGGTACAAGTATGACTCTGGAGGAGTCAAGACCGCGACAGAGGTTATCTCAGACAAGTCAGATCTCTATCAGAATCGACAGAAGCACTGCATTGTGATATCTGATGTAATTATCAATATGGTCCGTGCGGTATCGTTTCTTGATACTGGCGGAGCTATTGATGCGACAGTAGATTTTGACGATTCTATCATTGAGGATAGCAACTCACTCATTGATAAGAATGTTAAGCTTGTGAATGCAGGTCTTCGTTCCAAGCTTACTGCAATCATGGAGATTAACAAGTGCTCTGAACAGGAAGCTCAGGAAGAATTAGAACGAATCAGGCAAGACAATCAAATTACAGGACAGGATATTGACTGGACAGGAGGAGATGATGATGAATTGGACGAGGAGGACGATTCACCCGAAGAAAAAGAGGGTAAGGAGAATCAAGACCCCGATGATTCTAAGAGTGGCAAAACGCCTGTTCCAGGCGATAAGGAGTAGGTGGTAGTTTGTGAATATACTAGAGAACCAACAGCTTGCAGAACCTGTGGACGGCATCTATATTGATTTAGAGGCTCAAATATTACAGAACATTGCCAGACATCTGCAGGGGTGGGAGCAACCCATTGATACTGACAGGTGGCTGATGCAGAAGCTGGCTGAGATTGGAAAGCTTAATCAGGAAAATATCCGGCTGATTGCCAAGATGTCTGGATTAAGTCAGACTGCAGCTGAAAGAATGCTGAATGAAGCAGCACAGGATGCTATCGACAATATGGAACCAGGACTCCGATACATGGCAAGGCGGGGGCTCGCTGAGGAAGCCGTACAGGCTGATAAGAGCAAGAACGTGAAGCGTGTAGTGCATAGCTTCCGAAAACAGGCGAAAGATACGCTGAATATGTGCAACACAGTCATGTTGTACAAGGCATCTGAGAAATACAAGGGTCTCGTCAGCAATATAGCGCAGGAGGCATGGAACATTCTGAACAGTGGCGCTGGAGGAGTGGTGAGTGGTGTTGAGTCAAGACAGCAGGCGGTTAGACGGTGCATCAGACAGTTGAATGATAAAGGAATTCCGGCATTCGTGGATAAGCGGGGGCGAGAGTGGACTCCAGAAGCCTATGTGAACATGACTATGAGGAATACGGCTAGAAGTACAGCCGAGGAAGTTCAGGACGCCAGGATACGAGATTCCGGGTGTCACTTGATACAGATCGACAGTCATTCCGGTGCACGCCCCAAATGCGCAAAGGATCAAGGCAAGATATTTGACTTGAACAATGGGAGCGGGTACACAGAAGATCTGCATGGAAAGAAGATTCAGTATTACCCTTGGAATTCTTCCAGCTATGGTGAACCGGACGGGATTCTCGGAATCAATTGCGGGCATCATAAGTGGCCATTCATTCCAGGCGTGAATATACAAAGGCATTTTCCGATAGAGGATATGGATGCTAATGATAAGCTGTATAAGCAGACACAGGTGCAGAGAGCTCTTGAGAGGGAAGTGCGAAAGCAGAAACGGGAATGTATGATGCTGGACGCGGCAGGAGATCAGGAGGGGTTCGAGGAAGCTTCTGTAAAGCTCAAGCGGACAGAGAATAAGCTAAAGTATTACGTGAAAGATACTCCCGGATTACACCGCAGGACTGACAGGGAACAGATTGTAGGGTTTGATAAGAGATTATCTGCAGAAGCTGTGGCGAAGAATAAGAAAGTACAAAAAGAAGTTGCTTTAAAGATAAGAAATGATAAAATAAAAGAAGAACTAACAGAAGCAAAAATAAGAGGTGTTCCAAGAATTAATCCGGATAAGATAGATGTTTCGGAGTTCTCGTTTGATGCTGGACATATAAATGCAGAAAGAGAACATAGCGTTTCCAGAGAAGAGGCAGAAAGATTTATAAAAGAAGCGGATATTTCTCTTACTCGCTGGAATGGAAGATTTGTAAACTATTACGGACCTAATGGAGCCGTATACGTTGATACAGAAAATAATAATATTCGAACAGCATTTAAGAAAGAACAATTCGATGAACAAACACTAAAAATCAGGGAGGTGGCAGAAAAATATGGCATCAAAAAAGATTAAATGTCCGTTATTGGGGACTGAAATTGAAGATGGGATATGCTTTGATATCCATATGAATGTTGAAGGACTGGCACCTGATTGGACAATTCCGGAAGCGGTGCGAAAAGTCACTGGTTATAAGGAAATCTGTTTAAAATGTCCGAATCATAGGGAAGATTAACGCCACTGATCAGAAATGGTTGGTGGTATTTTTATACACATTTTTAGGAGGTGATGCTATTGATTGCAATAAATATTACCAGAACCGGTCTTACAGTGGATGGCCATGCAGGATATGCAGAAATCGGAAATGATATCATTTGTGCAGCTGTATCAGCATTAACGCAAGGACTTGTACATTCGCTCAAAGCGCTTACAGATGATGAGATCTCTTACCACATTGCTGACGGGCATATTGATATAGAATATAAGGATTTATCAGAAAAGGGGTGCCTTCTGGTAGATTCTTTTTTTATTGCCGTGAGTGACATACAGAGAACTTATGGTACTGAATACGTACAAGCTACGGCTGCCGACGGGCGTTAAGCGGAGAAATGGAGGATAATCATGAAGAACATGAACATGAAAGAAAGATACTGGACAATAAACCTGCAGCTTTTTGCCGGAGACGGAGGAGACGATGATCCGGGAGATGAAGGCGGAGATGATGATAACGATGATCCAGGAGACGATGATGACGACAGTGACGATGATGAGCCAGAAGAGAATGAAAAGAAATTTTCCCAGAAGGATGTAGATGATGCCGTCAAGAAACGTCTTGCCAGAGAAAAAAGAAAATGGCAGAGAGAACAGCAGAGAAAGGCTGGAAAGAAACCGAACGGTAAGGTCAAGACCGGAGAGAGTAGCGAGAAAGAAGATGATGATACTGAAACACAGGAGCTCCGTGATAAGGCTGCCAAGGCAGATGAGATGGAGATGAAATGGACATGCCTGGAGCATGACGTGGATAAGGCTTGTGTGGATGATGTTCTTGCACTGGCCAGAGTGCACATGGCTAAAGATGAGGATATGGATATCGAGGACGCTATCGACGAGGTATTGAAGAAATACCCGCAGTTCAAAGAATCTTCCAAGGATAAAGACGAGGAGGACGATGAAGAAGAACCAAGAAGCAAGTCCTGGGGACAGAGACAGAATGGCCGCAGAAAGAAAATGTCTGGTGTTGAGGCGGCGTTCTATTCAAAGAATCCAGGATTAAAAGATGATTAAGGAGTGATAACAGTATGAAATTTATGATGTATTTACAGCTTTTTGCACACGCACACCAGGAGCGCTGGTCTTCTCTGGTGGATAAAAAGCTCAGACAGACTCTTGTTACAAGAGATAACTATATTTTTAACACTAACTACGAAGGAAATCCAAAAGCCGGAAAGGTTAAGATTCCGGTAAGAGACACGGAAGTAGCGGTCAAGGATTATAACAAAGCTACAGGAGTTGACCTGGACGAAGGTTCGACCGGATATATTGATCTGGACATCGACCAGGACAAAGCAGTCAATGAGCTGATTGACGGATATGATGCCACAGCAGTTCCGGATAATCTGGTTGCAGATCGCTTGGATTCAGCTGGATACGCACTTGCATTGGAGATGGATAAGAAATCTATCAATATGTTGGAGACAACGGAAGGTATTAAAGTGTGTGCAACAAAAACAGCTGCTACAGATGCAAATGCATACAAACATGTGCTTGATGCCAAGACCTATCTGACACGAATTGGTGTTCCGACAGATGGACGATGGATGATCTGTTCTCCAGAGTTCATGGCGGTGCTGATGATGGACGACCACTTTATTCGCCAGGGAGATCTCTCTCAGAGAATGAAAGAGGCAGGTGCAACAGGAGCAATTGCTGGATTCGCACTGTTTGAATCAGGAAATACAATGGTTAATGATACGAAAATCGTTGCATCTAAGAAGACTACAACTGAATTTATTGCCGGTCACCCGAATTGGTGCCATCGTGTGCAGGAGTGGGGTGTGGATGTCCATATTCAGGATCTTGGTGGATCTGGAAAATATATCGGAGCTTCTGCAGTACAGGGTCGTAAGATCTACGGTATGAAGATCTCAAAACCACAGACCGTATATGTGAAGCGTACAGAGGCGTAAGGAGCTGATCCGAATGTATGTGGATGAAACATATTACAATGATGTATTCAAAGGGGAGCCGGTAGAATCTGCCGGTTTCTCTGTATTGTGTCAACGAGCCGGAGAGATTGTTGAGGAGCTGACGTTATACAGGCTTACAGAAGAGGGTTTCCCTATGATGCCGGAAACAACGCAGAAGCTTGTGAAGAATGCGGTGTGCGCACAGATTGAATATCTGGACGCGAACGGCGGGGCAGAGATGGATATGGGAAATGGAATGTCAGGAGCAACACTTGGCAAGTTTTCATACTCTGGAACATCTTCTGGCAACGGATCCACGGAACAGTCCATATTTTCGCCGAGGGCGGAAAGAATCTTATGGCCGACTGGTCTGACTTATCGAGGAGGGAGCTGTTGATGAGACCGATTCCGAAAAGATTATTGATTCATACAGCCACCCTGTATCAGCGAGTCAATGTGGATAAGTGGGGGAAAGGCGAACTGAATGGAGGACAGGAATTGTCTAACATCCGGATAGAGCCATCCAAACAGATTATCCGGGATAAGAATAATGTAGAGGTACAGTTGGCTGCTACGCTTTTCTATGACTGTCGCAACAGCAGACCTTCTGATGTTTCTTTTGAAGTTGATCAAGTAGTTGATTTCAACGGTCAGAAGCACCAGATAAAAACGGTAGAGCCTCTGTATGATAATTCCAAACGGCATCATTATGAGATAGGAATGGTGAGATATGGCAAAGATTAACACGCGGGTTACAGTCAACACGCCACAGGCTGCAGCAAAAATAAAGGCAGCATGCAATACTGCATTAACGGATATGGGATTGCAGGCGTTGCAAGATGTGTCAAAGCATGTTCCACATGACCAAGGAACACTTGAAGACAGTGGGCTGACTAATAGTTATAAAAGGGCTGTAAAGCATGTATTTAAGATGCGTTGGCATACACCATATGCCCGATATCTCTGGAATGGAGACGTGATGTACGGAAATCCAACGGAAAGGCGATATGGTCCACAAAAGATTTCATTTACATCTGCCCTTGCGCATGAGGAATGGGCGAAATATGCAAGAGAGGTATATGGTGAACAATGGAAGCAAGTATTCCAGGCAGCGTTGAAGAGGAGGCTTAAATGATGCTGACAGAATTATTAGAACTAATTGCAGACACGGCAGAGAAGAACTGCAGTCTCGGCACGGAGATTTCCCTGGAAGAGCTTCCGAAAGATGGAGGCGTATATGCTGAACTTGGTGAAGGATTCACAGAGTCTGTCAGTTACAACAAGCAAGAGGTCAAGACAATCCCGGTATTATTCCTGTGCCGGCATGCAGATCAGAAGCGTTGTCTGGAACAACTGTGTGAGATTGCCGGATACCTGCAGGGATTAAAGAAGTATCCACAAGGAAAGACATTTTCGTGGCTGGACACAACAATAGCAAAGGAACCAAGTAAGATAGGGCGAGATGAGGATGGGGTGTATCATTATTCCTGCATCTTGAACTGTAAAATATATTGTTAAGAAAGGGTGATATTATGAAGAACATGGATTTACAGATATTCGCGGAGCCAAATGTCCCAAGTAATCCGATTACTCCGGAAATCAACTATGAGACAGAGGCATTCATCAACACGTCTCCGGCAGAAGGACAGCCTACTTGGGCGTCGCTTGCGAATTTGACAACAAATATGGCGCAGAGCTTAAATGAGGTCATTCAACAGCTTACTTATTACGCCGACAAAGGCTGGGGATCCAGTGAGGTTACAGGTGCACAGCTTACATTAACGCTGACAGGCTCAGTGAAGCCAGGTGATGATGCGTGTGATTATATTTTGAGTGATGATGTGATGTACGGACTTGGCGAGAAGAGAAAGACACATATGAAGCTGCAGAAAGGCAAAAAGATAATTATTTGGCCGATTACACTGGCGAACATTACGCCGGCTTATGGGGATGCAAATAATATCAATTCACTGACTGTGACCATTCATGGTAATGGACGTCCGTCAATCGGTACAACAGCGTAGGGAGGGCACGGCTCTCCCTTTTTAGGAGGTAAAGATCATGGCATATCAGGCAAAACGAAACAAAAGATTTGAGGAAGACTTCGAACTGGTAGATGAAAATGGCGTTGTGCAGCATACATTGAAAGTATCCTTGGATGCAGATGATATGGTCGCAAAGATCAATCGGAAATACACGGCACTGGTCAGAGCGCTTTCAGATGTGCAGGAAATCAAAAGAAAAGAAGCCAGCAACGAACAGCTAAGTGATGCGGTCGAGATGCTTGGAAGAGCAGAAATAGACATGTTTGAAGCCGTATTTGGAGCAGATGGGACAGAGACCATTCAGCAGTTCTACAAAGACCATTATATCGAGATGGCAAAGGAAGTCATCCCATTTATCACCGGAGTTATTATTCCAAGGCTTACTGAAATCAAGGCGGAGAATAAGAAAGCATTGGTGAGTCAGTATAATCGTGCGAAAAAGAGACGGAGATTCTGGTAATGGGAGTCTTGACAGAGCTTCCGTCCTATCATATTTGCACAGACAAAGGGAGATTTGACATCAACCCGGCTTTCGATGTTGTCCTTGAAGTACAGAGGCTATACAAAGAGGAATCGCTGACGGATTACGAAAAGATTCAACAGGCGTTGAGCATGTTGATTCGAAACAGGTGGAATCTCAGGCTATTGAAGCCAGTAGAACAGTTGAAGCTCATGCAGGATATAACGAGCAGGTATATTGAAGTGGAAAAACGTCCGCAAATAAAGAAAAGTCCAGTTCCGGTATTAGATTTCGAACGGGATGGAGATTACATCTACGCTTCGTTCATGCAGGCGTACCAAATCGATCTGATTGACGAGCAGGGGAAATTACCCTGGAAAAAGTTCTTGTATCTGTTCAATGGATTGCCGGCGGATACAAAAATCAAACAGATTATGCGGATCAGGCAGATGCCGGTTCCGGAATACAACGGCAAGAATTCAAAAGAGATACAGGAAATCAATGAGATGAAATCTTATTATGCTCTTCCGGTGCAAGGCGGAGGAGGACAGTCTGGATTAGATCTATTGTTCCATACATTGGAGGGAATGGCAAAGAGATGATAGCAGACGGAAAGAGAATTAAAAAGGTAGAGTGTCCACATTGCGGACATAAACAGAACATATTTTACAAGATGGGAGCCAGTTGCAGAGGGCTCTTTTTTAAGTGCAAAAATCCAAACTGCAGAAAGGAATTTGAAATAAGACTATAACAGCCATTGTGCCACTGTGCCGGCGAATGAATAAAGGCAGGTGGGACAGGTGTCCAAGAACAGTGGCGGAGAAGTTACTTATGAAATTGTTGCTGATGACAGTCAACTTGAGTCAGATCTTAATGAGGCTGGGAAAAAGGTTGAAAAATTAGCTAAGAAGACAGCGAAGAAATCGGAAGATGCGGAAAAAGAAAGTGCTGAGGTAAAAAAATCTGTAAAAGAGGACGTTACCAAGAAGAATGAGCAGGAAAATGACAAACAGGAAAAAGATGATGATGATTCGTACCAGAACCGCGAGGAGTCCGCCAAGTCGCATGGATCCAAGCTATCGTCTATAGCATCAGGAACGGCTAAGGCTATAGGAGCTGGTATGCTTGCTGCAGGAACTGCAATTGCAGGTGTCAGTGTTGCTGCTGTGAAAAGTGCGAACGATATCGACCAGGCAATGAACCAATACATTGCCAGTACCGGAAAAAGTACCGAGGAAACAGAACGGTACAAGAAGGTCATGGAGGATATCTACACCAATAATTACGGGGACTCCTTCGAAGACATCGGGGAGGCAATGGCATCAATCACTCAGAATCTCGGTGATCTTGATGATGCGTCACTACAGAACGTAACCGAATCAGCGTTCGCATTGCGTGATACGTTCGGATACGAAATACCAGAGTCAACCAGAGCAGCCAAGGCTATGATGGATAATTTTGGTACATCTGGCGAAGAGGCAATGAATCTCATTGCTGCAGGTGCTCAGAATGGACTTGATTATTCCGGAGAGCTTCTCGATAGTATCTCAGAGTATTCTGTACAGTTCGCAAAAGTTGGACTGGACGCTGATGATATGTTCAAGGTATTCCAAAAGGGCGCGGAATCCGGAGCTTTTAACCTGGACAAGGTTGGTGATGCAGTCAAAGAGTTCTCTATCCGTGCCATTGATGGCTCTGATACGACAATTGACGGATTTAAGCGCATTGGTCTTAATGCTGATGAGATGGCAGCAAAATTCTCTGCCGGAGGTGATACCGCCAAAGAAGCATTTCAGGAGACAATTGCAGCGCTTGCGTCTATGGAAGACCCATTGGAACAGAATACCGCAGGCGTTGATCTGTTCGGTACTATGTGGGAGGACCTTGGACCCGAAGCTGTTACGGCATTAGCAAGTATTGAAGATGGTGCTTATGATACTGCCGGAGCGATGCAGCAGATCAAGGACATCAAATACGATGATATCGGTTCCGTATTTGAGGGACTAAAAAGAAGTCTCGAAGTATTAATCGTCCCATTAGGTGAGCAGTTGATTCCGCTTTTGGCGGAGTTGATTGATGATACGCTGCCATTATTGGAAGATGCTCTTCCACCGATTGTTGATGCCGTATCAGATGTAATCGAAGCATTACAGCCGGCTATCGAGGATGTTCTTCCAGTACTAATGGACTCTCTTGCAGATATCGGAGAACCTCTTATGGATCTCGTGAATGAGATTCTCCCAGTGTTACTGAGTGCGATTAACGATATCTTGCCGTTAGCAGCGCAATTGGTTGGAGAAATCCTGCCGGTTATTACGAATCTGCTGAGTATGTTACTTCCACCGTTGGTGGAAATAATCAGCGCGTTATTGCCGCCACTCATTGAGTTGGTATCGGCATTGATGCCGATATGTGAGTCGTTAATAGGTGTGCTTCAGCCGATTCTTGATTTATTTACAAGTCTTTTAACGCCGATTGTAAATCTGATATCTCAAGGATTGACTCCGCTGGTAAATGCAATTACGCCAGTAATACAAATTATTTCCAGTCTGCTGATTCCGATTTTAAACAGCCTTGGAAGCGTGTTTTCCAGTGTATTATCTGGAATGTTGTCTAACACAACAAGTATTATTGGTAACATTACAAATATACTGAGAAACTTAATAGACTTCATCAGGAACGTATTTACGGGAAATTGGCGTGGAGCATGGGAAAACGTAAAACAGATTTTCAGCAATGCGGTGTCAGGCCTGGCTACAATTTTTAAGGCTCCAATCAATGCGATTGTAGATGGCTGGAACGGATTGGCTGGTAGCCTTGGAAGTGTAACTATCCCAGACTGGGTACCAGGAATCGGAGGCGGTTCCTGGAGCCTTCCAAAGATGCATCGAATGAAGATAGGTATGGACTATGTGCCTTATGATTTGTATCCGGCGTATCTGGACGAAGGTGAGTGGGTACTGACAAAAGAAGAAGCGGACGTACTTAGATCTTACGGTGGCTTAGAAGGTATGATTGGAATGATTGATCGAAGCGCGTCGAGTGTGAATGTGAGTATACAGGGACAGAGCAAAGATTTTGATTATGAGAAATTTGGACGAGCCACAGTTGACGCCATGCTTGTAGCGGGGATTGGATTTAAGTGTGACGATAGAGAGTTTGCGAGACTGATAAAGGATTTGATTGATTATGTATAGTATCTATTACATTGGAGCACAGAACTCTGAAAGAATTGACTTCTGCCAGTGGCCGTATATGGTCACTGGTGGAGACTTGTTCGATGGAGAGTTTGATGCAATTGAAGATGATGACAGGATTCAAGGGTGGGAAAGAAAAATCACCAGTAAAAAGCTAAATATAGAAATACATGCAGTTGGAGTGCCATTGGAGCAAGCTATTGATCAATTAGAAAATGTAGCTGAAAAAGATGTGTTGAATACAACGCCAGGACGACTCTATGTTGGATCCAGCTATATGAAAGGGTGGATCGTCGGCACAGCAAAGGATCGATGGGTACAAGATCTTGACAGTATCAGTAATGAGCTGACATTTAAGAGTGATTATCCATATTGGATTACAGAGGAAGAATTTCGGTTCCACAAGCAAGGCAGTGAAAGCTCTGAAGCATTGGAATGGCTGGAATTTCCTTACGATGTACCTTACGAATTTTCTAAAGTCCGAAATCTCCAATATATCAACAACAGTAATTACACAGCTTCTGGGTTTAAGATGATTATTTACGGTCCATGCATCAACCCGTTGATCCGAATTGCCGGACATATATATGAGCTTCGGACGACGTTGTATGATGGCGAATATGCAGTCATTGACTCCAGTACCAGGTATGCTAAGGACAGAAAAATTGTCAAGGTAAAAGCTGATGGAACAGAAGAAAACCTTTTCAATAGCAAGAATAATGAGAGTTCTATCTGGGAGAAGATTCCGGCCGGACTCAGTATTGTGTCTTGGAGTGGAGCGTTCGGCTTTGACATCATTCTTTTTAATGAAAGGGGGACGCCAAGATGGACTTTACATTAACGGACATATATGGACAGGAGAAAGGTCCTCTTGAGCATTGCGGTGTGAATATGGTCCTGGGAACAGACAATGATTTCCAGATAACAATCCAGAATAGCCTCTATGACAAGGAGAGGCACGGAAAAAACTGCCGGTTTTTCTGCTCTGATACAGAGTATGGAGGCCTGATCAGAAACACGAACCCGATTACATCTGATAAGACGGTGAAGCTTACCGGAATGACCTGGAGAGGTCTATTGAATCAACGGGCAATTAATCCAGCCAAGAATACATACATCTATCTGAATGGTGAGGCAAATATGGCATTATCTGCATATATTACAAAACTTGGGATGACTGAATTGTTCGAGGTATCCGGAGAAGATAGCGGGATTATCCTTAATAACTATCAAGTCCCATTGCAGACGATGCTATTAGATGCTTTTGACCAGGCACTTGCAGCGCAAGACGCAAGACTTGAAATTCGGTACAAACAAGGACCGGCAAACGGGAGAGGGTATGTGTTGCTCAAAGCTGTGACGATTACAGATCACTCCAGTAACATAGAACTGAATGAAGATGGTTCTGTAAAGCTGAATATCTTAGATTATCAAAATGGGGTTAATCATCTTATATGTCTTGGAGCTGGCGAGGTCGAGCAACGCCAGCAGGTAGATCTCTATGCGTGGCCAGATGGAAGTGTACGAAAAGAACAGTATTATACAGGCATTGATCTGATAGAACAGTATTATGAGAATACGACCGTTGATACTTTGGCAGAATTGGAAGAGGAAGGCAGGGATAAATTTGAAGAATTGAAGAATTATAAACAATTAAAAATATCCGTAGATGATACAGATCTTGAACTTGGAGACATCGTTGGCGGTAGAGAGCGTATCACCAATATTTATATGGCAGCGCCGGTTATCCGGAAGATTGTAGACGTAACGGGAAGAGGGCGCATGAGCATTTCGTATAAGTTGAAAGGAGAAGAGTAATGGCAAAATTTGTGCAAACAACATTGATAGATGGTTATGCGGGTGGCCCGCACGTTACGGAAGCACAGTTAGGGCTTGCGCATCAGGCGACATTCGGATCTGATGATTATGTGTTGGAAGGTGGGCGAGAATCTGAGGCGCAGGTGCTTACCAATAACAGCATCCGTATATTTGATGCAGTGTATTGTATACAGGGACGCAGAGATGTGATTCCGGCGAGCGGATATACAGATGTGACGATCGCGAACGGCACGCAAGGCATGAACCGAAACGACATCATTGTAAGGAGATACAAAAAAAATGAGAGTTCCGAGATAGAATCTACAGAATATGCAGTTATTAAAGGAACACCGAATGCAGGAATGGCCGTGGATCCAGAAGTCACGATTGGAGATATCCGTTCGGGAGCAACACTGCACGAGATGGCATTGTATAGAGTGAAGCTTACAGGTTTAAATATTACAGCGGTCGAGCCGATGTTTAATATCCTGAAAAATATGGCAACATTGCAAAAGGAATTTACTGAATTAAATAGCAATATGAAAGTAAAGTGCTTTCGTAAAACCGTACCATCAGAGACGAATATCCTCGTTGATTTCTCGAATGAAATCGCTGCTTTGATGACACAAGGTAATAAAATTGTAGACTGCATCTGTGGAGCAACAGCTAATTCTAATAATGCCTTGGTCTACGGAAAAACCGCTATTCAAGCCACTTCGGATTGGACATATGTCTATGCTAGAGTCAATCAGAATTACTATGACGGACTTGGAGGCACTACGACCGTCACTTTGTTAGCTATTTACGAGTAAATCAAATCGGCAGGCACACCGCAGACCACTGACGGTTCCAGCTCATGCCAAAGGAACTATATAAGTTTTGCCTTGAAAAACTGTATGAGCTACCTTTTTTTAACCCAGAAAAACCGCTCTTTGCATTTAATGGGATGTATACATTGTTGTTTCCAGAGCATGCGCCAGTATGAACGAACATTTCTTGTAATATGCTTTGATCGTTTTTGATTTTAAACTCAAGGAATTCTCCATTCATGCCCCAACCTGCGCACGAAAAAGAAACGATTGCAATACAGTCAAACGGAGCTACGAATGATATAAAGTCACTATCAGAGGATTTAAAAACCTTTGGACTTTTGCTATTTAATTAAGCAACGAATTGTTGCATCATATGAATTTCCTACATGCTACCATAAAGCAAAAAGGAGATCGATATGGAACAACGAATCATGGAAGTGTTAAGGAGAATGCAACCAGTCTTGGAGGACGAGGAACTCTGGGAGCTTAAGAATGTGCTGCACATGGTATTCGCTGGGTGCGACGTCGCACAAAAGACAGAGGTACAATGTGTGGATGATTCCTGGAGGATTGACCTGGAAGATTACTTAATGTCTAAGGCATTGGAGGGCAAGAGTACTGATACGGTTAATCGGTATCGATATGAGCTGACAAGATTGTTATCATACATCAATAAGGCAGTAGCAGATATTACAGACGGAGATATATCCAGATATATGCGAGCCTATAAGAGCATCCGGGAGGTGCAAAATAGCACGCTCAAAGGAGTGCGTGCAGTATACAGTAGCTTCTTCGTGTGGTTGCGTGATCATGATAGAATTCGGAAGAACCCGATGGTACTGGTGGAATCAATCAAGGTGGAGAAACGCGTCAAGCGTCCATTCACAGATACGGAACGTGAGCAGTTGCTTAGAAACTGTGCAACTATCCGGGACAAGGCTATGATGGAATTCTTATATTCCACGGCGGTCAGAGTGTCGGAGCTTGCCAGTCTTGATATTGATGATATCCGGTGGAGCACCAAGGATTTAATTGTATACGGTAAGGGTGGAAAAGAAAGGACGGTGTACCTGAATGAACGCACGAACATGTATCTGCAGGAATACCTGCAGAGCAGAACCGATAATAATCCAGCATTATTTGTAGGACTTAAGAGTCCACACAATCGGTTATCGAAGGCTGGAATAGAAGATATGATAAGACGTACCGGAGAACGTGCAGGAGTCGAAAAGGCTCATCCACACAGATTTCGAGGTACGTCCATTACTAATGCCATTAACAGAGGCATGCCGTTACAGGAAGCTTCTATCATGGCCGGGCACGCCAAAACTGAGACGACAATGCTCTACTGCAGCGTTGATCAGGAATCGGTGAAGTATCACCACAAGAAATATTTAAGCGCATAACTTTTTACCATAATTCACACTCACTTCACACTCGGCAATGGTCGGGTGCTTTTGTTATGCGCTTTTATATATGTAACTTTATTAATGCAAGAAAGGAGGAGTACTTAATAAAATAGCAAAATGGTAATTGGCGGGAAAGCCACTATTATTACTTCTGGAAGTAATATCAATGTAGCAAGTACAAATGTCGCATTCGAACGTCCTATGAGTGATACAAATTATTTTGTTATTGCTACGCTTGAAACAGTATCTAAACCTACAAATTTTGATAAAAATTATGATGTAGAGGTTATTGTTTCAAACAAAACGTTAAACGGATTCACAGTTAGTATCATGCGTGGAACGAGTGACTTTTTGGACTCACAAGGAATATGGAATGTGAATTATATCGTGCAATCAAGATTATAAAGGATATGAAACCGTAAAACCAGCTTCAATGAATGCATCTCCAGCAGCGAAATTTATTTGACCATCTGTCTTAATCTCGACCGATGCACCGTGACGCTGACCGTTAGTGCCTGCAGTCCATGCCTGTGTTTTAATTGTATGATTGGGACTAATTTCACTTGGTAACTTCGCTATTCCGAATGTCATACCACCCACACCTCCGTTGACGAGGCAGTAATAATCAATATATATTACATTACCAATCCTGGTGATGCTATATGTTGGATTTGTCCAGATTGGTGTTAGTGCATAAGTTGTTTTGCTATTTTATTAAGTATTCCTCCTGGAAAGGAGTAACAATTGAAGATTATTTTCAATGACGCAACGGAACTGGTTGTCCAGTCTGCAACAATTCGCGGAGACGGAGGACTACTAATCAAAACGATTTCTGATACAGAAGCGAATTTGAAAAACATGTTCCAGGATCAGACAAAAACCAAGAAGATGACCGTGACAGAACGGGAGTCCACATTGGGGGAGTATGAGAATTACACCAATATGGACGCTATCGTGAAGTATACGGCTGGAATTACCGGTGTGATTCTCTACAAAGTTGGCGAGACACCAGCAGAAAAAATGGAGGCTTTAGCATCAGAGAATGCTGGACTGAAAAAGACTGTTGATATGCTCCAGGAATGCATTCTTGAAATGTCAGAGTTGGTATATCAATAATGGTAACTCTATTAACAAACTTATTCATATTATTACAAAACAATGGAGGTAAAGAAATGATGGCAATGTTATGGGCACAGCAGATTATGTTAGGAAAGAAAACTTATAAGCAGGTACCGAGACTTTTAAAGGATAAGGTAAAAGAGATTCTGGAAGATTCTGGAATGGGTGAACTTGTTACAGAAGCGACAGAGTAGGAGGGCAACGTAGATGGCAGTAAAAACAGTACAATATATATTTAATGGTCAGACATATGATCTGACGTTTGATGCATCTACAGGAGAGTATAAAGCAACAGTCCCGGTGCCTAGCAAATCCAGTTACTCACAAGATGGTCATAAATATGGGGGCTCTGTAATAGCTACAGATGATGCCGGAAACTCAACTACAATAAATCAAAGTGATGCTACTTTCGGAGCAAATCTGTTACTTCGCGTCCTTGAAAAAGTTGCGCCAACACTTGCTTTCACTTACCCGACAGCTGGTGCTTACATTACCAATGCAACACCGGTTATTAAATTCAAGGTGACAGATAATGACTCTGGGGTTAATCCAGATACAATCGTTATCAAAGTTGATGGCGCAAAAGTTACAACTGCATTCACAAAAACAGCAGTCACAGATGGTTACGAATGCTCCTACACGCCGGGAACAGCACTGGCAGATGGCGCTCACACCGTATCTATTGAAGCATCCGACTATGATGGAAATGCAGCAAGCGCTAAGACGGTTTCATTCACTGTTGATACAATTCCACCGACACTTACTCTTACAAATCCAGCAGATGAACTTATCACAAATGATGCAGCTCTGGTTGTATCTGGTAAAACAGACGATGTTACATCTAAACCTGTCACAGTTACAGTAAACGATGCATCCGTTGCAGTTAATTCTGATGGTTCATTCAGCAAGGAAATCACTCTTGTTAATGGTTCTAATACAATTACTGTTGTTGCAACGGATAAGGCTGGCAAGACTACAACTGTAACACGTAAGGTAACACTTGATACCGGTGCACCTGTATTCAAGGGTATTACTCTTACACCGAATCCAGTTGACTGCGGTAAGACATTCATTATCTCTGTTAAGGTGACAGACTAAGGAGGTACCGTATGATTACGAAAGTAATCGGTAAGGTCGATGGAAAAGAAGTTATCTTTGAGCGTGCAGAGGGGGACTTGTGGAATACCACAGTCCCTCTTGATTTAGATGGAATGTATGTGGTTGAAGTCACAGCTTATGACGATGCGGAAAACGTAGCATTTTGTACAAAGATGCTGTTGATTGTGGATCCAGCTACGCTATGCGCTCAGCTTGTCGCGTTTGATTATTTTGCCGAAGTCGTTCCGGAAGAGTATGATGCCATCATACAAAATGATGATTTTCAAGTAGAGGCAGTGTATCCATGTCATCACGGAAGGGGGTGTTGCTGTGAATAAGGTAAAATTCATTCTAGGAGAAGATAAGCACGTAAAACTTCTGATCAGAAGTCCCAACGATGAACCATTCACGATATTAAGCGCATCCTATAAGCTTATCAGATATGGGGAGATAGAAACGGATGGGGAGTGCGAGATAGATGGTCATTATCTTGACGTGAAAATCTCGCCACAGAACAAGGCATGCTATGTGTTGGAAATCACATACGTGGTTGGTGATTCGACGAGAAAGGCAAGGATAGAAGTGGAGGTAATCTGATGCTTGAAATTACAAATGTGAAGTTAAGCAAGAACACGGTGAATACTGGAGAAAAATATGTTATTTCCGTGGATATTAATGAGATAATAGATTATCCTTACGACTATCCTTATGACTTTCCTGTATCGTGCACAAGAAAAGCAGAGCCTAAAAAGTAGGTGAACACATGGAAATTAGAGCAAGACCCTAGAGGTCTTTTTATTTTACGCAAAATTTAAGAATCGAGGTACATAGAGTGTATGTAGACGTAAACACAATCATTATGGCCGGAAGTCTTTTGACAGCCGTAGTGGTTATTTTTTCTGCTATTTTTGCGGTGTACAAGTGGTACTTAAAGCAGAATCAGCAGGACGTAGAAATTGAAAGAGTAAAGTCAGAACAATGCTTGCTGACTTATGGAATTCTCGCTTGCTTGAAAGGACTTAAGGAGCAGGGGTGCAATGGTCCAGTAACTGAGGCAATAGACAAGATTGAGAAGCATATAAATAAGCAAGCGCATGATCAGGAGGATTAGATAATATGGATATTATGAGCTATGTAAGACCGGAGTTATTAGTTGTTGCAGTGGTATTGTATTTCCTTGGAATGTGGCTTAAGCAGGCAGCATTCATCAAAGATAAATACATTCCACTGGTACTTGGCATTGTCGGAATCTTTGTATGCGGAATCTATGTGGCATCAGTGGCAGCATTTACCACAGCGCAGGATATCTTGTCGGCAATCTTTGCAGCAATTACACAGGGAATACTGGTCGCAGGACTAAGTAATTATGTGAATCAGATTATTAAGCAGATTGGCAAGGAAGAGTAGAGGGCGAGTAATCGTCCTCTTATTAATAGGAGGTGATATTATGACAGTAAGAATTGGAAGCGCACGTATTAATGAGAAAGGCACCACCACCGGAGGAAAAGCCGGAGATCAGACCGGTGGAGAAGTGTCTATACAGAATTACTATCTGCACAGAAAAGGTTGGTACGTAGCAAGACCGAAAGATCCAACTGTAGCAGAGAAGATTGCACAGGCAATGGAAGCAGCGTGCTGCAATAATCACATCGGTTATTGCCAGGCGCACAGAGACAGCCTTAGAAAGATTGCGGTTAGGCATTACTATAATCTCAGCAAGGTCAATGTTGATGTGGAGGTAGATTGCTCTGCACTGGTCAGAGTATGCTGCTTATATGCCGGAATACAGGTTGGAGATTTCAACACAGCGTCAGAGCTGGAAACCTTGCGAAAGACAGGAGCGTTCGAAATCCTGAAAGATGATAAGCGCTGCAAGGAAAGTACATATCTGAAACGAGGGGATATTCTTGTTACACGCACAAAGGGACATACAGTTGTAGTACTGAACAATGGATCTGGAGTGACTTCCGCTTCAAAGAGTACCAGAGCTTATGTCGTCGGACAAGTCTATACAACACAGGTGGACGACCTGAGCGTCCGAACCGGTCCGGGAACCAATAATCCGGAAAAATCTTATGCGGAGTTATCCAGTAATGCACAGCAACACGCGCACGATAACGGGAGACTCAAGAAAGGTACTCGTGTAACCTGCAAGGACGTTCGAAAGAACGGTAGTGACATCTGGATCAAGATTCCAAGCGGCTGGATTGCTGCATATTATGGTGGAAAGAAGTATGTAGGATAAAGTTGTTACAAATAGGCATAAACTGACACAAATAAATTAAAGCGGTTAGCGACACGTTAGTGACACGAAATTTTAGCCGAAATCTCAAAAAGCCCGTAAATATGGGGGCTCTGAATAATGTAGAATTTATTGTGATGTCAAAAATCTTAAGAAATACTTCATAATTTCTACCGGAAGTATTTCTTTTTTTATGTTTTAATGAACGTATGTAATATATAATTGAGAAAATAGATTTTTCAATTCTTAAGACAATTGGAAGATTTTTGCAACACCTGCAAATAGACGACGCAGCAGGTGTAAAAAATCTTTCATGTCTTCAAGAATGAAAAATCTGTATAACAATGTATATAAAGGAATAAAACATAAAAAAGAGGGAGGGTATATGGAAAAAGTTATAGAGGTAAAGAATCTGTATAAACTCTACCGCGTGGGTGATGAAGTCGTGCGTGCCTTAGATGGCGTAGACTTTAATATTTATAAGGGCGAGTTCTGCGCGATTGTCGGAACATCAGGATCTGGTAAATCGACCCTTCTGAATATGCTGGCAGGGCTTGAAAAACCGACAAAAGGCGAGGTCATCATTAGCGGCGAGCATATCGAAAAGAAGAACGAAGAAGAGCTGGTAAAGTTCCGGCGGGACAATGTAGGATTTATCTTTCAGTCTTTCCACCTGCTGGGGACTATGAATGCAGTGGAAAATGTAGCTCTGCCGTTGAGCTTTCGAGGAGTCCCGAAAGATGTAAGATTAAAAAAAGCGGATAAGATGCTGGATCTTGTAAATCTTGGAAAGCATAAGAAACATATGCCGAACCAGATGTCTGGCGGACAGCAGCAGCGAGTCGGTGTAGCGAGAGCGCTTGTGGTAGATCCGAAGATTATTTTTGCGGATGAACCAACGGGAAATCTGGATTCCCACACATCGGAAGAGGTCATGAAACTGATGCAGCAGGTAGTAAGGCAGCAGAAGAAAACATTAGTTATGGTGACTCACGATAATCATCTCGCTACCTATGCTGACAGAGTGTTCCATATCAGTGACGGTAAGATCATAAAGATAGAAAATCACAGAAAGAATGAGGGTAATAAGGAGGAAAAGAAAGATGAGTAGATCAAGGAGAATGATGGCGGTGGTCGTAGCGGCACTTTTGATTGCTGCGATGATATTACCGGGGCTGGCGGTGAAAGCAGAGGCGGCAGAAAAGCCGAAAGTTAAAGTATCTTTAGTTGGGGATAATCAGACGTTTGAAGCCGGGGAGACAAAAACACTTACATTACAAATAACTAATAATAGTGGGCAGGAATTGAAAAATGTAGAAGTGGCGCCGGATATGAGCGAGAAAAAAGCAGGTGACTGGCCATTTGTAAAAGACTGGAAACAGTACTCTGAGAAAATAGACAGTGTTGCAGATGGTGAGCCTAAAAGTGTTTCCTTTGATTTTACAAGACGAGAGGGAGCAAAGAGAAATAGTTATACAATTCCGTTTTCCGTGTATGTGCAAGGCAGCGACGATGCAATTGTAACAGATTCCATATTTGTTTATGCAAAAAATGAAACCGTAACACCAGATCCGACACCGGGAGATAATTCTCAAAACCAAGGTGATGCAGGAAATGGCGGCGGTTCAGGAAGTGGTTCTGCTGATGGCGATGCTATGACAGCTTCTGTTGGCAATGACGAGCCGGCAGTCTACAGTGGCGGCGGAAGCGGCAGTGGAGGAAGTAGTTCCGATGGTTCTGTGCCACGAGTAATCGTAACAGGGTTTGATACCAATCCGGCAGAGGTGCATGCAGGAAGTGATTTTACACTGACGATTCATTTGAAAAATACATCGAAGAAAACAAAAGTCCAGAATATGTTGTTTGAGCTGGAAGCTCCGACGGAAGGTACTGATGAGCAGACAAGTGCGCCGGCATTTCTGCCAACTTCCGGTTCGAATTCTATTTATCTTGATGGAATTAAAGCTGACGGTACCGCAGATATTTCTATTACATTGAATGCGAAAGCGGATCTGCTGCAGAAGCCTTACAGCATTAATTTGAGCATGAAGTACGAAGATTCACAGGCAACTCAGATTGATTCTTCCTCATCGATCTCTATTCCGGTAAAACAGGACGCAAGGTTCGAATTCAGCGAATTTGAAATCAGCCCTCAGACCATTGAGGTCGGTGGCGAGGCAAATGTTATGTGCAGTCTTTATAATCTGGGAAGAATTAAACTGTATAATGCAAAAGCCAGATTTGAAGGCAATGGAATCAAAAAACAGGAGATTTTCATCGGAAATGTGGAAGCTGGTGCAACCGGTTCGATTGATGCCATGCTGGAAGGCGAAAAAGTGACGAATGGAAATTCTAAGATCACTATGACTCTTTCTTATGAAGATGAATCGGGAAATATATCTGAAACTACGAAGGATTTTGAGCTGGAAGTCACTGAGGCAGTAGATGACTCTGATATGTATATGAATACAGACGGTGATGTAGAGGCGGGCAGTGGCGGATTTCCGGTTGTTCCAGTCGTAGTAGTGATCGCGATCATAGTCGGTGCAGTGGCAGCAGTAGTATTTGTAAAGAAAAAGAAGAAAAAGCAGATGTTAAATGAAGAGGAGGAGCTGCTGGATGAGTTGGATAGATCTTCTGAGGATGAGCGCGAGCAACCTTAAGAGACGAAAGCTTCGTACATTTCTTACGGTGCTCGGAGTCGTCATCGGAACAGCATCTATCGTAGTTATGGTGTCTCTTGGACTTGGACTTCAGAAATCAGTCTATGATGAGATGGAGCAGTCAGGGGGACTTACGACTATAAACGTAACGGGCAGCGAATCTGTCGGAGATGGGATGATGCATTCATCGAACTCCGATAATTCCGATGAGGCAAGCAAATATATTGATGACAATTGTGTGAAAAAATTCGGTGAGCTGGAACATGTAAAAGCAGCAGCACCAATCTATGAAACATCCGCAATTTGTCTGAAAGGGAAATATGAAGGATATATTTCCCTGTACGCAAGTACACCGGAGGGCTTGAGAATGAGAGATATCAAGCTGGCAGATGGAGGAACTCTTCCAAAATCCGGGACTGGAAAGCTGGAGCTGGTTTATGGTAACAATGTTCTGACCAATTTCAGTGAGAGAGGAAATAATTCATCAGGATATTGGGAGACAGGAGAACTTCCGGACATTGATCTGATGAAGGATTCTATGTTTATGATCCTGGATCAGGATGCTTATTACAATAGTCAGAGTTCCGGTGGGTTTCAGGTCGATGCAGGAACTGACGGAAATGGAACATCCAATGTTCCTCAGTCAGCCAAGAAACATATTGTAACTGCCAGTGGCGTTGTGGCAGGAGGCGTTGACGATTATAATATGAATTCCTACTATGTATTCTGTGATCTGGATACATTAAAACAGATTATGAAAAAGAAATTCAATGGAAGAGTGATTCCGGGGCAGCCGTCTACAAAGTCAGGGAAAGCCTACAAAGAATTCTATTATTCTTCAGCGCAGGTCAAAGTAGATGATATGAGCAATGTCAATGATGTGGCAAAACAGATCCGCGAGATGGGGTATAATGTAGAGACAAATGTTGAATATATGGACAGCATGAAAAAGCAGATGGCAGTGATCCAGGCAGTACTTGGTGGAATCGGAGCCATTTCCCTGATTGTTGCAGCAATCGGAATTGCAAATACGATGATGATGTCCATATATGAGAGAACAAAAGAGATCGGGGTCATCAAAGTACTTGGCTGTAGCCTGAAAAACATTAAGCAAATGTTTCTGATTGAAGCAGCATTTATCGGACTCCTCGGTGGAATAGTCGGAAATATGGTGAGCTTTGCAATGTCTGGTGCAATCAATATGGTAACAGCACAAAGCTCGGCACTGGGAGTAGAAGGAAATATTTCTTATATTCCGGTATGGCTGGTGCTTATTTCTCTTGGATTTGCGATGCTGGTCGGAATGGTGGCGGGATATTTCCCGGCGCTTCGGGCAATGAGACTGAGTCCGCTTGCGGCAATCCGCAGTGAATAAAGTAAGCAAGAACAGGTGAAAAGGGGACAGGTGAAAAAATCACCTGTCCCAAAGTCTTTTATTCTTTTATTCTTCTATTATATGAATTTCCAGATAGTCAAATTCAATAGAATCTACGAAGTTATCCTGATGAAATCTTGTCTTTGCATGTCTTTTGAATTCATCAATATTGGAATCCAGCCAGATTGGATTGCTCAGATCAAATTCATGGCAGACTTCGTCAATCGCATGAAAAATTTTGTGCGTGCGGGTGTCATCGTTATCAACTTCTATGACAGTATCCCGCAACATTCTATTATCTTTAAATTCTTTTGCCCATAATCGGAACATAGAAAATCCTCCTTGTATAATTTTTAGCGGTTGATAATAATGATGTAATCGGATTGCTCCATTGCTATGCAATTCCCGCAATCCTTGAACACCTCGAACTCCCATAAAATGGTGTATTCACACCATTTTATTTCGTCCTCGGTGTTCAGCGTGTCAAAAAGTATAAATTGCTTATT
>ENA-OUQM01000205-OUQM01000205.1-human-gut-metagenome-genome-assembly--contig:-NODE-205-length-43371-cov-7.349340_pt1 | contig 43371 bp, 34 predicted proteins | sample MGYA00237949_ERZ548830 | MGnify/ENA primary metagenome ERZ548830 (study PRJEB26490, sample SAMN05194706) | human gut metagenome | biome: terrestrial biome; feature: human-associated habitat; material...
AAAAGATGGTAAGCCGTTTAAGACAAGAGAAGGCGGTGTTATGCGTCTTGAGAATCTGATCCGTGAGATTGATGATGAGATGTATAAGAAGATCATGGATAACCGTACAGTAGAGGAAGAAGATGCAAGACGTACAGCAGAAGAAGTTGGACTTGCAGCGATCAAGTACGGAGATCTTTCTAACCAGGCTTCTAAAGATTATATCTTTGATGTTGACAGATTTACTTCCTTTGAGGGAAATACAGGACCGTATATTCTTTATACAATCGTTAGAATTAAGTCTATTCTCAAGAAATATGCTGAGAATGGCGGAGTTCTTGACGGAACGATCAGACCGGCTGAGAATGATGCAGAGAAGTCTCTGATGCTTCAGGTAGTGAAATTCAATGAAGTGATCGATAATGTATATAAAGAGACAGCTCCTCATAAGTTGTGTGCATATATCTATGATCTTGCGAACGACTTTAATAAGTTCTATCATGAGACAAAGATTCTTGCAGAAGAAGACGAAGAGAAGAAGAAAGGTTATCTTGCACTTCTTACACTTGCGAAAAAAGTACTTGAGACCTGCATTGACCTTCTTGGATTTACAGCTCCGGAAAGGATGTAATACGAATTATGACAGAAAATGGATTGATGGATGGTACAAGAACAGAAAAACTGTTTTACAATGACAGCCATCTTTCAAAATTTACTGCAATGGTTCTGGAATGTGAGCCGTATGAGAAAAAGGAAGGATGCTATGCGGTAGAACTTGACCGTACAGCATTCTTTCCGGAAGGCGGCGGACAGTATGCAGATACAGGAAAACTGGAGGATGCGAAGGTATCTGATGTTCGGGAAAAGAATGGAAGAATTCTGCATATTACAGATCAGCCGTTTGAAGCAGGAGAGATTGTTGAAGGCGAGATCGACTGGGAGACCAGATTTATGAAGATGCAGCAGCACACCGGAGAGCATATTGTTTCCGGAATCGTGCATGCAAGATACGGTTTTAACAATGTCGGATTTCATCTTGGAACAGAAGATTGTACGATGGATTTCGATGGAGAGATATCAAAAGAAGCACTGCAGGAGATTGAACTTGAAGCAAATCGTGCAGTGTGGAAGAATCTGACAATAGAAGTGTCCTATCCATCCAAAGAAGAGCTGGAAGAACTGGATTACCGCAGTAAGATTGAGATTGAGGGACAGGTTCGTATCGTATCGGTTCCGGGATATGATATCTGTGCGTGCTGTGCGCCGCATGTTGAACGCACAGGAGAGATCGGTATGATCAAGCTTGTTAATATGCAGCGATACAAAGGCGGCGTTCGTGTGACAATGCTCTGTGGAAGCCGTGCACTTACAGATTATGAGAAGAAGCAGGAACAGAACAGGAAAATTTCAGCGTTGCTCTGTGCGAAAGAATATGATACAGCAGAGGCAGTGGGACACTTGAAAGAAGAGCTGGATTCTTTGAAACGGACACTGGTGGAGAAAGAACGCCAGCTTGTACACGTCTGGGCGCAGTCTGTTCCGGAAGAAGAAAAAACGGTCTGTATGTTTTCGGAGGATATCAGTGCGGATGCCATGCGTCAGTATGTGAATGAAGTGCTTGGAAAAGAAAGAATTCTTTGTGCTGTGTTTTATGGAAATGATGCAGCGGGATACCGTTATGTGATCGGAAGCAGAACCCAGGATCTTCGTGCATTTTCCAAAATGTTAAATGCTGCATTCGAAGGACGGGGAGGCGGAAAGCCGGAGATGGTTCAGGGAACTGTAAAAGGTGAAGCCGGAAAGATCAGAGAGTGGATTCAGAAGATAGCGGAGGAATTGTCTTATGAAAAATGATCCGAGACGCTCCTTCTGGAGAGCTGCCGGTCCTTTACTTGGATTCTGGGGAATCCAGCTGGTGATGGAATTTGTGATTGAGTTTATAATCATTCTTCCTTTTATGGGGGAAGCATCTTCCAGGATGACACAAAGTGGAGAAGTTCTTAATTATCAGGAAATGATGAATAAGTACTATGAAGTGTTAAGTCCTGCGTTTGATAAAATCATAGGAGGTCAGATTGCGATTGCAGGGATTGCTACAGCAGCAACGTTGTTTCTGACAGTTACATTGTTTGTTATCGATCGAAAGAAAGAGCAGATTGCAGGGATACAGCGGATGGGGGTTCAAAAGCCACTGAAGAATTACTGGTCACTTTTTGTGATGGGAGTGATCGGAAGTATTGGTGCTACATGTCTGTCCGCTATGGCACAGGCCGTTTTGGTTGATCCGGAGTATATCCAGACCGCACAGAATATGTATTCAGCAGATTTTGTGGTCCAGATTATTGTATTTGGATTTGTAATTCCGATTGCAGAGGAATTTATGTTCCGCGGAGTGCTCTATCAGAGGTACCGGGAGACCAGAGGATTTTATTATGCGGCAATCTGGTCAGCACTGTTTTTCTCAGTCACACATACCAACACGGTACAGATGATTTACACTTTCCTCCTAGGAATTCTTCTGTGCTATATTTATGAGAAATTTGGTTCAATGAAAGCTCCGATTATGCTTCACGTTGTTTTGAATCTGGGCTCTTTGATCTTTACAGATATCGGAGTATTTAAATGGCTTGCCAGAGAACCGTTTAAAATGGCAGTGGCAGTGATCATCAGCACATTTATCTGTGCAGCTTGTTTTGTGTGGATTCAGAGAAGCGGGGATCCGGTGAGTACTCAGAAAACAGAAGAATAGTGAAAAAATACGAATGAAATAAATTGTACTAATAAAAATACAATCTTAAATTGTGCGCGATGAGGTGCGAAACCTTGTCGCGCATTTTCTTTTTAATCCAGTATTTTATTAAATAAAATCAAAGAAAAACAGAAATCTTAATAATTAATATTATTTTTATAAGAAAATCAAAATAATCTGACTATTAAAAGAAAAATAATAAAAAATCAAATAATCAGACAATTTACAAGAGTTTCCCTATTTACAGCCTAGGTAAAAGGGTGTATATTCTAGAAAAAGTTTTACACGACGTGAGAAAGAAATGATTGAATGCGCCGGACAAAGAAGATTTTAAAGTAAACTTTAGATTACAGGAAGAAAGGATAGCGACTATGAGGAAAGAAATGGAAAGTCAGAATCGTGGTCTTTACCGCGAAAGTTTTGAACATGATAACTGTGGTATTGGTGCAATTGTCAATATCAAAGGCAAAAAGACACATAGTACAGTGGCAGGAGCCTTGAGTATTGTAGAACAACTTGAGCACAGAGCCGGAAAAGATGCAGAAGGAAAGACAGGAGATGGCGTGGGTATTCTGACACAGATTCCTCATGGATTTTTCAAGAAAGTCTGTCAGCCACTTGGGATCAAGTTGAAAGATGAAAGAGATTACGGTGTAGGTATGTTTTTTCTTCCGCAGGATGAATTAAAACGCAATCAGGCGAAAAAGATTTTCGAGGTTATTGTAAAAAAAGAAGGATTGAAGTTCTTGGGCTGGAGAGAAGTTCCGATTCATCCGGACATTCTTGGAAAGACAGCAGTAGATTGCATGCCATGTATTATGCAGGCATTTATTGAACGTCCTGCAAAATACGAGAAAGGAATCGACTTTGACCGTCGACTGTATGTAGTCAGAAGAATCTTCGAACAGAGCAGTGATGATACTTATGTTGTTTCACTTTCCAGCAGAACAATCGTTTACAAAGGAATGTTCCTTGTAGGACAGCTGAGACTTTTCTTTGAAGATCTGCAGGATGAAGAATTTATTTCTGCAATTGCAATGGTACATTCCAGATTCAGTACGAATACTGCACCGAGCTGGCAGAGAGCGCATCCGAACCGCTTTATGGTCCACAACGGAGAAATCAATACGATCCGTGGTAATGCAGATAAGATGCGTGCCCGTGAAGAGACAATGGAGGCAGGATGTCTGAAAGGTGAACTCCACAAGGTGCTTCCTGCGATCAATACTTCAGGTTCTGACTCCGCAATGCTTGACAACGCATTAGAATTCATGGTGATGAGTGGAATGGATCTTCCGCTTGCAGTTATGATCTGTATTCCGGAACCTTGGATCAACAATAAAGAGATGTCCCAGAACAAGAAAGATTTCTATCAGTATTATGCAACAATGATGGAGCCATGGGATGGACCGGCGTCAATCTTGTTCTCAGATGGAGATGTTATGGGAGCAGTACTTGACCGTAACGGACTTCGCCCTTCCAGATATTACATTACAGATGATGATAATCTGATTCTTTCTTCAGAGGTTGGAGTTCTGGATATCGATCCATCCAAGATCGTGATGAAAGAAAGACTTCATCCAGGCAAAATGCTTCTTGTTGATACTGTTGCAGGACGCGTGATCGATGATGAGGAATTAAAAGAAAAATATGCAAATCAGTTCCCATATGGAGAATGGCTGGACAGTAATCTGATTCAGCTGAAGGATTTGAAAATCCCGAATAAGGATGTGCCAAAGTATACTGCCGAAGAGTGTACACAGCTTCAGAAAGCATTTGGCTATTCTTATGAAGACGTGAAAACTTCTATTCTGACAATGGCAAAGAACGGTGCCGAAGGAACCGCAGCGATGGGAATGGATGCACCGATTTCAGTCCTTTCGCAGAAACGTCAGCCACTGTTCGGATATTTTAAACAGTTGTTTGCACAGGTAACAAACCCACCGATCGATGCAATCCGTGAGGAAGTTGTAACATCTACAACAATTTATGTCGGAACAGACGGTAACCTTCTGGAGCAGAAGGAAGAGAACTGTAAGATGCTCAGAGTCAATAACCCGATCCTGACAAATACAGATCTTCTGAAAATTAAAAATATGAAAGTGGATGGATTCAAAGTTGCAGAGATTCCGATCACTTATTATAAAAACACAAGTCTTGAGAAGGCAATCGAGTATCTGTTTATTGAAGTTGACCGTGTGATCCGTGAGGGTGCTAATATTTTGATTCTGACAGACCGTGAGGTAGACGAATATCACGTTGCAATCCCGTCACTTCTGGCAGTATCCGGACTGCAGCAGCATCTGGTACGTACAAAGAAGAGAACCTCAGTCGCGATGATTCTGGAAAGTGGAGAGCCTAGAGAGGTTCATCATTTTGCAACACTGCTTGGATATGGAGCATGTGCGATTAATCCATATCTTGCGCATGAGTCAATCCGTCAGCTGATTGAGTCTAATCTGCTTCACAAAGATTATTATGCAGCAGTAGATGATTATAACTCAGCAGTAATTCATGGAATTATTAAGATTGCATCCAAGATGGGAATTTCAACGATCCAGTCCTATCAGGGAGCAAAAATCTTCGAGGCAATTGGTCTCAAGACAGATTTTATTAACCGCTATTTTACAGATACAGTCAGCCGTGTTGGTGGTATCGGTATTGAAGAAATTGCAGAAGATTACACAGCATTCCATACAGAAGCATTTGATCCGCTTGGACTGCAGGTTGATACGACACTGGACAGTGTTGGAAAACATAAATATAAAAGTGGCGGAGAAGAACATCTCTATAATCCACAGACAATCCATATGCTTCAGCAGTCCACAAGACGTGGTGATTATGAAATGTTCAAGCAGTATACAGAGATGGTTGATGAGGAAGGCGAGAAGATCAATCTGAGAGGTCAGCTTGATTTCAATTTCCCAAAGAAGAGTGTACCGCTTGATGAAGTAGAAAGCGTAGATTCAATCGTAACAAGATTCAAGACAGGTGCGATGTCCTATGGATCTATTTCAAAAGAAGCACATGAGACAATGGCGATCGCCATGAATATGCTTCATGGTAAATCAAACTCCGGTGAAGGTGGAGAGGATATTGAACGTCTTGACACAAACAGATGCTCTGCAATCAAGCAGGTTGCTTCCGGCCGATTCGGAGTTACATCCAGATATCTGGTCAGTGCACAGGAAATCCAGATCAAGATGGCGCAGGGAGCAAAACCAGGAGAAGGAGGACATCTTCCGGGTGGAAAGGTATATCCATGGATCGCGAAGACACGTCACTCAACACCAGGTGTAAGTCTGATCTCACCACCGCCGCATCATGATATTTATTCAATCGAGGATCTTGCACAGTTGATCTATGACTGTAAAAATGCAAATAAAAATGCAAGAATTTCTGTAAAACTGGTATCAGAAGCAGGTGTTGGAACAGTCGCTGCAGGTGTTGCAAAAGCCGGAGCCGGAGTTATCCTGATCTCAGGATATGACGGAGGAACAGGAGCAGCACCGAGAAGCTCGATTCAGAATGCAGGACTTCCGTGGGAGCTTGGACTTGCAGAAACTCATCAGACATTGATTCAGAATGGTCTGCGTGAGCGTGTCCGTATTGAGACAGATGGTAAGCTCATGAGTGGTCGTGATGTTGCAATCGCAGCAATCCTTGGAGCAGAAGAGTTTGGATTTGCAACAGCTCCGCTTGTAACAATGGGATGTGTTATGATGCGTGTCTGCAACCTGGATACTTGTCCGGTTGGTGTTGCAACTCAGAATCCGGAGCTTAGAAAACGTTTCAGCGGAAAACCGGAATATGTTGTCAACTTTATGCGTTTTATTGCAGAAGAATTAAGAGAATATATGGCAAAACTTGGTGTCCGCACAGTGGATGAACTGGTAGGGCGCACAGATCTTCTGAAAGTAAAAGACGTTCCGACATCAGAGCGTGCCGCAACACTGGATCTGTCACAGATTCTGTACAATCCATATGCGAAAGAGAAGAAAGGTGTTATCTTTAATCCAAAGAAAGTCTATGATTTTGAACTTAACAAGACATTGGATGAAAAAGTACTATTGAAACAGCTTCTTCCAGCCCTTGAAAGAGGAGAAAAGAGAGGACTTGAAGTAGATGTTACAAATACAGACCGTACTTTCGGAACAATTTTCGGATCTGAGATCACAAGAAGATATCCGGAAGGACTGGAAGAAGACAGCTATGTGATCCAGTGTAAAGGTGCCGGCGGTCAGAGCTTTGGAGCATTTATCCCAAGAGGACTGACACTGGAACTGACAGGAGACAGTAATGACTATTTTGGAAAAGGACTTTCCGGTGGAAAACTGGTTGTTTGCCAGCCGAAAGGTGTGAAATTTAAATCAGATGAGAACATTATCATCGGAAATGTTGCTCTTTACGGAGCTACAAGTGGTAAAGCATTTGTAGGAGGTGTTGCCGGAGAACGTTTTGCGGTAAGAAACTCTGGTGCACGCGCAGTTGTAGAAGGTGTCGGAGACCACGGATGTGAATATATGACAGGTGGATGTGTTGTTGTACTTGGACAGGTTGGAAAGAACTTTGCAGCCGGAATGAGCGGCGGTATTGCCTATGTAATCGATCTCGATAACAGCCTGTATCGTAAAGTAAATAAAGCAATGGTCAACATTGAACGTGTCACAGATAAGTATGATGTACAGGAATTAAAAGGAATGATCCAGGAGCATGTTGCTTATACAAACTCTGAGGTAGGTAAGAAGATTCTTGATAATTTCAAAGAATATCTGCCAAAATTCAAGAAGATCATTCCGGAAGACTATGAGAGAATGATGTCCACGATCATCCAGATGGAAGAAAAAGGACTTAGTAGAGAAAAAGCAAAAATCGAAGCATTTAATATGATCAAGAACGGAAGATAGGAGGCATAGAGATGGGAAAACCGACAGGATTTATGGATTATGAAAGACAGGATAAACCGGCAGAGAGCCCATTGGAACGCATCAAACATTTCAATGAGTTCCATACGCCTCTTAGCAAAGAAGAACAGGAGCTTCAGGGCGCACGCTGTATGGCGTGTGGAGTTCCGTTCTGTCAGTCTGGAAAGCCGCTTGCAGGAATGGCCAGTGGATGTCCATTGCACAACCTTGTGCCAGAGTGGAATGACTTGATCTACAATGGAAATTGGAAGGAAGCTTATTTACGTCTGAAAAAGACAAACAATTTTCCGGAATTTACTTCCCGTGTATGTCCGGCACTGTGTGAAAATGCATGTACCTGTGGACTGAATCAGGAAGCAGTTGCATCAAAAAGTAATGAATATGCAATTATTGAAAATGCATATGAGATGGGATATGCAAAGGCAAATCCACCGAAAGTGCGTACAGGAAAGAAAGTCGCAGTGATCGGTTCCGGTCCGTCCGGACTTGCGGCAGCAGATCTTCTGAACAGAAGAGGTCATCAGGTAACTGTTTTTGAACGTGAGGACAAACCGGGTGGATTGCTCCGCTACGGAATTCCGAATATGAAGCTGGAGAAACAGATTATCGACCGTAAGATTGCGATTATGGAAGAAGAGGGAATTATCTTCCAGACTGGATGTAATGTTGGAAAAGACGTGAAGGCGGCAGATATCCTGAAAGAATATGACCGCGTGATCCTTGCATGTGGAGCATCAAATCCAAGAGATATCAAAGTACCGGGAAGAGATGCACAGGGAATTTATTTTGCAGTAGATTTCCTGAAATCAACAACGAAAGCACTATGGGCAAATGACATGAAGCTTAAAACAGGAAGCTACATTTCTGCAAAAGGAAAAAATGTAATTGTAATCGGAGGCGGAGATACAGGAAATGACTGTGTCGGAACATCTATCCGTCATGGAGCAAAGAGCGTTCTCCAGTTGGAGATGATGCCGAAAGCACCGGACGAGAGGACACCGATGAACCCATGGCCGGAGTGGCCAAGAGTCTGCAAGACAGATTATGGTCAGCAGGAAGCGATCGCTGTGTTTGGTTCTGATCCTCGTGTTTATACAACGACAGTGAAAGAATTCGTAAAAGACAAGAAAGGGAATCTCTGTAAGGCAGTCCTTATCAAACTTGAGAGTAAGACCGATGAGAAGACCGGACGGAAAATGATGGTTCCGGTAGAAGGAAGCGAGTATACAGTAAATGCAGATCTTGTTCTGATCGCAGCAGGATTCCTTGGAAGCCAGGATTATGTAACAAAAGCATTTGGTGTAGAAGTGAATGAACGCACAAATGTAAAGACAGAGGCAGGAAAATATTCTACAAATGTGAAGGATGTATTTACAGCCGGGGATATGCACAGAGGACAGTCTCTTGTTGTATGGGCTATCCGTGAAGGTCGTGAAGTGGCAAGAGAAGTAGATGAAAGCCTGATGGGATATACAAACTTATATATTCAGTAGAAAATAAAAGATCATACAGTGAAACAGGAATCTGGAAAGTTTATCTAAGAATAAAGAGAACTTTCCGGATTTTTTGTTACAAAAATGTTACGAAAAAATGAAAAAAGTAAGGAGAACTATTGAAAATATTACATAAATACGCTATAATATTGAGCGTAGAATGTAAATAAAATACCCTCTTGTTACGAGAAATATGTTGAAAAAAAGTGATAGATGTTGTATTATAACATATGAGTATGTGGAATTATAATGTAACTATTTACAACGAGTTATGATACGAAAATTATAATGCATCACATGGGGGACTAGATAAAAATAAGGATAGGTGGAAAGATGAAGTTAAAAAAAGTAAGCAGTATGATTCTTGCAGTAACACTTGCATGTACAATGACTGTTACACCGGTACTTGCTGACGAGGTCAGTGATCTGAAGCAGAAGAAGCAGGAGACACAGAATCAGGTAAGTAATCTTCAGACACAGCTGAATTCACTTATGACCAAGATCTCTGATCTTGAGAATGATCTGATCGAAACAGGTGAGGAAATCTCTCAGACAGAGGAAGATCTGAAGACAGCGCAGGAGGAACAGGAACAGCAGTATGCAGCCATGAAGCTTCGTATTAAGTACATGTATGAAGAAGGAACAGGCACTGCTACAGTGGAGAAGGTACTGACATCCGGAGATATTTCTAGTGTACTGACACAGGCAGAATATTCCCAGCAGGTACATTCTTATGACAGAGATAAGCTCGAAGAGTATGTTGCGACAGTTCAGAAAGTAGAAGATCTTAAGACAACGCTTGAGACAAAGATGGCTGATCTGCAGGAGACACAGACAGAATATGATGCGCAGAAGGATGAACTGAATACAACAATCACAGAGAAGAGTAGTGAAATCGTAAATCTCGATGTTAAGATTGATGAAGCTGTAAAGAAAGCAGCGGAAGAAGAAGCTAAGAGAAAGGCAGCAGAAGCAGCAGCAAAGAAAGCTGCCGAGGAAGCAGCTAAGAAGAATAACTCAAGCAGTAGTTCTTCTAATAGAAATAACTCAAGTAATAGTTCTTCCAGTAGTTCAAGCTCAAGCAGCTCAAGCTCAGGAAGTTCAAGCAGCTCAAGCTCCAGTAGCTCAAGCAGTAGTTCTTCCAGCAGTTCAAGCTCAAGCAACTCAAGTTCTTCCTCATCAAGTCCAAGCTATAGTGCAGATAAGGGGAGCATTATTGTAAATGCAGCCTATTCACAGATCGGAGTTCCATATGTATGGGGCGGATCTACACCGGGAGTTGAACTTGACTGTTCAGGACTTGTACAGTATTGCTACAGACAGGCAGGAATTTCAATTCCAAGAACAAGTGGAGATATTCTTGCAGCAGGAACAATTGTAAGCAATCCTCAGCCGGGAGATATCTGCTGGACACCGGGACATGTAGCGATTTACATTGGCGGCGGACAGATGATCGAAGCACAGCAGACAGGAGTACCGGTTAAGGTAAGTTCTGTACGTGTTACATATTATGTAAGATATTAGAACAAAAAAAGGAATCAGTGATGCTGATTCCTTTTTTTAAAACTTTTTTATTTGCCCGGTACAATTTCCAGCCAGTATCCGTCAGGATCTTCAATAAAATAAATTCCCATAGATGGATTTTCGAAGCAGATACATCCCATCTCTTTATGTTTTTTGTAAGCAGCATCGAAATCATCGACAGCAAATGCGAGATGGATCTCATTATCTCCCAGTTCATATGGTCGATCCATATCACGCAGCCAGGTGAGCTCTAAAAGATGTGGGGTCACACCGTCTGTGAGATATACAAGCTTAAAACTTTCGTCATCGGCAAGTTTTTCACGTTCTACTTTTAAATTCAGAGCTTTCTGGTAAAAATCCAGTGATTTTTCAAGATCATATACATTCAGGTTATTGTGTGCAAATGTAAAATTCATTTTAGTACCTCCATAGAATTATAAGGTTTTTATTCACAGTCAAGTGGAATGATGACTGGAATCTACTTTCTAAGGATATCACAGGAGGGGAGGAAAAATCAATAATGCATAGATAAAACCTGATGGGATAGAGTGATAACACAAAATATAGTGAAAAAATGAATGAAAAACATTTTTGAAATGCAAAACATGTGGAAATAAAGCTGGAAAAAACAAAAAAATAAAAAAGAATGCAAGAACCCATTGACGAAACGTCAAAAATTATATACAATAACAAAAGTGAAAAATAAAGAAAGTGGAGGATTCCTGCAATGACTGCATATAAAGATTTGAGCAAAGAAGAGTTATTGGAATTAAAGAGTGGCCTGGAGGCGCAGTTTGAAGAAGTGAAGGCAAAAGGTCTGAAACTGGATATGTCCAGAGGAAAACCGTCAGCAGACCAGCTGAATCTGTCAATGGGGATGATGGATACACTGACAAGTGGTGTTGATCTGACTTGTGAAGATGGTGTTGACTGCCGTAACTATGGCGGACTTGATGGAATTGATGAAGCAAAACAGCTTCTTGCAGATATGATGGAAGTTCCGAAAGATAACGTGATCATTTTCGGAAACTCAAGTCTGAATGTGATGTATGATACGGTAGCACGTGCAATGACACATGGTATCATGGGAAGTACTCCATGGTGTAAGCTTGATAAGGTAAAATTCTTATGTCCGGTTCCAGGATATGACAGACATTTCGCGATTACAGAGCATTTCGGAATTGAGATGATCAATGTACCGATGACATCAACAGGACCGGATATGGATATGGTTGAGAAACTTGTAAGCAGTGATCCGGCAATCAAAGGAATCTGGTGTGTACCGAAGTACTCTAACCCACAGGGAATCACATATTCAGACGAGACAGTGTTCCGTTTTGCGAACCTGAAGCCGGCAGCAGAAGATTTCCGTATCTTCTGGGATAATGCTTACTGTGTACATCATTTATATGAAGATAAGCAGGATTATCTGATTGAGATTCTGATGGAGTGTAAGAAGGCAGGTAACCCGGATATGGTTTACAAGTTTTCTTCTACATCCAAGATCAGTTTCCCGGGATCAGGAATTGCAGCAATGGCAGCATCTGATGCGAACCTGGAGGATATCAGAAGCACAATGCGTGTGCAGACGATCGGACATGATAAGGTAAATCAGCTGCGTCATGTAAGGTTCTTCGGAGATATTCACGGAATTGTAGAACATATGAAGAAACATGCAGATATCCTGCGTCCGAAGTTTGAGACTGTTCTTGAAGTTCTTGAAAGAGAACTTGGCGGACTTGAGATTGGATCATGGATCGCGCCACGCGGAGGATATTTCATCTCCTTTGATGCGCTGGATGGATGTGCGAAAGCGATTGTTGCGAAGGCGAAAGAGGCAGGCGTTGTTATGACAGGAGCGGGAGCAACATTCCCTTATGGAAAAGATCCACATGACAGCAATATCCGTATCGCACCGTCTTATCCAACACCGGAAGAACTTGCAGTTGCCGCTGAAGTATTTGTATTGAGTGTAAAACTGGCAAGTGTTGATAAGATCCTTGAGACAAAATAAATAACAGCATTTTATAAAGACCTTTTGCAAGTGGTTGATCTGCCGGCAGAAGGTCTTTTTCTGATGGTTGACAGTTACTGTTTACTCCCGTGTCAATCACTCCGCTGATTGACACGGAGGATGCGTGTTTTGACTTGAATGCATCTCGCCCCATCGCCAAAGGCGATTTAAAATGGCGAGATGCGTTGCTGGTCGCACATCGTGTGAACAGTAACGGTTGACATGCGTTTCCAGGGAGATTATAATGTAGTGCATAGCAGAAAAGAGGAATGACATGATAAAAGGTGTAATATTTGACGTAGATGGTGTCCTTCTCAATTCCATGCCTGTCTGGGAGAATCTTGGAGAATTGTATCTGGATCATTTGGGAATTGAGGCCGAGAAGAACCTAGGGGAGACATTATTTGAGATGAGCCTGGAGGAGGCGGCAGATTATCTGATCTCACAGTATAACCTGGAGAAGACAGTGGAAGAGGTTGTACAGGGACTGAATAAGGAAGTGGAAGACTATTATGCAAAACGAGTTCCATTGAAAGAAGGGGTTCGTCAGTATCTGGAGGAATTCAGAGAGCGGAAGATTCCTATGGTGATCGCAACAACCGGTGACCGGAAGAATGCAGAAGCAGCTCTGAGCAGATTGAAGGTATTACCTTATTTTCAAGGAGTTTTTACAGCATCTGAGATCGGAAGCGGTAAGGATCAGCCGGATATTTATTTTGCAGCACTTTTGCAGCTGGATACGGAGCCGGAACAGACCTGGGTGTTTGAAGATACTTACCAGGCTTTGAGAACGGCAAAGCATGCGGGATTTAAGACAGTAGCAGTTTATGATAAGGCAAATGACAAGAATCTGGCGCAGATCTGGAATACGGCAGATATCTATTTGCCGGAATTTGATGATTTTAATGTTTTTTGGAACAGGGTGTCTGAGGAAGAGAAAGAACAGTTGCTGATTGTAGAATAAGAGGAGAATGAAAAAAGCAGATTCGAATTCAAAGGAGAGATGCTCCAGTAGAATTCGAATCTGCTTTTTATCATATAATTGACTGGTCTGTCTTGTGTTTAGAGAAGGTGAATGCCGGCATCAGCAGCAGCTTCAACTACATTTTCAGGCCAGAGGGAAGACTGTACTTCACCGATATGAGCCTTTCTTAAGTAATACATACAGATACGGGACTGTCCAATACCGCCGCCGACTGTATATGGAAGCTCGCCGTTCAGCAGTGCCTTCTGGAATGGAAGTTCTGCACGATCTTCACATCCGGCTTCTTTTAGCTGTGCCTTTAATGAGTCTTCGTCAACACGGATTCCCATAGAAGAGAGTTCAAGACCGATGTCAAGAACCGGATAGTAAACGATAATGTCACCGTTCAGCTCCCAGTCATCATAGTCCGGAGCACGACCGTCATGTCTTTCGCCGGAAGCAAGTACTCCACCAATCTTGGAGATAAACACTGCGCCTTTTTCCTTCGCAATCGCTTTTTCACGTTCTTTGGTAGTAAGATCCGGATAAAGGTCTTCCAGCTCCTGTGTAGTGATGAAAAAGATATCATCAGGAAGAAGAGGATCAATATAGTTGTAACGTCTGGAAATGTATTCTTCTGTATCTTTCAGAGCCCGGTAGACTTTGCGGACAGTGTACTGAAGTGTCTCTGTGTTACGTTCTTCCTTAGAAATTACTTTTTCCCAGTCCCACTGGTCAACATACAGAGAATGGATGTTGTCTGTATCTTCATCACGACGTATCGCACTCATATCTGTGTAAAGCCCTTCGCCGGAATGGAAATTGTAATTCTTCAATGCATATCTCTTCCATTTCGCAAGAGAATGAACGATCTCTGCAACAGAACCATCCTGTTCTTTGATGTCAAAGGAAACCGGACGTTCCACACCGTTTAAGTTATCATTCAGACCGGATTCCGGACGGACAAACAGTGGTGCTGACACTCGTGTCAGGTGGAGATTCTTTGCAAGAGCACGCTCGAAGTGGTCTTTCACTTCTTTGATGGCTACTTCTGTCTCACGAATTGTAAGAGGGGAATGATAGCCAGCAGGTATTCTTAACTGTTCCATAATAAACTCCTTTATGTTAGCATTTTATTGCTGTTCACAGTATTATGCGGTCAGCAATAGCATTTCTCTTCTATTTTAAGTGGAGAAGAATAAGAAGTCAATGGAAAGGTGAAATGAACACTTGTAATCAGTAAAAAAAATTGCTAAAATGAGCAGTAGTGAGTAATAAATAGTAAGGGACGAAGGTGTAAATAATGAATGTAAATGATATGATTGATACAATTCTGAATTTTGACCTGGATGTTGTTCTGGCTGGACTTAATGAAAGCAGTCATCATTTGAGTCAGATGGAATTTATTTCTCTGATCGTTATAACGGCCGGAGCGGTACTGTTATGTCTGACGGGGCTGAAACTGGTACGTTTCTGGTCTGTGATCGCAGGATTGTCAGCAGGATGCGCAGCCGGAATTGCGGTCGGAGCGATTGCAGGTCTGGATCAGACGATCGCATTGGCGGCAGGAGCAGGTGTGGGACTTGTATTGGCGGTGCTTGGTGCATGGAAGAAGCAGATTGGTGGATTTGTGACAGTAGCGGTACTCGTCTTTGTTGTCAGTGTACATTTGATGAAACCACAGGATTTTATTATCTATGGAATCTGTGCGGGTATTGGTCTTGTGTGTGCATTGCTTTCTATTAAGTTTCATAACTTTATGCTGATTGCTGCTTCTTCTGTGTTTGGAGCAATGGCAGCGGGCAGCAGTATCTTTTATCTGCAGCCATATAAAAACGGAATGATTCATGTGGCACTTTGTGCTGCAATTGGTGCACTTAGTATCTGGATCCAGCTTCTTTTGGAATCCGGAAAACGTAAGAAAAAGAATTTACTTAAAGCCGCAGAGATCCGTGAAGAACATTCTACAGAAAATGAAGTCGAGAAGGCAAGGGCACTGGTTGAGAATCTGGATGATTTTGATGAGCTGGATGAGATTATAGAGAGTCTTCCGGAAAATGTCCGGAAAGAAGACAAGGGCACAACAGTTGTCAGCATGGATGAATTTGATGATCTTGAAGATGATCTGGAAGAGGATGAAGTGGAGAACTTTAAAGAAGAGAAGTTTGATGTAGACGAGGAAGATTGGGAGGAAGACGTCGAAATTGAAGTAACTGCTGATGAGGCAGATGTGACAGAGGATTATGATTTTGATGAAGATCCGGATGACTTAGATGACTTGAATGATCTGGATGATTTAGATTATCTTGATGACGATGATGATATCGAGTTTCTGGATGAAGATGAGTAGATAAAAAAGCTATCGATTACAATAACTTAACACATATCTGTGTTGTTATCGTAGTCGATAGCTTTTGTATTATCTTACTGCTGTAAATACTCCGCGGAGATCATGGATTACATGTCTTGGACATTTTACAGAGCACATTCCACAGCTTAAGCAGATGTCTTCCTGGATTACTGCGCAATTATCTTCTACATGAATTGCACCTGCAGTACATGTTTTTTCACAGATACCGCATCCAATACAACTGACTTCACATTGCTTACGTGCAACAGCTCCTTTTTCTTTGTTAGAGCATTTTACTACAATGTAGTTTGCACAGTCGTGGATTTTGATCAGGTTCTGTGGACAGACTTTTGCACACTGTCCACAGGCAATACATTTTTCTTCGTCTACTTCGGCAACGCCATATTCATTCATGGAAATCGCGCCGAATTTACATTTTTCTATACAGGCTCCACATCCGATGCAGCCATCTTTGCATCCACCGTCTTCAGAGCCGGCTGCGCGGCAGCCACCGTTACAGGCAACCAGAGCTGCCCGGTAAGGAAATCTCTTTTTAATTGCCATGATTATTTCTTCCTTTCGTATGGTGTGTTAGAAAGAGGAAGGCTGTAGCGTCTTTCTCCGTCAAATCTGCAATATGCATCCGCGATTGCAGGAGCAGTAGGGATGGATGTGATCTCTCCGATACCGATTGCTCCACAGGCAACATCCAGACCAGGTTTATCAATAACGATTGCTTCAATCTCAGGAACTTCGTGAGAACGGAAAAGTCCTAAGGAACCATACTTGTCAATTGGTTTACAATTTTCATCGATTGGATACTGCTCTCTGAGTGCGAATCCCATAGACATTACAACACCGCCTTCAATCTGACCTTCGCAGGAAAGTGGGTTGACAGCTTTACCAACATCGTGTGCGGCAATCATTTTCTCAATCTTACCTGTCTTAGGATCAAGGATGCAGACCTGAGTTGCATATCCATAAGCAACGTGAGATATCGGATTAGGCACATCTGCACCAAGTGGATGAGTCTTAGCGAGATACTCTCCGTAGAAAGTTTCTCCAATCATATCTTTCATGGACTTACCGCTGTTTTTCGCTTCCATGAATTTTTCACATGCTCTGCGGCATGCTTCACCAGTTACAAGTGTCTGACGAGAACCGGAAGTTGTACCGGAATCAGGTGAAATCCATGTGTTGCTTCGCTCATAGACGATATCATCATGGGAAAGATCTGTATTTGTAACGATCATCTGTACAAGTACAGTACCAAGTCCCTGACCGATACAGGAAGCACCAGTGAAGATGTGAAGTTTTTCATCTTCTTCAACAATTAATTTTACACGTCCTGTATCCGGGATACCAACACCAACGCCGGCATTCTTCATAGCACAACCAAGGCCAACAGCCTTACCGGCCGCAAGTGCAGCATCATACTCTTCTTTGACAGCTTCCAGTGTCTCTACAAGACCTGTAGAGTTATCTACAATCTGTCCGTTCGGAAGTACTTCGCCTGGGCGGATCGCATTGCGGTAATGAATCTCCCAAGGCGTAATGCCTACCTTGTCAGCCATCATGTTCAGAAGTGTCTCTGTTGCGAAACAAGTTTGTGTAACACCAAATCCGCGGAATGCTCCGGCAGGTGGGTTATTCGTATAGTAAGCAGTTCCTTCAATTTCAAAGTTTTCATAATGATAAGGTCCTGCTGCATGTGTACATGCACGTTCAAGAACCGGGCCGCCAAGAGAAGCGAATGCACCTGTGTCAGATTTAACAATCGCTTTTACACCCTGGATCACTCCATTCTCATCGCATCCCATTGTCATATCCATGTAGAATGGGTGACGTTTCGGATGAACAAGCAAGGATTCCGCTCTGGATAATTTCATCTTGATCGGTTTCTTTGTTACGTAAGTAAGCAATGCGCTTAAATGCTGAACAGTCATGTCCTCTTTACCACCGAAACCACCGCCGACTAATGCGTTCTGAACTTTTACTTTATCTGTTCCAAGCATAAGTGTAACTTCGTGCAATGTCTGGTGAGCGGACTGGTCTGTTGAATATACGAAAATGTCACCGTCTTCATCATAGAAAGAAACAGCACATTCCGGTTCAAGGAAAGCATGCTCAGTCCAAGGTGTTTCAAAGTGATGTGAGATCACGTACTTGGAATTCTTGATTGCTTCTTCCGCATTTCCGCGGCTGATGTGCTTATAAGCACATACGTTAGTCTCTTCTTCATCATAAACAAGTGGTGCATCCGGAGCGGCAGCTTCTTCCACTGTATGCACATGAGGAAGTACTTCATATTCAACTTTAATAAGTTTCTTTGCTTTTTCTACAGTTGCCATGTCAGTTGCAGCTACAAGGGCAATGGCATCTCCGAGATAATGTGTCAGTCCACCAACCGGAATCAGTGAATACTGATCATGTTTTAAGTGTCCGATCTTATTCTCCCCAGGAATATCATCGGCTGTTACAACCGCTTCTACGCCAGGCAGAGCCTCGGCAGCAGAGGTATCAATAGAAAGTACGCGAGCTCGTGGATATTTACTACGAAGAGCAGCGCCATAGAGCATTCCTTCCGGATAATAGTCATCCGGATATTTACCTGTCCCAAGCACTTTTTCTTCAACATCTATACGAGAAACACGGGAACCAAGAGTCCAGCTAGGATCTCCGTCATCTGGTAAAACTCCTTCTTTCAGAATCTTAGCTGCCAGACGTACCGCGTCCATGATCTTAACATATCCTGTACAGCGGCAATAGTTGTTGCGCAGCGCATAGCGAATCTCATCATCGGTTGGTTCCGGATTTACATCCAAAAGTGCTTTTGTGCACATAACCATACCGGGAATACAGAATCCGCACTGTACAGCGCCTGCCTTTCCGTAAGCATAAGTGTAAACTTTCTGTTCCCAATCAGAAAGCCCCTCGACTGTGATGACATTCTTTCCGGCCAATGAATCTGTGTCAGGTACGCAGGATTTGCAAGTCTGTCCATCAATGATAACAGTACAGGCTCCACAAGCGCCTTCGCTGCAACCATCCTTTGCAGAGGTAATGTGCAGTTCATCACGCAGGAACCGTAACAGTTTCTGATTCTTTGAAGGTGAGACTTCCTGACCATTTACTATAAATGATGCCATGTCAGTTACTCCTTTCTTTGTGACAAAATCCCCAAAGAAAAATCTTTGAGGAGTATGTGTTTGTTGTGTATTTTTAATTATATAAAGATACCTATGGTTATATTTTATCACATATTCAACAAAAAGCAACAACTATTCTAAAAAAGTTTTTGACACCTAAAAATATTTTAGATATATGATATAAAAAATGCATATCAGGACAAAAAAAGGGAAGTACCGCAAAATGATACTCCCTTGTAATTATCTTATATAAATTGTTCTTAGAAACCAAAAAGATTTACAACGTGATTTTAATTATCGTGTTCTTCTTCAAATGGATCGTCGTAATCATCTTCATCATCGTAATCATCTCCACCGCGGGAAGCAATTGCGAGAATCAGTGAAATAACAGCAAGTACACCACTTACACCGGCTAAAATCAGAAGCTCGAATTCATCTCCATGTTTCAGGAAAGCAAAAACAGCACCACCGATATAGACAATCATCGGGATAAGGAATGCAAAAAGTGTATCACGGTTATTCATGATGAAGTATAACAGTGCAGTGACAAGCATGCAAAGAGCAACAATGACATAATTCATGCCAGGAGCAGAAGTTACGTCAGCTCCTGATGTGCTGAGTCCTGTTACGAAACCTTTATAAATACAGAAACCAAATGCAAGCAGGGAAATGATTCCAAGGATGATGCGTCCAGGTCTGAAACGTGGATATTCGTCTACATATTCATATTCATCATCATCTTCATCATCAGAGGATTTCTCATCATCATAGTCATCCATTTTTCTGGATTTTACATCTTCTTTTGCTTTCGCAGTTTCGGCTTCCTCTTTCTTTTTCTTCTTGGCAGCTTTACTGTCAGGGTCAGTTGCAAGCATATCTTCGTATCCCTTGCGAACTGCTTTTTCACGCTTATCACGGATTTCTTCCGCTGGAATGTTCCCATATTTCTGCTCTTCGGAATTATCAGTGGCAGTGGCATCAGTGGCAGCTTTCTGTGCAGCGGCTTTGCGGGCTCTGGCTCTTTCCTTAAGAATACGTTCAGCTTCTTCTTCTGAAATCCCTTTGTCAGTAGCAAGGCGGGCAATCGCTTCTTTGCGGGCGCGGGCTTTTGCTTCTCTGCGGGCAGCTCGTTTCTCTTCAGCGGCACGGGCGGCAGCCTCAGCTTTCGCTTTTTCTTCAGCGGCACGGGCAGCAGCTTCGGCTTTCGCTTTTTCTTCAGCAGCACGAGCGGCAGCTTCAGCATTCGCTTTCTCTTCAGCAGCGCGGGCTTCAGCCTCAGCTTTCGCTTTTTCTTCAGCGGCACGAGCCTCAGCTTTTGCTTTCTCTTCTGCGGCTTTCTTGGCAGCGATCTTCTTTGCACGTTGTTTATCAAGGTTCCATTGCTTTTTACAGCTATGGCAGATTGCATATTCATTAAAGATTGGATCCCCGTTTTCGCTGGTGCCAATCTGCTTATTCTGCAAATCCAGGTCTTTTCCACATATTGGGCACTTCATATTAATCATGTACTCCTCTCTTTTGTATCAAAATATTTATAACAGATTTATTATAGCATCTTAAAAGAGGAAGAACAACGAAAAAAGTGTGTTTTACATAAAATGTTTTAGAAAAAAATCAAAATTGCGCAAGAATTTAGTTTAAATTCATAAGAAATGGTGGACTTTAAAAATTTAATGTGTTAAAATCAAAAAGTGGCCTGAGAAGGCAAAAGGTATTGTTATGGTTTGTGGTATGCCGTAAGCCATCATATAATTAGCCGGTTGAGAAGGAGATTGTTTCGTATGAGTAAGAAGATCAGAACCGAGGCAGTAGATTATCTGTTTCAGGCAATCTTAAGCCTTGAGAATAAAGAAGAGTGTTATACATTTTTTGAAGACATCTGTACGATTAATGAGCTGCTTTCATTGTCACAGAGATTTGAAGTGGCAAGAATGCTCCGTGAACAGAAGACATATTTGGAGATCGCGGAGAAGACAGGAGCATCCACTGCGACAATCAGTCGTGTGAACCGTTCTCTTAATTACGGGAATGACGGATATGATATGGTTTTCAAACGTGTAGGGCTTGCTGAGGAAGAGAATGGAATGGAAGAATAACACTTAAGAATTAAGCTTACAATAAAATACCTTTTATCAATCAAAAGATACAGCTTGCGGAAGATCCTGATAAAGTCTTTCGCAGGCTGTATCTCGTTTTAAACAGAAATGTTTATTTCCCTTTCTTTTTCTCTTCGTTTTTTGAAGACTTGGAAGAGAGGTCATCAATGATCCGTTCAATGATCATTTTCTTGATATATACATCAAAACTCAAGCTGCATATAAATGCAAACTGCTGTAAGATCTCCTTATCTTCGCCATCAGCAAGATGAGTGAAAGTATCAGCAGATTTCTCATAAGTAGCAGTTACATTCTCTTTGATGGAATCCAGCTGTTCTTTTTCAATCTTGCAGACTTCTTTGTAAATATCCGCTAATTCAAAAGAGCTTCCATCCGGAAAATATTTCTCTGTGAGCGGTGCAAGAACTGTCTCAATATCTTTGATTGAAAGGATATTTTTAAAATAATAAATGAAGACCAGAAGGAGCAGGTGCTCTCTGGAATACTTCTTCTTCACCGGGGGTGGAAGAAGATTGTTCTTCGTATAATTATTGATCATGGTCTTTGTCAGGATCTTATCATCAGGGTAACGTTTGGTCGAAGCCAGCTGCTCATCCATAAAAGTAGTTACTTGATCCATGTAAAGATTAATATTCGGAACATCGCCGGGATGCACATAACTTAAAGAAGAAAGTTCTTCCAAAATGCTGTTTAACAGATTACTTGTGTCTATATTCATGTTATCACCTCAATATATTTATTATATAGTATTTAAAACTAGATAGCAAGCAAAAGATAAGAAGGCCGGAAAATGTAGTTGACAAACAGGAACGTGTGTTTGATAATGGGAATACATTTACAGATATCTTTATAACTTTAAAGGAGTGGAAAGATGAGCATTTATGATAAATTAAATGAACCACAGAGAGAGGCTGTTTACCACACGGACGGCCCTCTTCTGATCCTTGCCGGAGCTGGTTCAGGAAAAACAAGAGTTCTGACGCACAGGATTGCATATCTGATCGGAGAACGTGGCGTGAACCCATGGAATATTCTTGCAATCACATTTACGAACAAAGCGGCAGAAGAGATGCGCCAACGTGTGGATAATCTTGTCGGTTTTGGAGCAGAAAGTGTATGGGTGAGCACATTTCATTCTGCATGTGTGCGTATTTTGAGAAGATTTATTGACAGATTAGGGTATGAGAATCATTTTACTATATATGATACGGATGATCAGAAGACATTAATTAAGGAAGTCTGTCGGAAAGTAGATGTGGATACGAAAGTGTTTAAAGAAAGAAGTCTGCTTTCAGCAATTTCATCTGCAAAGAACGAGATGATCCTTCCGGATGAATTTGAACTGAATGCCGGAGGAGACTTTGCAAAGATGAAGATTGCTAAGGTTTACCGTGAGTATGAGGCGCAGATGAAGGCGAATAATGCGCTGGATTTTGATGATCTGCTTGTAAAGACAGTACAGCTTTTGCAGACACAGCCGGATGTGCTTGAGAGTTATCAGGAAAGATTCCGCTATATTATGGTAGATGAATATCAGGATACAAATACAGTTCAGTTTCAGCTGGTAAGCCTTCTTGCAGGAAAATATAAGAATCTTTGCGTCGTTGGAGATGATGATCAGTCAATCTACAAGTTCCGTGGAGCGAATATCCGAAATATTCTTGACTTTGAGCATGAATTTCCGGATGCAAAGGTGATCAAACTGGAGCAGAACTACAGATCTACAGGGAATATTCTGAATGCAGCGAACAGCGTGATTGCGAATAACCGTGGAAGAAAGGAAAAATCACTTTGGACGGAGAACGGAGAAGGCGAACTGATTCGTCTGCGTCAGTTCGATACTGCGTTTGATGAGGCAGATTTCATTGGCGAAGATATCAAAAGTGCTGTCAGACAGGGAGGTTCCTATAATGACAGTGCAGTTCTTTATCGTACGAATGCACAATCCCGTCTGCTGGAAGAGAAGTTTATTGCCATGAACATTCCTTATAAGATTGTCGGTGGAGTGAATTTCTATGCGAGAAGAGAGATTAAGGATCTTCTTGCTTATCTCAAGACAATCGACAATGGACGTGATGATGTTGCGGTTAGAAGAATCATTAATGTCCCAAAGAGAGGAATCGGTCTTACAACAATTAACCGGATTCAGGAGTCTGCGACAGAACGTGGAATTGGGTTTTATGAGGCTTTACTGGCACCGGGGCTGATCGCAGGAGTGGGAAGAAGTGCAACAAAACTGGACTCTTTTGCGGCATTGATCGAGTATTTTAAGACGTTGGCAGAAGAGATGAGTATCACAGATCTTTTACAGGAAGTGATTGAGAAGACAGGATATATAGAAAGCCTTGAAAATGAAGATAAAGAAGAGGCGAAAACAAGAAAAGAGAATATAGATGAGCTGATCAGTAAAGCGGCAACTTATGAGGAAAGTTGTCAGGATAAAGATGAAAAGGCAACATTGAGTGGATTCCTTGAAGAAGTTGCTTTGGTTGCGGATATTGACAGTCTGGATGAAGACCAGGAACATGTTGTTCTGATGACTTTACATAGTGCAAAGGGACTTGAATTTCCACGTGTTTATCTTGCGGGGATGGAAGATGGACTTTTCCCGGGATATATGAGTATTAATGCGGGAGACAGAGAAGAACTGGAAGAAGAGCGAAGACTTTGTTATGTTGGAATTACAAGGGCAGAGCAGGAACTGACTTTGACAAGTGCGCGCAGAAGAATGGTGCACGGTGAGACACAGTACAATCCGATGTCAAGATTTGTGAAAGAGATCCCGAGGGAACTGCTTGATACAGGAAACAAGAAGTTTACTCAGGAGACGGAGATGCCAGCACAACAGAATACATATGCACGTGCCAGAGAAGCATTTCGGGCACAGGCATTCGGAGGAGCATTTGGCGGAATGGCACCTGCGAAGAATCAGGGAACGAGTAAGACAGTTACAGGAAGTCAGGCACTGGCATCCCTGCAGAAGGGCAGTCAGCTGGCAGCAGGTGGAAATGGTCCACTTGGTTATGAGGTCGGAGACCGGGTACGTCATGTGAAGTTTGGGGAAGGAACAGTAACGGATATCAAAGAAGGCGGACGAGATCACGAGGTTACGATTGAATTTGACAGTGTCGGAACACGCAAGATGTTTGCAAAATTTGCCAAGCTTGTAAAGGTATGAGAAAGTTATAAAAAAATGATAAATCAGTAGTAATATGAATCGTCAGGTGTTATAATAAACACAGATTATCTGTCACCACAAAAGGTGAAGAAAGGACGTGTTAATATGAACAAGAGAATAGAAGACATCATTGCAGAAACAAGATTGAACGAGATTCTTCATAAGAATGAGGCTGAGAAGCAGAAGAACACAGTAATCTGGACACTGGCTATCATCGGAGCAGTAGCAGCAGTAGCTGCAATCGCTTATGCAGTATATCGTTTCGTATCACCGGATTATCTTGATGATTTTGAAGATGATTTTGATGACGATTTTGATGATTACTTCAGCGAGGATGATCAGGTATAATTCTTGAGTGAATTGCAAAAGTGCAGACAGGGTGAGAGAAGAAACCATCCTGTCTGTTTTTCTGTTAAAATAGATTAGAATTGATAGGAGATTAGGATGAAAAAAGGTCAGATCTACGAGGGTATTATTGAACGTGTAGATTTCCCAAACAAGGGGATTGTATTTGTTCCGGAGGAAGAACAGTATGTTACTGTGAAAAATGGGATTCCGGGACAGAAGATCCGTTTTATGATAAATAAATTTAAAAGAGGAAATGCAGAAGGAAGACTTCTTGAAGTGTTGGAGAAATCTCCATTAGAGACAAGAGAGCCGGTCTGTAGTATCTTTCCTGCCTGTGGTGGCTGTATGTATCAGACGATGCCATACGAAGAACAGGTGAAGATGAAAGAAGGGCAGATCCGCAGGATTATGGATCCGGTAGTAAAGGGCGAGTATCTTTTTGAGGGTGTGAAGCACAGCCCGAAGGAATTTCATTACCGTAACAAGATGGAATTCTCTTTCGGAGACGAATTCAAAGACGGTCCGTTATCTCTCGGTCTTCATAAAAAAGGAAGTACTTATGATGTACTGACAGCAGGAGACTGTCAGCTTGTCCATGAAGATATGGATAAGATTCTTCTTTGTATGCTTAATTATTTCAAAGAAAGAAATGTAAGTTATTATAAGAAAATGCAGCATGTCGGTTATCTCCGCCATCTTCTTTTAAGACGAGGCGATACAACAGGCGAGATTCTTGTGAATCTTGTAACGACAACGCAGGAAGAATATGACTTAACTCCATTAGTAGAAGAACTTCTGGCATTAGAATTAGAAGGAAAGATTGTTGGAATCCTTCATATATTGAATGACTCCCTGTCTGATGTCGTGAAGAGTGATGAGACAAGAATTCTTTATGGACAGGACTTCTTTTATGAGAAGCTTCTCGGACTGGAATTCAAGATTACACCATTTTCCTTCTTCCAGCCAAACTCAAAAGGTGCAGAAGTGCTGTACGAGACTGTAAGAGAATACATTGGAGATATTGATAATCAGGTTGTATTCGATCTGTTCAGCGGAACAGGAACAATCGGTCAGGTGCTTGCTCCGGTTGCGAAGAAAGTGATCGGTGTCGAGATTATTGAAGAAGCAGTCGAGGCAGCAAAAGAAAATGCTGTCCGAAACGGACTTTCCAACTGCAGATTTATTGCCGGAGATGTGTTTAAGGTACTTGATGAGATTGAAGAGAAGCCGGATGTGATTGTACTGGATCCGCCGAGAGACGGAATCCATCCGAAGGCACTCCCGAAGATCTTGAATTATGGGGTGGATAAGATTGTATATATTTCCTGTAAGATGACCAGTCTGGCACGTGATCTGGAGATGATGCAGCTGGCGGGATATCGCGTGGAGAAGATGACGGCGGTGGATCAATTCTGCGAGACGGTTCATGTGGAGACTGTGGTGGGACTACAAAGGAAAGATACCTAGAAATCCTTGAATTTACGCACTTTGTAGAGTTTTTCAGTTTCAACAAAATCGGTGAAAATCACAAGGAAAAGATACTTGTGCAGAGAGTAACCGTAGTTGTTGCCTTAGACCTCGGTACGGGGAACACAAAGAATCTTGAATATGAAAATGAATAGAGAGCTATCAGATCATTGATAGATTATAGGGATACTTGTTAAAAGCGGGTGTCCCTATTTTTTATGGGGCATTCCAGAAATGGAGTGTCTTTTTTATACCAAAATATTAAAAATTCAGGAGGAAAATGAAAATGACAAACACAGCGTTAAGAGCAGAGAATAGCAATTCTCGCACAATTACTTTCAAGAGCAAGGAACACGAAAAATTTTATATGGAATATCTGAAAAAATGCAGATATCAGGATGTTTATCATCAGGCTCTGGTTTATTGCCTGGGTATCGACAGAGACACAAGAGAAAATGTGAATAAAATCTATAATTTTAAAACTGGATGTGTAAAAACGGAATCCCTGCAGGAAGGTTGGCAGACCAGTGGAAGTTTACGGATTGTCCGCATGGCATTTAATCTTTACTGCAATGGGACACCAAGTGTCGGAGATTATGAAGCAGAGGAAGATCAGTTAAAAGAGTGTCAGTATTATACCGTAGAAGATCTGTTTTGCTGCGGATATGCTCGGTATTTTTGGGAAGCCATTAAAATCCGTTATCCAGAGTATTGTTTTTACAAAGACTGGGAGGATATGTATGCTGAAAATTAGATTACAGGGTACTTTAAAGGATATTCAATGGTTCCGTCGTATTTTGGAAAAGCATAAAGAATTGGATGTTCTGGAAGTATCGGATGCTTATGCGAACAAAGGAACAAGCAAATATTTTCGTGTTTATGTTGAAGTAGAAGAAAAAGAGTAAATCGGAGGAAAGTATATGTGTAAAGTAATTGCTATTGCAAATCAGAAAGGCGGAGTAGCCAAAACAACGACAACAATCAATCTGGGAGCCGGACTGGTGAAGTCAGGGAAAAAAGTAGTCCTGGTAGATGCTGATCCACAGGGGCACTTGACAATGGGATTGGGATTCCCTAAAAATCTTAAGGTAACATTAAAAAGCATGATGGAGAACATTATCATGGGACTGGAATTTGATCCGAAAGAAGCAATTCTGCACCATGAAGAAGGTGTTGACCTAATTCCGTCCAATAAATTGCTTGCCGGAATGGATATGTCTTTATTTACAGTAGAGGACAGAGAAAAGGTGCTGAAAGAGTATCTGGAACTGCTGAAGGATGAGTATGATTATATTCTGATTGACTGTATGCCATCCCTGGGAATGCTGACGCTCAATGCTTTGAGTGCAGCGGACAGTGTTCTGATTCCAGTGCAGCCACAATATTATGCGGCAGATGGACTCATGGAATTACTGAAAGTAGTTAAGGGAATCCATCAGAGGTTCAATCCGGATTTACAGATAGAAGGCATTTTATTCACAATGGATAATTGCCGTTACAATAATGCAAAGAGAAACAAACAGGCAATCAAAACTACATACGGAAGTGACATTAGGATTTTTGAGCAGACGATTCCGAGAACAGAAAGCCTTGCAGAAACAGCATCGGAGGGTGTAAGTATCTTTGCCTATGATGGAAAAAGCAAGGGGGCAGACAGCTATCTGGAACTGGTTCAGGAGGTGTTGAAACATGCGTAGACCGAAAAAAGATATTCAGCTTACCTCTTATGATGAATTACTGGGATTAGAGGAAACACCGGAAAAGAGTATGAACCAGGTTGTGGAAATAGATCTGGCAAAGCTCTATCCCTTTAAAAATCATCCGTTCCATGTAAATGATGATGAAAAAATGGCAGAAACCGTAGAGAGCATTAAAACATACGGTGTTTTGACTCCTGCGCTGGTAAGACCTCGACCAGATGGCGGATATGAGATGATTTCCGGGCATAGAAGAAAAAGAGGCTGTGAACTGTGTGGAAAGACTACATTGCCAGCTCTTGTCCGAAATTATACGGATGATGAAGCGGTCATTATTATGGTCGATTCCAACATTCAGCGTGAAAATCTACTGCCAAGTGAGAAAGCTCATGCCTATAAGATGAAATATGATGCAATGAAGCATCAGGGAAGTAAAGGTGAGAAATATACAGCAGATATGGTTGGGGAAGCTGCCGGGGACAGTGGGAGAACCGTACAGAGGTATATCCGTCTGGCGGCATTATCAGATGCTTTGCTGGAATATGTGGACAATAATAAAATTCCTATGATTGTGGGAGAAAAGCTGTCTTATCTGAAGCCAGAGGAACAGGGGTGGCTTCTGGAAGTGATTACCAACAGCAGCATTTTTCCGACAAAACAACAGGCAGAACAGTTAAAAGAATGCAGTGCAAATGGAAAATTAAACCAGAGTTATATCTATGCTGTTTTATTAAAAAAGGAAAGCAGTAAGATCAATGTGACGATTCCGGCAAAAAAAATTGGAAATTATTTTCCGGAGACATATTCTAAAGAACAGATAGAAGAAGTCATTTTTATGCTTTTGGATAAATGGAAAGAAAACAAAGAAGGAGTAGCAGATGCAGAAGATACAGTTTGATTATTTTACAGGGATGGAAGCGGAACAATACAGCTTCTATCGTGTCCCTAAAGTGCTGTTTACAGAATCCTGCTTTAAAACTCTTTCTTGCGAAGCAAAGGTATTATACGGTCTGATGCTGGACCGTATGAGCCTGAGCATTAAAAATAGATGGTTGGATTCAGAGGACAGAGTATACATTATCTTCACTGTGGAAGAAATTGCAGAGTTGATGAACTGCGGAACTCAAAAGGCAGTGAAGCTGGTGAAAGAGCTGGACAGCAGTAATGGGATTGGATTGATAGAGAAGAAACGTCTGGGACTTGGAAAACCGAATGTTATTTATGTGAAAAATTTTATGATCAGAGAGGTTCCAGATCAAAAGCCGACAGGTAATTGTGCAGATCTGCAATCTGAGCAGGAAGATCATAAAAAAATTGCAGATTTGCAATCGAAACAGAAAAGACATAAGGAATGTGCAGATTTGCAACAAGAAGCAGAAAACAAGGGGAAAACAGGCATTTCTCTGAATTGTGAAAATCATCATTCAGGAGTAGTGAAAACCACAATTCAGGATTATGGGGAATCACAATTCCAGAATAGTGAAAATCACAATTCAAGAATGGTGGAAACCACAAATCCAGAATTTCCAGAATCACAATTCAAAAATAGTGAAAATCATCATTCCAGAATAGTGGAAATCACAAATCCAGAATGTCCGAAATCACAATCTAATAATACTGATATTAACAAGACTGATATTAGTGAAACTGAGATAAATCAATCTTATCCAATCATATCAGGTAATTTCCAAAAGAAAAAAGATGTGATGGAGGAGATGAAAGCATATCGTGAGGTGATCCATGAAAACATAGATTATCAATATCATGCCAAGGAAGATGTAGATGAACTGGTGGAGTTGATGATCGAAGTTATGATGATGCCGGAGGACAGTATGATTCGCATTGCGGGAGTAGAAAAACCAGTTGCTTTGGTAAAAAGCAGGTTTATGAAACTGAACTATTCGCATATCGAATATGTGCTGTTCTGTCTGAACCGGAATACGACCAAGGTTGGGAATATTAAAGCCTATCTTCTGACCGCCCTGTATAATGCCCCGGCAACGATAAACAGTTATTATCAGGCAGAAGTTAATCACGATATGTATGGAGGATAAAGGAACATGAAGAAGATGATTAAAAAAGTGATAGCACCAGTGCTGGTGATTACAGTATTGTTTACAGTATTAAGACCGTTTTGTATCCAGGATGGGAAGTGCAATTATTTCTTGCTGTTACTTCTGATGGGGATACCGTTTGGAATTGGAAAAATGTGTGTCTGGATGGTTCCAAGAGGTTTTGATCTTGGAGGAACACTGGCAGTATGGACAATGAATTTTCTGATCGGAGGATTGATAGGAAGTGTCGTATTGCTGGCAATGATTGGACAGGCAATCATTTATCTTAGTGTTTTCCTGCTCACAGTTATTACAGGAATACATAAAATACCGAGAATAAAATGAAATAGATCTTTTGAAAAGCAGCTAAGACAAAATTAGCTGCTTTTTTTCTGGAAACTTTGCGACACAATGTCGTAAAGCTGGGATAAATTGCAGGAAAGGAGACACCGTATTGAGCAATCGTGCAATTTCCACAGAACTTATTGAATTGGGAGAACGGATCAGAAAACGCAGGCAGGAAATGAAGTTGTCACAGGAATCTTTTGCGGAAAAAGCAGGTATCAGTGTCAATACGGTCAGCAGGATAGAAGGAGGGCAAACGGCAATGTCTGTTGAGATTTTCAGGAAGATGATTGAGATCCTGGAAACAGATGCCAATATCCTGATGGGAAAAGAGGGGGACGATGCAGAAAAAAGAAAGCAGTTTGAGGAAGTATTTTATCGTATTCAGAAGATGGAATGGAAAGAGCAGAAAATTATTATGCAGACAATAGATTCGCTGATAGACAGTTTTAATGAGTACAGGTGAAATTTCACCATATATGGGGTGTAAAACAAAAAAACTCCCCATATATGCTAAGGATAATAGTTTTTTGTGCTGTTAAAATAGCAAACAGAGAGAAAGAGACAGAAACAAGGAAGGGAGACAGGATTGATGACCAGACAAGAAAATTTAATCTATCGGAAGCAGTGTCCCTATGATGCAATGGGAGACTATTCTGTTTTGATGGAAAATGAAAAGAACATAAAAACGGAAAGAAATGCAAAGAAGTCTGACCGGGACATCAGACGGAAAATAAAATAGAGGATGCTGTAAATTAGCAGAAAGGGCAGTAAGGAAGTTTCAGGCTCTCGTTAAAAAAAACGGGTGTGCCGGAAGCTGTTTTTTACTGCCCTTTTGCCAGTAAATCAGTAATAATCCTATCCTTTCTGCTGATGGGCTCCTGTTGCCAGTAGGCAGAAAGGTGGTAATTATGCTGACATTGCAGGAATTGAAACAGGTTGTAGGTAACAGGAAAGAAAAAAGAAAGGTTCCGTCCGCCAGGTATTTGAGAGAAAACGATGTGGCAGTTGTAAAGCATAGACTGATAGATGGTGCGGAAATTATTGCGTATCAGACAGGATATGTTTTCTATTGTGCAGGTGATTATGGAACGGTTTTTCCTTTATTTACCTGTCGAGATTATGTATATGAAGCAGGAAGAAAAATAACAGTTGTTAAGGAAGATTTTTTTGATAATCAGCCCTGGTATGTGCGGTTGATATTAGAAGGTGAAGATCGGCTGTGCAGGAACAGGGAGGTACGAGAACATAATAATTGCATTTCATACAGCCATATTTCAGAAGGCTGGTGCGAATTGGTGGATAAAAGGCAGAATGTACTTGAAAAACTGATTATAGAAGAAGCTATTGGAGAATTCATGGATCTGCTGACTGACCGGCAGAGACAGGTGATCCATCAAATTTATTTTCAGCAACGGACACAAAGAGAAGTGTCACGGGTGTTTGGAATTACAGAACCGGCAGTATCAAAATGTATTTCACAGGCAAAGCAGAAAATGAGAAGAAATGCAGGCAGACTGACCGGAGTGCTTCAGAAGGGAGAATAAAAGATGCGTGGTAAAAAACCAAAGGAAAGACAACGGTATGTGCTGCGTGTAAATGAAACTCTCGTAGAAGTTACCAGAGACGTATATCTGGCATGGTACCAGTCAAGAAGAAAAGAAAGATACCAGCTTGAAAAAATGCAGAAAAATGGTGTATGCGGAATAGAAAAAGTAGGAGAAACGAGTTACAACAGTTATTTGCATATATTATCACCAGAAGAAATAGTCATCAGGGTGTCAGAAATACAAGAGCTGCAGGAAGCACTGAAATATTTGTCTGAAGAAGAAATGGAATTGATAAGACTATTATTTTTTGAAGAGTACACAGTTAAAAAAACAGCACAGTATTTCGGGTGTTGTACAAAGACAATCAGAAACAGGAAAAACAAAGTATTGCAGAAACTAAAAGACAGGCTGGAAACTTTGTAAGTTTTTGCTGTTTCAAAAAATTTTCTAAAAAAATTTCAAACAGGTTAATTTTTGCCCTTTCACACATGCGGTTAGTGGAGGGGCAAATGTCTATTTTAATTCAAAACAATAAATTCCCTCCTAAAAGTGAACCTTGACAATTTCATATCAGCAGCAAGAGGATACCTGAATTTCCCAGCTACGCATCTGGCGGCGGGTATTCGGTGGCAACGTGAAGGGCAATGGATGAGAGGCACCCTTGGCAGGAATGATTACGAATTACCTCTTGCGGCTTAATAGCTCAATCCTGTTTTTATTTAAAAGTCAATCCAAGACACAAGGGAGGTGGTTTCTATGATTGATTCATGCAGGTGTAAGCCTGAACGAAAGTGGAGTAAATTATCGAAGAAAGAGAGGACTCAGTCAAAATGAAAATGCGATTTAAAAGATTCTTGTCGGGATTTATGGCAGTTGCAACTTTGGCGTCTGTTATCGTTCAACCAGTCACGGTTTCTGCTTCTGAATTAGAACCGGAGACAACTTCATTTGAACAGCAATATCCGGAACTGCAGGATGTGCAGGATACTCTTGACAAAGACGAAATTGTGGAAGCAAAGGATATTGAGATTCCCTATGGAGAAGAATTTGAGGTGGAAGTCGATCTGTCCGGTATAGAGGGCGTGAATGAAAAAAAGGTGAAAGTTTTATTCCATGAAGCAAAGAGTGAAGCCGGTACAGATTTTGATGCACATACACCGGATACCTACAAAGCTGTCTATGCAGTAGAACCAGTCAGCGGTCACCCAGCTTACAGAGTAAGCAGAAACATTACGGTAAAAGAGCCGGAAACAGAAGCACAGACAAAGAGTTCTTCTGAAAATACAGTTGGTGAAGGAAATGCCGGTGAAACAGAAGATTCCGGTAATGCGGAGGAAGATGTTGATTCGGACGGGTCAAAAGAGATTGTAACTGATCTTACAGATGGACAGGAAGTAACAACAGATGAAGAATCTGGTCTGACTGTTTCAGAAGTAATGGATCAGGCAGAAAATGAAGGAATTGACTTGTATGAGATGGAGCCGGGTGAAACAGTGACATTTATGGCGGCAGCAGGAAATGCAAGAAGTTCACAACAGGTTTCAGTGACAAGAGGTGCCGAATACCGATATGCGGATTATGGTTATGGAACTTATCTGACGTATCAGTATACCGTAAAATTCGGTAATGTGTCCGCCACAGCTTATTGTGTACAGCCGTCCAAACCGGGACCTGGCACAGGAACATATACAATCAATAAGGTTGGAGATGGTAAAGCACTGGCTAAAGTATGTTACTATGGCACAAAGGCTTCTGGCGATGATGGATTTTTTACAGAAGAAAATGGCTATGGAAACCTGAGTGCAGGAGCCAGATTTATTCTGGTACATCTTGCTGCGTCATATGCGAATGGCAGTTCAGATGCTTTTTCTGGTGCAAACGCTACTGCACAGAATCTTGCGAAAAAACTTTATAATTATTGTATTTCTCAGCCAGATATTCCGGATGTGGCAATGTCTTTTTCAGATGCGGATGTGACAGCTTATGTAGATGGCAACAGCCAGAGAACAAAGGAAATCATTTTTAAAGCAGATGAACTGCAGAGTATCACAATGAAACTTCCAAGTGGTGTGAAACTTCACAACGTGACAACCGGAAAGACAAGCAAAGCTGGTGAAGCAGTGGAAATCAGTGGTGGAACCAAGTTTTACTTATCTGCACCTCTTACACAGGTACAGGATGTCGCAGGAAGCTGGTCGGCAACGATGAAAGGCAGTGTAACAAAAGATTATTCTGCATATAAGATCAGTACCGGATCTGGTTCACAGGACCTGGCCCTGGTATTTGGTGAAGGTGTTGATGATGAGAAATATGTGGACTTCAAAGTAACCTGGGTGCAGCACGCAAGTGTGAAGGTGATTAAAAAAGATGCAAAAGCAGACGCAAAGCTGTCTGGTGCAGTGTTTGGTTTATACAGTGATGCAAACTGTACAAAGCTGATCACAAAGTTACCGGCAACCGATGCGAACGGGGAATCGTCCGTACAGATTATTAAGACACAGGACACTGTATATCTGAAAGAGATTACAGCTCCGACAGGATACCGTATCAATGCAACTGCCTACAATGTAAAACTGGAAGTCAGCAAAACAACGACTGTGACTGTTCCGGATGAAGAACAGATGGGACAGCTGACTGTTTATAAAGAAGGTCAGGTTCTGACAGGTGCAGATGTCACCGAGAATGGAACAACATTTAAGTATGAGAAACGCAGACAGAAAGGTGCGATTTATGATGTGTATGCCGGAGCAGATATTAAAACTGCTTATGGTGCCAAGGTTTACAGCAAGGGTGATCTGGTCAAAGAGAATCTGACAACAGACTCGAATGGGGCAGTCATTCTGAAAAACCTGCATCTTGGTACATATATCATCAAAGAAAAACAGGCTCCGACCGGATTTTATAATGCCGGGGAAGAAAAGTCAGTCACTCTTTCTTATGCAGGACAGAATGTAGATGTTGTTTTTTCTGAGACAACTTTTACGAATGACAGACAGAAAGCAGAAGTAGTTGTGACAAAGCAGGATAAGGATACAGAAAATCCTCTGGATGGAGGAATTTTTGGACTTTATGCAGCCAGTGACATTAAAAATGCAGATGGAACGGTTGTTGTAAAGAAAGGCACTCTGATTGAGAAAGTGACAACTGGAAATGATGGAACGGCGAAGTTTACCGCAGATCTGCCGCTGGGATTTTCCTATGATGTAAAGGAAGTACAGGCTCCGGAAGGCTATCTGAGAAATGCGGATGATGTCTATACGTTTACTTTTTCTTATACAAACGATAAGGAAGCGAAACTGACATTTAAGCATACCTTCAAAAACGAGCGTGTGACAGCAAAGATTTCCTTACAGAAGCAGGACAAAGAAACAAAGAAGGCTGTTCCACAGGGAGATGCTACTTTAGAAAAGGCAGTCTATGGACTATATGCCCGTGAGGATATTGTCCATCCGGATGGAGCAACTGGTGTGATCTACGAAGCGGGTGAGCAGGTTGCCACTCTTACAACAGATAAGAATGGACAGGCTTCTGTAGATGGATTATATCTTGGCAATTACTATGTAAAAGAGATTACTCCTCCAACGGGTTACCTGGCAGATGAAGAAGAACATGATCTGGTCTGCAACTATGAGGGTGATTTTGTAGCGGAAGTAAAACGTGACTGTCTGTCTCTGGAACAGGTAATGAAGCAGCCATTTGAAATCATCAAGGCAGCGAACAACGGAAAGACAGATGCCGATTTACTGAAAGGTGCAGGATTTACCGCTTATCTGGTATCTTCCCTGACAGTAAAAGAAGATGGCAGCTATGACTTTGGTTCTGCCAAGCCGGTAGTGATCGGAGAAAATGGTGCAACAGAGATCTTTACAGATGAGAAAGGGTATGCCCGCAGTATTGCGATTCCGTATGGAACTTACATCGTCCGTGAAACAACCACACCACATAATTACACTCCGGTCAATGATTTCATCGTACAGATTACAGAGAATCATCCGACTACACCGCAGGTATGGAGGGTGCTGCTTGACAAAGAGTTTGAAGCGAAGCTGAAGATCATCAAACAGGACGATGAGACAAAGAAAGCAGTCCTTCAGAAAAATACGGAGTTTAAGATTTTTAACCTGGATACAGAAAAGTATGTGGAGCAGGTAACAACCTATCCGACGACGGTAAAACACAAATCTTATTTTACAGATGAGCAGGGATACTTAATCCTTCCACAGAATCTGAAGATTGGACATTACCGTATTGAGGAAGTGAACGCACCTTATGGATATACGCTCAATGAGAATTACTATGAGGTAGATGTAGATTCCAATACAGCATATCAGATGGACGGAACTTCCGGCGATGTGATCATTGAGATCGCATACGAGAATCATCCGGTTAAGGGAGAACTGAACATCGTAAAACAGGGTGAGGTCTTAAATGGTTATAAAGATGACTTTACTTATCAGAAAGAAACTCTGGAGGGAGCAGTCTTTGAGGTATATGCTGCCGAAGATATTTATACAGCAGATTTCCAGAAAGATGATAATGGAAACCGTATCCTGGAGTATGCTTCTGGGGAACTGGTAGGAACTGTTACCACGGATAAGGATGGAAAGGCACAGATCGCTGACCTTCCACTTGGAACCTATAAGATTGTTGAAAAGACAGCACCAGAGGGATTTGTGTTAAATGAAGAAGCACAGACAGTAACATTTGAATACAAAGACCAGAAAACACCAGTTATTGAGCAGACCGCAACCTTTGAGAATGACCGCCAGAAAGTGGAAGTGTCCGTAGTCAAACAGGATGCAGAGACAAAAACGGTTGTGGCGGGTGCAGAGTTTGGTATCTATGCAAAAGAAGATATTCTGGCACATGAAGAAGTGATTGTGAAGGCAGATACCTTACTTGGAAAAGCAGTCAGTGGGGAAGATGGAAAGGCAGTATTTGACGTTGACCTTCCATTTAGTACTTACTATATCAAAGAACTTGCAGCTCCGGCAGGGTATGTCTCTTCTTTTGAGACTTTGGAAGTGACTGCCAAATATCAGGGACAGGATGTGAAAATGGTAGAGCTGGAATCTGTATTTAAGAACCAGCCGACAAAAGTAACCTTTACGAAGTCCGATATTACGACAGGCGTGGAACTTTCCGGGGCAACGCTTACGGTGCTTGATAAGGATGGAAATGTGGTAGATACATGGAAGTCTGTAAAGGGTGAGGAACACTTGATTGAAAGACTCACAGCCGGGGAGACATATACTCTTCGTGAAGAAATGGCTCCTTATGGCTATCTGATGGCGGAAGAAGTTTCCTTTACTGTGGACGATACTGCTGAAATCCAGAAGGTAGAGATGAAAGATGCAGTGCCAACCGGAACACTTATCATCAATAAAAAAGGTGAGTTCCTGGAGAAAATATCTGCACTGGATTCCATTGGCGGATGGATGAAGCATCTGTTTGAATATCTTTCCGGTTCCCTGAAAGACGTTACTTTTGAGGTTTATGCCTTAGAAGATATAAAAGCGGCGGATGGTGAGAGTGAAGATTACTACAAAAAGGATGCACTGGTAGCAACGATCACGACGGATGAAACAGGAGTGGCGAAACTGACAGACCTTCCTCTTGGCAAATACTGTGTCAAAGAGAAAGAGACAGCAAATGGATATGTCCTGGATGGAGAAGCTCGTGAAGTGGATCTGACTTACCGTGACCAGAATACCGCAGTTGTTACTTATTCTGCTGATTGGCAGAACAAACGCCAGAGAGCAGAAGTAAACGTGTTAAAGAAAGAAAAAGATTCCGACCGTGTACTGGAAGGGGCTGTATTTGCCCTGTGCAATAAAGAAAATATTGTCAATGCAAAGGGCGATGTGATCTTGAAAGCGGATACGGTTATTGAGGAGCAGGCTACGGATAAGGAAGGAAAACTGACCTTTACGGCAGATCTGCCACTTGGCTATACCTACTATGTGAAAGAAACTTCTCCGGCACCGGGATTTGCGACAACAGACCAGGTACAGGAATTTACTTTTGAATATGGTGGGGCAGATAAGGAAACACTGTCTTATGTGTTTACTTTTGAAGATGAGCCGACAACCGTAGAGTTTACCAAAACATCCCTGACAGACGGAAAGGAGATTGAGGGAGCAAAACTGAAAGTTACAGATGAGAGTGGAAACACTGTGGATGAATGGACTTCTGGTAAAGAACCACATATCATCAAAGAACTGACCGCTGGCAAGAAGTACACCATGACAGAAACACTTCCTGCGGACGGTTATGTGACAGCAGAGAGCATCACTTTTACGGTGGAAGATACCGGTGAAGTACAGAAAGTGGAAATGAAGGATGATGTGACAAAAGTGCAGATTTCCAAGACCGATATTTCCGGTAAGGAGCTGCCAGGAGCGAAACTGACGATCCTTGATAAAGATGGAAAGACCGTAGAAAGCTGGACATCTGAGAAAAAACCACACTACATTGAGATGCTTCCAATCGGGAAATATACCCTCCGTGAAGAAACTGCACCAGACGGTTATCTGGTTGCAGAAGATGTGAAGTTTACGGTCAAAGATACTGGAGAAATCCAGAAGGTTGCGATGAAGGATGAGGCGAAACCGGAGGAAACTCCAACAGAGACACCGACGGAAACACCAGAAACCACATCAACACCGGAGACGAAAACCACAGAAGAAACAAAGAAATCGACTTCACCAAAGACAGGAGATAATACTCCGATTCTGTTCTGGATTCTGCTTGCAGGGGCTGGAATGGCTGGTCTTGGTGGAACAGTGATTCTTCGCAAAAAGAAGAAATAAGAAAGCATAAGATTTCTTAGTAATGGATGAGGGCATTTATGGACACAGGATTCATAGATGCCCTCTTATAAAATTTCAAGAGAAGTGAAGGGAGAAAAGAAGATGACAAAAACAGTATTGATCGTTGCTGCAGCTGCAGTATTTCTGGTATATGGATTTGTCCTTTGGTGCTGTATCAAAGTGGGGGCGGAATCAGAAAAAAGAATATATGAAACTGGCAGAAAAGAGAGGAAAGGAGCAGCAATGTGATAAATAAGGATAAGACAGCAGTGAAAGAAGAAGGGGCGTGGTGTGATTGCAGGATGAAGTGAATGAGAAAACAGTCTCACTTTGTATCCGCTGTGGCAAGGTCACTGCCAACCTGCTGAAATCTGCCATGGTAAAGGCTCTTGCAAAGATGGAGCAGGAGAAAAAGCAGCAGGGACAGAAAACGAACCAGAAACAGTCCCAGAAGGAAAAGGAGGATAAGACCTACAAGGGAAAACAGAGCCTTGATAAGCTGATGAAGCAGAATGTACAGCTGTCCAACATTGAGATCACAGATGGAAACATCAAGTCTTTTGAACAGGTAGCAAAGAAGTACAGCATTGATTTCAGTCTGAAAAAAGATGTGACTGCTGACCCGCCAAGATACTATGTGTTCTTTAAGGCAAGGGATGCCGATGTGATGACTGCCGCTTTTAAGGAATACACGGGCAAGTCTCTCAATAAGGACAAAAAACCATCCGTGAGGAAGAAGTTACAGCAGGCAATCACCAAATCGCTTGCAAAGCACAGAGAACTGGAGAAAACAAAAGGAAAGGAGAAGGAGCCGTCATTATGAGCAGATTACAGAAATTGCTTGGTGTAGGAAAAGGATACCTGGAGAGGTTACCGCCGGTGGATGTACATAAGCTGCTTCGGATTGTTCTGATGAATCTTCCGTATATCGTAATCTTTTATGTGGGAAATAAGCTGGCATGGTTATATCAATACTGTGTGGGTGATTCTATGATAGAAAGACTGATGGTACTGGTCTTAAATTTCCAGATGGCATTCAGCAGGATTCTTCCAAGTATGCATAAAAATGAATTGCTGGTTGGGATTACAGGAGCCGTGGCGGTGAAGCTCTTGGTCTATATGAAAGGGAAAAATGCCAAAAAGTTCCGGCAGGGAGTGGAGTATGGTTCGGCAAGATGGGGGACGGCAAAAGACATTGCACCCTTTATCGACCCGGTATTTGAGAACAATATCCTGCTGACTATGACGGAACGGCTGACCATGAATGGCAGACCAAAGAATCCGAAATTTGCGAGGAACAAGAACGTGATCGTGATTGGCGGATCTGGCTCAGGAAAGACACGTTTTTATGTAAAGCCCAACTTGATGCAGATGGGAAAATACATCAGTTATGTGGTCACGGACCCGAAAGGGACGATCATCATTGAGTGCGGAAAGATGCTGGTACGGCATGGATATAAAGTGAAAGTATTGAATACGATCAATTTTTCCAAGAGTATGCATTATAACCCCTTCCACTATATCCATTCAGAAAAGGATATTTTGAAACTGGTGAATACTATCATGGTAAACACCAAAGGAGAAGGGGAGAAGTCCAGTGAGGATTTCTGGACGAAGGCAGAAAGGCTTCTGTACTGTGCATTGATTGGCTATATCTGGTATGAAGCACCGGAGGAGGAACAGAACTTTGCGACACTGCTTGAATTTATCAATGCATCGGAAACAAGGGAAGATGATGAGACATTTAAAAATGCAGTAGATATGCTGTTTGAGGAACTGGAGAAAGAAGAACCGGAACACTTTGCAGTACGTCAGTATAAAAAATATAAATTAGCCGCCGGTGTAGTAAGTTTGAAGAGACTTCTTAATCAATCAAATTTAAAGAGTTGGAGCTCCAAAATGATTAAAAAGTCTCTTGAGGCTTATTTTTTTACCTTAAAGACCAAAATTGTATTTTGTAAAAAACAATTTCAAAACATGTCCGTATTTTGTTTCGCCAGTACAGAGATTGTGTAAGGAACTTTAAAAAGATGACACGAAATCAAAAAAGATGCAGTAAGGGGGGCTGTAAAAAGACCTCTGAGCATTTCGTTTCGTGTAAGAATCTTTTTTACTTCTTACACGAACCTTGAAAACGAAACAGTCTGCCCGTAGTGATACCAGAACTGAATAGGCATTCAGCGTGTCTTTTCTGGTTAATACGTCCCGGAAACATCAGAACCCGGTACAGGAACGGATATGGGATGAGAACAGGCAATTAATAAACAAAGGAAGGAGGACATCTGACTATGACAGAGAAACAGGGATTCATGACAGCGTTGTATGAACGTCTTAGTCGTGATGATGAATTAAACGGGGAATCCAACAGTATTTCAAACCAGAAGAAACTGCTGGAACAATATGCAAAAGAACATGGATTTACCAATCTTGTTCATTTTACGGATGATGGTATCTCCGGTACAAGATTTGTTGAGGTAAGATAACGTAACCTTTTTTGCAGAGGGCGTTATCTTACCTCTTTTTGATGTATGTTAGATAGCATAACTCTTTACGTCGGCTCCTATCTGTCTGAAATAGGAGATACTTTCAGTAGGCTTGTCGCCTGTATCAACTCTGCCGACAAAGCTATAAAAGATTTCGATTTTGCGGGTGTTCGTTTCCTTATCCAGTTCGTGAATAAGAATACGGTCAATAAATTCATGGACGTTTTCGTAGGTCAGTTCTTCAATCGCTGTGTATCTGCGTACCAGTGCGACAAACCTTTTTACGTCCGCGCTGCGCTCGGTGGCGTTGTCGATTTCCTGTGACAGCTCCGCAATCCTCCGGGTCAGCGTCTTTTTTTCTTCATCATAGCCGGAAGTCAGAAAAGCAAATTGTTCATCTGAAAGTTTCCCTAAAGCGTTGTCCTCGTAGAGCTTGCGGAATAAGATGTTCAGCTCGTTAATACGGTTCTGCGCCTTGTCAAGCTCTTTCCGCTGCTGTGTCAGCGTCTTTTGTACTGCCTTTGCGCTGCACTCGTTGGCGGTTTCGATAAACTCCTGTTCATGCTCTTTCACATAAGACGTTACTCGCTGCAAGTCTGCAAGGACAAGTTCTTTCAATACGCTTTTGCGGATATAATGCGTAGTGCAGAGCATATCATTTCTTGCCCGGTTGCGGTAGTTGCCGCAAGTGTAGGCGTGTTTCCGTTCAAGCGTCCCGGCTCCGCGTACTGCATACATTTTGTAGCCGCAGTCCCCGCAAAAGAGCAGCCCGGAAAACAGGTCAATTTCATCAACCTTTGTCGGGCGTTGCCGGGTGGCAATCCGCTTCTGTGCAAGTTCAAAGGTTTCTTCATCAATCAAAGGTTCGTGAGTGTTGGGGAAGAAATACCTTTTTTCCTCCGGGTTCTTTTTCGTCTTTTTCGACTTATAAGATACCTTGTAGGTTTTCCCGGTTATGGTATGCCCTAAATACTCTTTCCTTGTCAGAATGTCGTACAGTGTCTTATCCGGCCAGTTGTACCATGCGTTGAGCTGTGGGCGGGGGTGGCGTTTGCTCCCTGTCCTGCGGTAGCGCAGTTCCCCGACGGTCAGTATTTCATTGTCCCGCAGCCAGTTCTGGATTTCACACATACGGTCGCCCCGTACATACATTGCAAAAATCTGTTTTACGACGTGTGCCGTTTCCGGGTCGGGTATCAGATGATTGCGGTTATCCGGGTCGATAAGGTAGCCGTAAGGAGCTTCGCCGTTGACGCGCTCGCCTTTCTGCGCCTTTGCCTGTTTGACAGCCCGGATTTTCTTTGAGGTGTCGCGGGCGTAAAACTCGTTGAACCAGTTCCGCAGAGGGGTAAACTCGTTATCTTCCCTTGCTGTGTCTACACCGTCGTTAATGGCAATGTAGCGCACTTCATATTCGGGAAAGACAATCTCTATCAGCTCCCCGGTTTTCAGATAATTACGTCCCAGACGGGAAAGGTCTTTTGTTATGACGGTCGCCACGTTCCCGGCTTCAACCTCATGCAGCATGGCTTGAAGCCCCTCACGCTCAAAGCTCACGCCGGAAAATCCGTCGTCTACGAAAAAGCGCGTGTTGAAAAAGTGGTGTTCGTCAGCATACTTTTGTAAAATCAGTTTTTGGTTCTGTATGCTTTCGCTTTCCCCGGCTTGCATATCTTCCTGGCTCAATCTGCAATATAAAGCGGTAATCTTGTCTGTCTGTAACATTTTGTCCTCCTTTCCGACGACAGACAAGCATGGTATTTGTACTGTCTATATTATACCACATACCGCTGCCTGTGTCATGTATAAAATGTGAAGAAACGCCCTATTTCCGGGCGTTTGCGGGGTTCAGTTCCATGTCTTTGCGAATGAGTTTTTTTATCTTTTTATCCAGTGTGTCCGTTGCGCGTTCACTTGCGGACGAACATACAAGGTAAGTAACTTTTCCTATTTTATGCTCCGTTGTGGTAACGGGCGTTTGGTTTTGCGTCAAAGAAAATCCCCCTTTCTTTCGCAAACATATAATACAGTCTATGAATAGCAGCAAGTCCACTATTCAAGAAAACAAAGGCTTTAATCGGACGGTTATTAGCATAACCTCATGGGAATTTCACCCCGGCATGGTTCTCATGCAGCCCTACCCATTGCCTGCGACGCTCTTAACGCTCGGACT
>ENA-OUQM01000215-OUQM01000215.1-human-gut-metagenome-genome-assembly--contig:-NODE-215-length-42711-cov-6.806358_pt1 | contig 42711 bp, 28 predicted proteins | sample MGYA00237949_ERZ548830 | MGnify/ENA primary metagenome ERZ548830 (study PRJEB26490, sample SAMN05194706) | human gut metagenome | biome: terrestrial biome; feature: human-associated habitat; material...
GTTCTCTCCCCCACCGCCTGCGGGCGGAGCCCCCTCGCAGAGGGGGCCAAGGGGTAGGCACACCTTTTTCGACAGGCTGGACCTCCCTTTGACAAGGGAGGCTTTTTCCTTTTGGCACATTTTTTCATCTTTTTTGCGCTTTTGGAACATTTTTCGATTGTTTTGCACAAATTGGTTGCTTTTGCGGTTCCTATTATACTATAATGATAAAGTATTTGAGAATGTACATTTTTACTGCGCGTTTGCTCCGCTTGTAATTATAGGAGAAGTCATGAGTGATAAAGAGAAAATCCTGATTGCGGACGACTCCGCGATGAACCGCGCCATCCTGACGGAGATGCTGGGTGACGGTTATGAGATCCTGGAGGCGGAAAACGGCAGACAGGCTGTGGCAATTTTGCAGTCCGCGACGGACATCGACCTGCTTTTGCTTGATATTATGATGCCCGAGATGGACGGCTTTGAAGTGCTGGCCATGATGAACAAATACCACTGGATCGACGAGGTCCCCGTCATCATGATTTCGGCGGAGAATGCGTCCAGCTACGTCGAGCGTGCCTATGATCTGGGCGCTACCGACTATATCAGCCGCCCGTTTGACATGGCCGTCGTGCGCCGCCGCGTCATCAATACCCTGATGCTTTACGCCAAACAGAAGCGGCTGGTCCGCCTTGTGGCCGAGCAGGTCTATGAAAAAGAGAAAAGCAACTCCACGATGATCAACATACTGAGCCATATTGTGGAGTTCCGCAACGGGGAAAGCGGTATGCACGTGCTGCATATCCAGACAGCCACCGATATTCTGCTGCACACGCTTGTGCAGAAAACCGACAAATACCACCTGACCGCCGCGGATATTTCGCTCATCAGCACCGCTTCGGCGCTGCATGACATCGGCAAGATCAACATTCCCGAATCCATCCTGAACAAGCCCGGCAGGCTGACGAAGGAAGAATTCGAGGTCATGAAAACCCACACCACAATTGGTTCGGAGATTCTGGAAAAGCTGCCGTTCCAGCAGGAGTCCGACCTTGTCAAGACGGCCTACGCTATATGCCGCTGGCATCATGAGCGCTGGGACGGGCGCGGCTACCCGGACGGGCTTACAGGTGAGCAGATCCCCATCGCCGCGCAGGTCGTGTCTATGGCCGATGTATACGACGCATTGACGAGCGAGCGCTGCTACAAAAAAGCGTTCGACCACGACACCGCGGTGAAGATGATCCTGAACGGGGAGTGCGGGCAGTTCAACCCGCTGCTGCTGGAATGCCTGACCGAGTGCGGCGCGCAGCTGCATGCCGAGCTGAGTATTGCTTCGGACACCGGCAACCAGCTGCACCGTCTGGCAGATGCACAGCATATTTCCGATGCCCTCCTGCGGGAGAACGCACTGCCCGGGCAGAATCATATAGTGCAGTCGCTGTCCCGCATGCAGCAGAAGGGCCGGTTCTTCAACCAGAGCGTCCGCTGCATACAGTTTGACTATGACGAGCCCACCGGTCATCTTTCCTTCTCGGCGTGGGCGGCGGAGCACATGGGCGTGCCCAAAGATCTGCACCTGCCCGATGAAGTCGAGGAAACCGGGTTTGCTCCTGCGGATATTGCGCGCATCCAGAAGGCGCTGCGCGCCACCAGCGCAGAGCACCCCTACACCGAGCTTTCGATGCTGCTGCCCGTTGACGGCGAGCTTCGCTGGCATCACGTGCGCCTGTGCTCCCTGTGGAGCGATGACAGCGTACCCGCGTATATCGGCGCTGCCGGGCAGGCCGACCCTGCAGAGCAGTTTTTTGACTACCATCATGACCTCTACCATGATGTCCTGACCAACGCCTATAACCGCCGCTTCTTTGAGAAGCAGCTGCGGAAGCTCATGGAAGTGGATGCCATAGCCATGCTGGACCTTGACCAGTTCAAGCAGATCAACGACGTCTACGGCCATCAGGCCGGCGACGACGCGCTGCGCATGCTGGTGAGTGCGGTAACGGCCTGCGTGCGCAACCGCAGCGATGCACTGGTGCGGTACGGCGGCGACGAGTTTTTGCTGATTTTCCCGCATATCCCGGAGCATGTCTTTATAAAGCGGCTTGAGCAGATCCGCGCGACGGTGCAGGCGCTGCACATGATCGAATACCCCGACCTGCATCTGACGGTCAGCATCGGCGGTGTGTACGGTGCCTGCACCCTTGACCCCGGCATCCGTCAGGCGGACAAGCTGCTGTATCAGGCCAAGGAGTGCCGGAACAAATGTATCACCGCAGCATTTTCCGCAGAAGAAACAGAAAAACCAAAGCCAAATCAGGAATCCGATAAATTGTAAGAAAGAAGAAGGTCCCCTATGACATTGCAGGAATTCTATGACCGCATCGGCGGCGATTACAAGGCAACCATCAGCCGACTGCCCAGCGAGGCACTCATCAAAAAGTTTGTGCTGAAATACCCCGGCGACCCCAGCTTCAACCAGCTGAAGGACGCGCTGGCCGCCCAGGACTGGGAGCTGGCCTTCCGCGCCAGCCACACGCTGAAGGGCGTGGCCCAGAACCTTGGCATGGACCGCCTGTATAAGACCGCCGCCACGCTCTGCGACGCAGTCCGCGGCCCGAAGCCGCTGGAGGGATGCCAGCCTCTGGCCACCGGTGGTGGCCGCGCATGAGGAAGTGCTGGCCGCGATCCGGGAGCTGTAAAAACATCCGAGATGATGCCCGCGGCGGACGACACCGAAGCTGCCCGGGCCATGCCTGCAAAATATACGTGCGGCGCCGCGGGCCCTGCATCCCTGCCCGGCTGCCGCGCTAAAAAGACCGGAGCTGTTTTCGATGAATAAGAAGGAGAATCCCGGCGCAAGCAGACGCGGGGCAGCCATGCTGCTGTTGTTCAGCTTGGCTGTCAGCGTTCTGCTTGGCTTTGCCATGCCCGTGCACGCCGCGGACGGTGGCCGGACCACCCTGCGCACCCTGCGCGTCGGCTTCTACCCCTACACCGGCTACATGGCCACCGCTGCAGACGGCAGCCGCAGCGGCTACGCCTATGAGACGCTGCAGGACATGGCCAAGTATGAAAACCTCAACTACGAGTATCTGGGCTATGACTGCGACGTCAATGAGATCATGGATATGCTGGAGAACGGCGAAGTCGATATTGTGCCGATGCTGCGCAAAACGCCGGAGCGTGAGGAACGGTTCGACTTTTCTGCCGAGCCGATCAGCAACATTGCCACGATGCTGACCGTCAAGGCCGGCAACCGCAGCATTGTGGCCGGTGACTACAGCACCTACGACGGGATGATCGTCGGCGTGAGCCGCACAGGCAATAGCCGCAATGACAGCTTTAAAGCCTACGCCGAGGAGCACGGCTTCCGCTACACCCCGGTGTACTATGACACCGACGAGGAGCTGTCCAGCGCCCTGCGCACCGGGGAGATCACCGCCGCCGTCTCCAACCGGATGCGCCAGACGAAGAACGAATGGATCATTGACACCTTTGACGTGCAGGACAGCTATATTGCCGTGCGCAAGGGTGATGCCCCGACGCTGCGGCTCGTCAACAACGCTATTGCGGCGATGAACCGCGACAACCCCAGCTGGCGCACGACCCTGTTCAACAAATACTACACCGGCAGCCATACCAGCAGCAAAATTAATCTGACCGACGCCGAGGAAAACTATGTCATCGCCTGCAACGACGCAGACACGGTGTTCACGGTGCTTGTCAACCCGGACCGCTACCCTTACTCCTACATGACGCCGGACGGCATGCCCACCGGCATCATGGTGGATATTTTCCAAAAGGCAGCAGGCCGGGCGCGGCTGCGCTACAAATTCCTGAAGCCCGCGGACCGCAGCGAGTACAAGACCATGCTGGCGGACGGGCAGGCGGATTTTGTCATCGACCTGACCGACGACATGTCCCAGGCGGAGAACTACGGCTATAAGCTGACCGACAGCTATCTGTCGGCGGAGTTTTCCTGGGTGCTGCTGCGCCGCCACAACGGTGCGCTGAACAATGTCGCTGTCGCATACGATTTTTCCCCCTCCGCGCTGGAAATGCCCGGCCTGAGCGACACGGCTCATGTAGAATACCTGGATTCCTTTGATGACTGCCTGGCTGCCGTGCACGCCGGGACTGTCGATGCCTACTATACCTACACCTACCAGGCCGAGCGCGCGGTCTTTGACGACACGCGCAACGAGCTGCGCTCGATGCTGAGCGGCGAGCAGCGCAATTTCTGCATCGGCGTCCGGCAGGACTACGATGTGCTGCTGCGCACTGTGCTGAACAAGAGCATCGACAGCCTGACCCGCGCCGAGATCAGCACCATCACCAACGCCTACGTCAACCTGGGGCAGCAGCCGTTCTCCCTGACGCGGCTGGCCTATCAGTACCCGGCCATTATCGTGCTGACCGGCCTGTGCGTTCTGGTTACCGCGGTCTGCATCGCACTGGTCCTCCGCGCCCAACGGTTCCGCGCCGAGACCGAAAAAGCCCTGCGCAAGGCCGAGGAGGCCAGCGTCGCCAAGACGGAGTTCCTGTCCAACATGTCCCACGACATCCGCACGCCCATCAACGGCATTATGGGTATGCTGGACATTGCCGAGGACAACTTTGACAACAAGGCCCGCGTGCGGGACTGCATGACCAAGATGCGCGGTGCGGCGTCCCACCTGCTCTCCCTCATCAACGATGTGCTGGACATGACCAAAATCGAATCCGGCAATATGCAGATGCTGGACACGTCGTTTGATCTGCGGGCGCTGCTGGATTCCTGCTGCTCCATCGTGGAGGGCCAAATCGTGGACCGGCACATGACCTTCACCAAGCAGATCGGCCCGTTCTGGCACCCGTACCTGATCGGCAGTGAACTGCATATCCGGCAGGTGCTTATCAACATTCTTTCCAACGCCGTCAAGTACACGCCCGACGGCGGCGAGATCAACTTCCGCGCCAAGGAAACGCTGTTTGAAGAAGGTCTTGTCCACCTGCGGATGGAGATCAAGGACAACGGCATCGGTATGAGCGAGGAATTCCTGCAGCATATTTTTGAGCCGTTCACGCAGGAGCAGCGCTCGAGCCGCACCCACTACAAGGGCACGGGTCTGGGCATGGCCATCACAAAGAAGCTCGTTGACCAGATGCACGGCTCGCTCGACGTCGAGAGTGAGCCCGGCAAGGGTTCGACCTTCATTGTGCGGCTGTCGCTGCCCTTGGGCACACCGCCCAAGTCCGAGCCGTCCGTGGTCGTGCGGCATGCCGCATCGGCAGCCGCATCCGGCAGCAGTTGGGGCGATGCCTCCGCCGCGGGGGCAGAGACTGCCGCGGCTGCCCCCGCGGCAGCGGAAACGGTGCTGCCGCTGGCCGGGCTGCACCTGCTGCTGGCCGAGGATAACGAGCTGAACAGCGAGATCGCCACAGCCCTGCTGGAGGAGCAGGGGGCCAGCATCACCGCCGTTGAGAACGGCAGACTGGCGCTGGAGGCCATCCAGAACGCAGCGCCGCGCACCTATGACGCGATTCTGATGGACGTCATGATGCCCGAGATGAACGGCCTGGAGGCTACCCGGTGCATCCGGGCGTTTGAGGGCAAGGGGCCCGGCGAGGGCACGCCCATCATTGCCATGACGGCCAATGTCTTTGCCGACGACGTGAAGGCCTGCCTGGACGCGGGCATGAACAGCCACGTGGGCAAGCCGCTGGACATGAAGGTGCTGATCGGCGAGATCCTGAAGTACACGGACGCGCGCTGAAGAATCCAAAGTAAAACCCACTTTTTGCAAATTTAATAAAGAAAATATGCCCGCCATATTGCAAAAGCTGTTTTTTCCGATGTATAATGGAAAGGATAATTTTTTGGGATATGGCGGGCGCTGTTGTTTGGCATCCGCCGACATGGAGGGTGAATTATGGCAACGAAGTATATTTTTGTGACCGGCGGCGTTGTGTCGGGCCTGGGCAAGGGCATCACAGCGGCCAGCCTGGGACGTCTGCTCAAGACCCGCGGACTGAAGGTGGCCAGCCAGAAGCTGGACCCCTACATCAACGTTGACCCGGGCACGATGAGCCCGCTGCAGCACGGCGAGGTGTTCGTGACCGACGACGGCACCGAGACAGACCTCGACCTCGGCCATTATGAGCGCTTCATCGACGAAAACCTGAACAAATACTCGAACCTGACCACCGGCAAGGTCTACTGGAACGTCCTGAACAAGGAGCGTCAGGGCGCTTATCTGGGCCAGACCGTGCAGATCATCCCCCACATCACCAACGAGATCAAGAGCTACATCTATAATCTGGCCAAGAGCACCGAGGCGGACGTCGTCATCACCGAGATCGGCGGCACCACCGGCGACATTGAGAGCCAGCCCTTCCTGGAGGCCATCCGTCAGGTCGGTCTGGAGCAGGGCCCCGAGAACTGCTGCTATATCCATGTCGTACTGGTGCCCTACATCTCCGGCTCCGACGAATACAAGTCCAAGCCCGCGCAGCACTCCTGCAAGGAGCTGCAGGGCATGGGCATTGCGCCAAACATCATCGTCCTGCGCGCCGACGGCCCTGTAGGCAACGACATCAAGCGCAAGATCAGTATGTTCTGCAACGTGCGCCCCGACTGCGTCATTGAAAACCTGACGATGCCGAGCCTGTATGAGTGCCCGCTGATGCTGGAATCCGCCGGTCTGACGAACGTCGTGGCCCGCCAGCTGCACCTGCAGACCCCGCCGAGTGATCTGACCGAGTGGAAGGCGCTCATCAGCCGCATTGCGACCCGCAGCAAGACCTGCAAGATTGCGCTGGTCGGTAAGTACGTCAAGCTGCACGACGCTTATTTGAGCGTTATGGAGAGCCTGTACCACGCGGGCTTTGAGAACGAGAGCAAGGTCGAGATCAAGTGGGTGGACAGTGAGCATCTCGTCGACCAGGCCTGCTGCGCCGACGAGCTGGGCGACGTGGACGGCATCATTGTGCCGGGCGGCTTTGGTGACCGCGGCATCGAGGGCATGATCCAGGCTGCGCAGTACGCGCGTGAGAACCACGTGCCCTATTTCGGCATTTGCCTGGGCATGCAGATCATGGTCATGGAGTACGCCCGCAACGTGCTGGGCTACGCCGACGCCAATTCCAGCGAATTTACGCCCGAGGGCCAGCACAACGTCATTGACCTGATGCCGGACCAGCAGGGCGTTGAGACGAAGGGCGGCACGATGCGTCTGGGCAAGTACCCCTGCGTCATCACGCCGGGCACGAAGATGGCCGACTGCTACGGCACGACGGAGATCGACGAGCGCCACCGCCACCGCTATGAGTTCAACAACGAGTTCCGCGCCGAGTTCGAGGAGAAGGGTCTGGTCATCGCCGGTACCAGCCCGGACGGACGCCTTGTGGAGGCTGTGGAGATCCCGGGCCGCGATTTCCATCTGGGCGCGCAGTTCCACCCCGAGTTCAAGAGCCGCCCGAACCGTGCGCACCCCCTGTTCAAGGGCTTCATCGCCGCCGCGCTGAAGTTCCAGAGCGAGCACACCCCGACCGGCCATCCCGCGATACTGGGAGAGTAAAATACAGTATAAGCCGAGGAGCTCGTCCCTTCGTGACGGGCTCCTTTTTGCTGCCCCTACCGTTCCGCCATTTGTTTGTTTACAACTCTTTCACATCTGTAACGCATTATTCCCGCGCGGCTATTCGTATTAGTATACAGAAGGCGGCAGGGACAAAATCTCCACAATATCCTGTCGAAAACGCAGCTGCGAATTGTGCGGATTGTCGCTTGTTTTGTGCGCCGCGTGCGGCGTATAATAGTACATCATCGAAAGGGTGTAAATGTATGCGTAACTGGTGTTCGCGCCATCCGGTCTGGTTCATGGCGCTCTATGCTTTGTTTTACTTATCGTTTTTTGCGCTGCTGGAGCGCACGATCCAGACACCGGATCTGTGGGTACACTGCCGGCTGGACGATTTGATCCCGTTCTGCAAATATGCCATTGTACCGTATATTTTGTGGTTTCCGTGGATCCCGTTTACGCTGTTTTATCTGCTGTATAAGGCCCCGCGGGAGGATTTCTGGCGGCTGTGCATTCCGCTGTTCACCGGCATGACGATGACGCTTCTGTTCTATGCTATTGTGCCTAACGGTCTTGCCCTGCGCCCGAAGTACGTGCCGGGCACCGACATTTTTGCGCAGCTTGTGCGGATGATCTACCGCAGCGACACGCCGATGAACGTCTGCCCGTCCATCCATGTGTTCAACTCGGTCACGCTGATGCTGGCGTACTACCGCAGTGCAATCTTTGATGCCCCGCGCCGCCGCTGGATGCGCCCCGCCGCCATGGTGCTGTGTGTGTCGATCTCGCTGTCCACGATACTGCTCAAGCAGCACAGTGTCATTGACGTGGTATTTGGCCTGCTGCTGGCGCTGTTGCTGGATCATGCCGCCACCGTTTTGCAGAGAAGCCCGGTGCAGCACCGCGAGCGCCGCGTACCGGAAAGGCTGTAATAGAGAGTACGTATCTTCTTTCTTTGCAAAGAAAGAACCAAAGAAATTCCAAATGCCCAAATAAAAAACGTCCTGTCTGCGCAATGTTGCAGGCAGGACGTTTTTAGTTACAGCGCATATACAAGGATGCCGACCAAAATCATCGTCAGTGCGGCGAGCTTTTTGGGGTTCATCTTCTCGTGGAAAATCGTAACGCCAAAAATCGTGACGTAAATATAGCCTGTTGCTTCCAGTACAGGCCCGACGTTGAGCGGTACGCCCTTGTAGGCCAGCATCGTTAAGAGCGTGCAGCCCACAAAGAGGGCATAGCCTAAAATCACCCGCCAGTCGGTGTACTCCGCCAAGACCGACTTGTGCTCCCGCAGTGCGGCCTTCTTCAAAAGCACCTGCGAGACCGCGGAGAGGAACGTGCTGCACAGATACAGCAGCACATAGGGCAGCTGTGCCTGACTCATTTGCCGCCCTCCCCCTCATTGTCGGCCCGCACAAAAAGCACGATGCCGCATATAATGATGACCGCACCGATGACCCGGCGCGGCGTGACGGCCTCACCAAAAACGGCCAGACCCAGCAGAATGCCCCACACCACGGTGACGGCCTTGTTCGCGTAGGCCGTCGTCAGCGGCAGATGCTTGATGACCTGCTGCCAGCCCACCGCATAGAGGACGAGCGCCAGCAGCATCAGGCCGTACAGCACGATAAACGCCGCGCTCAAAAACGGCTGCTGCGCGGCCAGCTTGCTGCACACACTGCTGCCCGCATAGATGCCCAGAATCACATGCAGCAGCAGGAACCATTTTGCCTGCTTCATGCGTCGTCCTCCTCATGCCGGATGACCTCGCGCTCGACGTACTGGGGCGCGGCGTTGGCGCACATGTAGATGCGGCCCACGTACTCCCCCATGATGCCCAGTACGACCAGGATCATGCCGCCGAGCAGCAGCAGCAGCGCCGTGGTGGACGCCCACCCGATGGGGGCCGCCGCGCGGGTGAAGTGGTCGATGATGATATAGAGGAAGTAGATAAAGCCCGCCACGGCAAACAGCGTACCGAAGTAGGTCGCAATGCGCAACGGTTTGACAGAAAACGACGTAAAACCGTTCATCCAGAGGTTCAGCAGCTTGCTCAGCGTGTAGCCGCTGCGGCCCTCCTCACGGGCGCGGTGGTGCACCGGCACATTGCAGATGCGCTTGGTGGAGCGCAGCACCAGCCCGATGACGTAGGGGTAGCAGTGCTCATAGCGCAGCATCTCGTCCACAATGAAGCGGCGCGCCGCAAAGTAGCTGTTGACGACGAGCTCCGGCGGCTTGCCCAGCATGATCTCGGTCATTTTGCTGTTGACCCAGCTGCCCAGGTTGCGCCAGCCGGCCTGACGCTTCGTGTCATAGCTGGCGTAGACGACGTCATAGCCCTCGTCAATTTTTGCCAGCAGTTTGCCGACCTCGTCCGCCGGGGTCTGGCCGTCGTCGTCGAGGCAGACGACGATGTCGCCGCTGCACTTGTGAAAGCCCGCCATCAGCGCCGCATGCTGGCCGAAGTTTTTCGCCAGATCGACGCCCACGACATGGCTGTCCGCCGCCACAAGGCTGCGGATCGTGCCGAAGGTATCATCCGGCGAGCAGTCATTCACCAGAATGATCTCGTAGTCATACTGCGGCAGGGTCTGCATGGTGGCGGCGATCTCCGCCACCACGCCGCCCACGGTGTGCTGGGAGCGGTAGCACGGGATCACGTAAGATATTTTCTGCATAGCTGTGTACTTCCTTCTGCGCTCACGGGCGCTTATAGATCACCAGATCCTCGGTGGAGACGACCTGCTGCCAGTTCTCGGCCAGCAGGCGGGCGGCAACGCGGGTGTCGTGGCCGCACATGACATAGCGGGAATAGATCGGGTTTTCGGCATCCCACAGGTAGCTGTTTTTGTCAAACTCAATGCCCATACCGTCCGGCACGGCGTAGAGATAGCCGTGGAACACCCCGTCGTCATAGGCGTAGGCCAGCGTGTGGTCCCAGGGGTCGGCCCCGGCATCCTGCACGCTGGCGGTCAGGGCAGCCTCGACGGTCTGCATCTGGGCGGCCATTTCGGCGTTTTTCTCGGGCAGGCTGCCGCGCTGGAAGTTCATCGGCAGCAGCAGGACGACGAGCACCGGCAGCCAGACGGCGGCGGGCGCGGCGTCCTCGACAACGACGGCCCCCAGCAGCAGGATGGCCAGCAGCATCATGTGGCGCGGGTCGATGTTGTACATGAACAGCAGCACCAGCGCAATGACCGCGCTGCAAAACAGCGCACAGCCCTTGAGCACCGGCGGGCGGCCTTTGTGCTTATCCCAGACAAGGCAGACCACCGCGACGAGCACAACGGCCAAAAACGTCACACAGCCGCCGCCGATGTAGGTCGTCTCACCGTGGAGTGTGGGCAGAATATCGTCCCGCCAGGCCGCGTGCAGCAGGGCCGCGGCGCGGGCGCACTCATAGCGGACCGCCGCCACGGGATGGAGCTGCAATAACAGACGGATGCCGTCAAAGTCCATGCCGCCGTCGCTGAAATAGGGCGCAGCGAGCTTGGCCATGGCGAACAGCGAAACCGCGAACCCGCCCGCCGCCGTGCCCAAACAGGCCGCGCGGCGGCGCTTATTCTGCCAGACCGCCGTGAGCGGGAACACCCAGAACAGCAGCGCGTAGGGGCGGAAGATTGTTTCCACCGCGCAGGCCGCGGCACAGGCAATCAGCCAGCCAGTCTTGCCGCTGCGGTGCAGGGCCGCCGCCGTGCCGACGATGAGGAGCGCCAGCATGTAGTGCATGGCCTCCGACGCGCCGCTGACGCAGGAGCGAAGCGGCAGCATGATGCTGAACAGTGCGCCGCACAGCGCGATGCACTGCCAGTAATTCAGCCGCGCGCAGCGGGCAAACACCGCGATGCCCACGGCAATCAGCAGTAAATTGCACCACAGCACGACGTTTACGCTGGCACCGAACAGCAGACCCGGCAGCGCGTAGGCCCAAATCAGCAGCGGGCCCCAGGTACCGTAGCGGCCAATATCCGCGGTGGATTCCTGATAGCCGAAGTACCCCTGCGGGCCGCCGTGGGTCAGCACGCTGACGACCTGGCGGTTATAGAGCGCCTCGTCGTTGTTCATCGTGGTGGGCAGCCAGACCTCATTCAGCGGCGTGCGGTAGCACAAAAAGTAAAAGCCCGCAAGGAACACGACTGCCCCCAACGCGCAGAGCAGCGCATTGGGGGTCTTTTGCAGGCAGGCTCGGATTTTCTGCATCGGTTTTTTCACGTCAGTTCTCCGCCAGCTTGGCCATAAAGACGACGTCGCGGTAGGCTCCGTCCAGCAGCTCCATATCGCGGAAAACGCCCTCCTGCACAAAGCCGGCCTTTTCATAGCTGCGGCGGGCGGCGGTGTTTTCGGCCAGCACGCGCAGACTGATACGGTGCAGGTGCAGCCCCGCAAAGCCAAAATCGGTGAACAAACGGGCCGTCTCGGTGCCAAGGCCCTTGCCGCGGGCGCTTTCCTCACCGATGAAGATGCCGTACTCGGCGCTGCGGTTGTGGTTGTCAATATCGCGGTAATAAACCGACCCGACGGGCTTGCCGTCGGCGTTGTCGAGGATGATATACTGCACGACCTGGCCGGTGGCGACCTTCGTCGCCAGCCAGCTGCGGTGCATCTCCGGCGTGAAGGTCTGGCGGAAGATGAAGTTCTGCACGACAGACGGCGTGTTGCGCCACTTGACGATAAGGTCCGTGTCGGCGTCGGTAATGGGGCGCAGCGTGACCGCTGTGCCGGTCAGGACGGGGAGAGTGGGTGTGTTCATGGAGGATTCTCCTTGCTCTTTTTACCTTGCTTGTAGGGGCGGGCATTGCCCGCCCGTGCCCGTTTGCCACGGGAAGGGCCATCCCGAAAGGACGCTGCTACGTCAGGCTGGCGGGCGAACAATGTTCGCCCCTACAGTCTCTACAACGCGAAATCGGCGTTTGAGGCAGACGGCCCGGGCGGATATGGAATCCGCCCCTACGGTGCGGGGGGGCGATGCTTGCATCGACCCACAGCTATAGGACGGACGCCTGTGGGAAGGCCGCGGGCCGGGCATGCCCGGTCCCTACATTGTGCCATGTTCGTACAGCACGCCCCTGTCGCTCTCGTACAGCACCGTCCAGCCGTCGGCTTGTAAGCGGGCGGCGGTGGGGGTGTCGGCGGCGGTCAGGACGTAGTGGGAATAAATCTCATGGGCTGGGTCGGTCAGGTAGGCGGCCTCGTCAAACTGGATGCCCATGCCGTCCGGCACGCCGTAGAGCAGACCGCAGTGTACGGGGTCGCCAAAGGCGTAGGCCACGGTGCTGTCCCAAGGGTCGGCGCTCGTCACAGCGGACCGGCTCTCGGTCAGCGCGGCCTCGATTTGCTGCACCGCGGCGTCCCATTCGGCGCTGTAGCGCGGCATGGTGAAGCCGTCCGCCAGATTCAGCACGCCGAGCGCGGCCAGCACCAGCGCGGCGGCTGCCGTGCCCGCGGCGGGGCGGGCGTCCTCCACAAGGAGCGCTGCCAGCAGCAGCACATCCAGTACAAGCGTATGGCGGGAGCCCTCAACGGGGCGGTACATCAGCAGCAGCGCCAGAAAGACGATGACCGCAGTCACGGCGGCGCAGCCCTTCCAGAACACGGGCCGCCCGGCGCGGGCATCCACGATCAGGCAGACCAGCGTTACGCCCAGCAGCAGGAAAAACAGCAGGTACTGTCCCCCGCTGCGGTTTGCCAGCTGGTCGGCCAGCATTTCGGCCACGGTGCGCAGGGCGTCCAGCAGCTTGTGCGCCACGTCCCTGACGGCGGAGACCACCTGCCCGCGGGCCAGCTCCTGCAGCGGGCTTACATCGACATTGGTAAAGAAGTAGGGCGCGTAGAATTTGGACATCAGCACGAGCGTGCCGCCCAAGGAAACCGTCCCGCCCGCCACGCAGACAGCGATGCGGCGGCGGTCCTGCCGGCACAGCGCCAGCGGGAACAGCCAGAGCACGGCCTCATAGGGGCGCACGAGCGTGGCCACGGCGCACAGCACACACAGCCCCGCCCACGCGGCGCGGCTTTTGTCCCGCCGCGCCAGAATGCCGCAGCCCAGCACCGCCAGCATGAGCGCATAGTGCAGCGGCTCCTGCATGGCGGAGAACACATAGCGGATCGGCGCGTTCATGGCGGCCAGCGCCGCGGCAAAGGCCAGCTGGCGCTTCCAGCCAAGCCGTGCGGCCCGGGCGAAAAACGTCCAGCCCAGCACGACGAACAGCAGGTTGCACCACAAAAAGGCATTCTGCCCGCGCAAAAGCAGCCCCGGCAGCGCATAGACCAGAAAAACCGCCGGCCCCCACGCGGCGTAGGTGCCGACGGCGGCGTGCGACTCATTGAAGCCGAAGTACCCCTGCGGTGCGCCGTACTGCACGGCGGCGGCCAGCTGCTTGCTGTAGATGACCTCGTCGCTCCAGGAGCTGACCGGCAGGAAGATCTCCGTCACCGGCACCCTGTAGACGACCAGCTCATACACCAGCAGGAACACCAGCGCGGCGGCAGCGGTGCAGAGTGTGTGCGCCCAGCCGGGCAGGGACTTACTGCGCATAAAATTCCAGGACCTTGGCAATGACCTTATTGCGGTCTGCCTCGGTCAGGCCGTAGTACATCGGCAGGCGGACGAGGCGCTCGCTCTCGGCGGTAGTGTAGACGTCCGCGCCGTCAAAGCGGCCAAACTTCTTGCCTGCCGGGGCGGAGTGCAGCGGGATATAATGGAACACAGCCAGAATATCGTTTGCCTTGAGGTGGCGGATCAGCGCGGTGCGCTCCTCCAGATCCCTGCATTTCAGGTAGAACATGTGGGCGTTGTGCACGCAGTCCGCCGGGATGGTGGGCAGCTCGACCTTGCCCGCGTCGGCCAGTGGCCGGAAGGCATCGTGGTAGGCGTTCCAGGTCGCCATGCGGTTGTCGTTGATCTCGTCGGCGTGGAGCAGCTGCGCCCACAGATAGGCGGCGTTCAGCTCACTGGGCAGGTAGCTGTCGCCAAAATCGACCCATGTGTACTTGTCCACCTGACCGCGGAAGAACTTGGCGCGGTTCGTGCCCTTCTCGCGCAGGATCTCCGCGCGCTCATTGTACGCGGGATTGTTGATGACGAGTGCGCCGCCCTCGCCCATCGAGTAGTTCTTTGTCTCGTGGAAGGAGTAGCAGCCGAAATCACCGATGGTGCCCAGTGCCTTGCCCTTGTAGCTGCTCATAACGCCCTGCGCCGCATCCTCGACGACCTTGAGGTCATGGCGGCGGGCAATGTCCATGATGGTGTCCATCTCACAGGCGACACCGGCGTAGTGCATGGCGATGATGACCCGCGTCTTATCGGTGATGGCCTGCTCGATCTTCGTCTCGTCGATGTTCATCGTGTCAGGGCGGATGTCCACAAAGACGAGCTTTGCCCCGGCCAGCACAGCGGCGGTGGCGGTGCTGGAGAAGGTGAAGCTGGGCAGAATGACCTCGTCACCTGGGTGAATATCGCACAGCAGCATGGCCATGTCCAGCGCCGTAGTGCCGCTGGTGGTCAGCAGGACCTTCTGGGCGTGGAAGCGCTCCTCCAACCAGGCGTTGCACTGCTTGGTAAAGGCGCCGTCGCCGCAGATTATATGAGAGTCGATGGCCTGCTTGACGTAGTCGAGCTCGTCGCCCACGCAGGGCGGTACGTTAAAAGGGATCATAGTAAAAGCCTTCCTTCCAGCTGGATTTTTATAATCGTATTTAGTATAACACAGTTTGCGGTATTTGTCACTTTATCGCGGAACAGATTTGCGCAAAATCGCCTTATTTTTTTATGCGCGCGTCGTTGTAGGCGCGGATCATAATGGCCGCAAACCAGAGCATGACGACGCTGAACATCACAAAGCTGACGGCGGCGACGGAGGTCAGCGACGGGATAAAGTGCGTGACGGTGTAGACGGCCAGCGGCACGGCGGCAATGTACGGCATTTTGCTTTGCTGCCGCCCTGCCAGCCGCACCAGCACGAGCGCCGCGCCCCAGAACAGCCACAGGTCTGCCGCGCGCAGCGCCGGGGCCAGCAGTGCCCACGCCCCGCCGGTCTGGCTGCCGCAGAGGATCAGCTCCAGCACAAGCCCCGCCACGCCGAACACGGTGGGCAGCCTGGTTTTGGAGGCCAGCAGCAGATAGCCCACAAGGGCCAGCACGGTGAGCGAGACCTCCTGTATGGCGGCATTTTCCGGCACGGCCAGCAGGGCGCGCCCCGCCGCCGCCACACCGACAAGCAGATAAGCCAGAGCGGTTTTATTGCGTTTGTCCATAGTGATAATACTCCTGATCGCAATGCACCGGTAGGGGCCGGGCATGCCCGGCCCGCGGCCTTCCCGCAGGCGTTCGCCCGCCATACAGCTGCGGGCCGCATATATGCGGCCCCTACCGTATTTCAATTTATTTTTTATTATACCTCTTTTATAACCCCCTTGCAAGCGCTGGCGCGGCGGCGTATAATGGGGATGTTTATACAAGAAAATGTGCGTTTTTTGTATAAAGCTACATCAATAAGCGAGGTTTTGGGATATGGAGTTTTCTCGTCGTCTGGACCTGTTCGGGCCGGAGATTTTCGCGGCGCTCAACGACAAAAAGGTCGCGTTGGAGGCCGAGGGCCGTCATCTTTACAATTTAAGCGTCGGCACGCCGGATTTTGCACCGGCGGACTACCTGAAGCAGGCGCTCATCGACGCCGCGCAGGACAACGAAAACTGGAAGTACAGCCTGCGCGACCTGCCCGAGATGCTGGAGGCTGTCTGCGGCTACTACAAGCGCCGCTTTAACGTGGACACCATCACCCCCGACGAGGTCATGAGCTTCTCCGGCAGCCAGGACGGTATCGGCCATCTGGGCCTGGCGCTCTGCAACGACGGCGATCTGGTGCTGCTGCCCGACCCCTGCTACCCCGTCTTTATGACCGGCTCCAAGCTGGGCGGTGCCGAGCCGTGGTACTACAAGCTGACGAAGGAGAACCACTTCCTGCCCGACGTCACCTCCATCCCGGAGGACGTGGCCCGCAGGGCCAAGCTCATGCTGGTCAGCCTGCCCGCCAACCCCGTGGGCAGCATCGGCACGCCGGAGCTCTACGCCGAAATCGTCAATTTCTGCCGTAAGTACGACATTCTGCTGGTACATGACAACGCCTACAGCGATATTATCTTTGACGGTGCCCACGGCGGCAGCATCTTCAACACGCCGGGTGCCGGGGAATGCGCGGTGGAGTTCTTCTCTTTGAGCAAGAGCTTCAACGTCACGGGCGCGCGCATCAGCTTTTTGGTGGGGCGGCGCGATGTCATCGCCGCCTGCAAAAAGCTGCGCACCCAGATCGATTTCGGTATGTTCCTGCCCATTCAGAAGGTTGCCATCGCTGCCCTGACCGGCCCGCTGGACGGCGTGCAGCGCCAGTGCGGCGAGTACCAGCGCCGCCGCGACGCCCTGTGCGGCGGTCTGCGCGGCATCGGCTGGAATGTGCCCGACAGCCACGGCAGCATGTTTGTCTGGGCCCCGGTGCCCGCCGGGTTCAAGACGAGCATGGAATTCTGCCTGGCCCTGATCGACAAGGCCGGCGTCATCTGCACCCCCGGCTCGAGCTTTGGCCCGAGCGGCGAGGGCTACGTCCGTTTTGCCCTGACGATGCCCGTTGAGAAGATCGGCGAGGCCGTACAGGCGATCAAAAGCAGCGGCATCCTGGGGTAATTTGCCCGCTTTTTAAGGCGGCTGGGGCTGCGCTGTGTTTGCCCGCCGGGCACACGCGGCAGCCGCAGACCCTCCGAACCGATGCAGGCATCGTCCCCTACAGCGTAGGGGCGGATTCCATATCCGCCCGGGCACCTTGCCCCTGCCGCATACGGCCAGCGGACGAACGAAAAGTTTGCCCCGGCAGAGCCATTCTTCCTAATAAAGAACACCGCCGATCCGGGTCACGGGTCGGCGGTGCTTTTTTGAACAAATCATTGATTACTGTGCGTTTTCACGCAGGGCGGCACGCATTTCCTTCTGGATGGCAGGGGTAGTTTCCACCTTCTGCATCAGGGCCGCGATCAGCTCGGGCAGCTGCTTCGCGGGCAGCTGCTCTGCAATGACCGAGGCCAGGTACTCAGCGTGGGACATGGCAGGCTCAAACGTGCGGGCATAGGTCTTACCGCTGCGCACGAAGCCAACCTCCCGCAGAACACCCTTCTCCATCAGGCTGTTCAGCATCGAAAAAATCGAGCGTTCCTTCCATTTACGGTCAACACAGGTTTTCACGACTTCCGTCTGTGCCATCGCGTGATCCGCCTGCCAAAAAATTTCCATGATCTGTTGTTCGCTTTTTGTCAGATGCACGTTGGTATACCTCGCTTTAAAAAATGTCTACACTCCTATAGTATCCGCTTGTCAGCAAAATGTCAATGAGTTTCCGAAAATTTTTTCAAGTTTTTCCGGTTATTTCATAACAGTTTACAAATCTGGCACATTTAGCGGGCAGCTTCGTGCATTTCCCGATTTATGTCATAGATTCGACAGTTTACAAAAGTGTGGCATATATGTGGCGCGTTCTTCCGCATCATGCCACACTTTTGCCGCAAATGGTATTTCGTGTACCCCCCCCCCGTCATTTTTTAGTTGATTTCATCCTCTTTGCGCCGTTCCTGTCATTCCGCCGGCCACCGGCCGCGCAGGTACTCGAGTGCGCGCTTTTCCAGCCGCGAAACATAACTGCGGCTGATGTGCAGCGCCTGCGCCGTCTGCTGCTGGGTCTTGGGCGCACCGTCAAATCCATACCGCTGCCGCATAATAGCGCGTTCCCGGGCGGGCAGAGCGTCCACCAGCGCACGCAGCCGGGCAGCGTCGGCGCGGCTCTCGCAGCCGGCCTCCATGTCGGCTTCATCAGGCAGGGTGTCCGCCAGCGTCAGCTGCCCGTCCGCCTCGAGCGGCTCCTGCAGCGACAGCGTCACTCCCGTCCGCCGCCCCCGCCGCAGATCCATGCGGAGCTCATTTGCTATTCTCCCCCCAACGCGCTTTTGCGGAGCTGAGGGGCTGCGTTTTTCCCAAGGAGTCATCCTCCTCGTCCTCGTAATCCACATCGGCAAACGCCTCCAAATCATCCGTGTCGTCCTCATCATCGCTGCCGCCGCTTACCGTCGGAAGGTCCGGGTACTCGATTTCTTCGTCTGGCACCCCAAACAGCACCACATGGGCGTTCGTGCCATCCCAAACCACCTTACGGACAAGAGTGCGAATTGCTGCGCGTTTTTCCTCCACGGTCATGGTATCAATATTAGATTTGAACATCGTCAGCAGCTGCCGGAACACATCAAACTCAATGTCACTAAGGTGGTACTGCTCTGTCAGACCCTCCAACTCCCGAATCCGGGAATCAATGTTCCGACACTCCTGACTCAGCTTCTCGATTCGCTTGATGACAAGCCCTTTCGCTGTGCTGTCATCCACAGCCGCGAGGGAATCCACCAGTGCCTCGACCTTCTTCTCGGCCTCTGCCTTGTCGCGGCGGGCAGCTGCAAGGCGGTCCTCATAGTCGGTGCGGTTGCCTGTGTAGAATTTTCGGCTTTGCTCCAGCTGTGTGATGAACGTGCCCTGATTGTCCTCCATCACTTTGATTTGCTCGATGATTGCCAAGTCCAGCGTATTGCCGTTGGCATTCCGCTCGTCACACAGCTTGTGCTTGCTGCGGTCTTTTATTTTGCAAACGTAGGTGTAAATGCGTTTTCCGTCTGCCGTTTTGCGCTTGCTCAGCTTCGGGTACATTCGGCTGCCGCAACGGCAGAACAGAAGTCCCGTCAGCAGCGCTTCATTGCCGCGCGGTTTGCGGTAGGCTTTCGACTTATTGCGGTGCAAGGATTCCTGTATCCGTATCCACTCCCTGCCGGGAATAATGCCGGGATGCTCCCCCACCGATACGATCCATTCTTCCGGCGACAGATACCTTGTGGCACGTCCTTTCTCCTGATCGGTTCGATTGTAGACCATCAGTCCATGTACACCGTCAAAGGCCGCTTTGTCCGAGAAGAGGTCTGCATCCTTATTTACAAGGTAGTTATACACTTCATCGTCGGCTATAACATACACAGGGTTTTGCAAAATCGACTTGATGGAGAAGCGCGTGTGGTATTTGCCGTTTTTCGTCTTGATGCCGCGCTTCATCAGCTCCGCCTCCGTGTACGTCAGTGAATCCGATTCTTGAAAAATCTTGTAGATCAGCCGAATCGTATCTGCTTCTTCCGGGACCAGCTTCAGCTTGCAGGCCTTTTTCGATTTACCGTCCACCGTTATGTGCTTGACGCTCTCCGATGCGTACCCCGTCGGGGTCGTTCCGCCCAGCCAGCGGCCGGTCTTTGCCAGTTCGTGCATATTGTCGCGGATGCGCTCAGCAATCGTCTCGCGTTCCAGCTGCGAGAAAACCGAGGCAATGTACATCATGGCGCGACCCATCGGCGTGCCGGTGTCAAACTGTTCCCGGATGGAAACAAAGGCAATGTCCAACCGACTTAATTCTTCAATCAAGGTGGAAAAATCGCTGACATTACGGCTGATACGGTCAAGGCGGTACACGACGATTGCCTTGAATTTGTGCTCATGGGCTGCCTTCATCATCCGCTTGAAGTCCGGGCGGTTCAGGTTGCCGCCGGAAAAGCCTTCGTCTTCATAGACGACCATCGACTCCGCATAGGCATCCCCATAGTGAGTGCGGATATATTCCCGGCTCAGTTCAACTTGGTTGCCGATGCTCTCGCCCTTGCCGGTAAACTTTGACTTTCGGGAATACACAGCAATACAGTCTTTATTTTTTGCCATTGTCAGCCCTCCTTACGATAGCGTATCCTTGTCACACAAGGGTGCGCAGGTATTCTTCCACATTTTGATATTGAATGCCCTCTATCACTTGGCTTTTCCCACGGTAGAGGACGAATTTCCCTGTGATGGGGCCATAGCGGTGCTCTGTCTGGGCGCATTTTTTCTCGTCCACCAGATGGCGATACTGCTGTGGCTGCTCTGTCGCCCGGATGTCATAGAGCGATTAAACTCTCTGCTGTTGCAAGAACTCCAGCTGCCTTGCCGTACAATGTTATGTAGAACGGCGTAGACAATGTTTCATATTCTTCCTGCGTCTCGATTTTAGCACCAATCGCTTTCTCTATTGCAGCCCTTTCCAACACCAGAATGTAGCAGTGCTTGAGCTCATTTAAGATTTCCAGCGAGGCATAATCGGCATCACCACTTACAAAAGCATCTGCATCAGCATACTGCATTTTTGTGCGGCTAGCTACTACGATAGTACTATTCGGATACTGTTCCTGGTACGATGCGATCGCCCATATTTTATGCCTGTATGACAAAAAAGTACCCCCGCACGGCTTGCACCGTGCGGGGGTGTTGTTGTGTTGAATCACATGGGGCTTGGTGGATGCTAACGCGCCCAACCAGGAGCGGCAGCATTGGGTACCGCTACCCTATGGGGAAACCACACAATTAGTCTTTCTTGCGCAGAACGAGGCCGTAAACGCCGTAGCCCATCAGCAGGGCAACAACTGCCAGGCTGCCGCCGATCAGCGGAGCAGCATTGGTAGCACCGGTCTTAGGCAGAACCTTGGTGGTGTTAGCCGGGGCAGCGGCAGCCTTGACGACCTGCTTCTGGCTGGCAGAAGTGTTGGTCGTGTTGCTGGAAGAAGTGTTGGTCGTATTGCTGGAGGAAGAGCTGGAGGAAGAGTTGCCATTGTCGCTCTTAACATCCTGGAAGACGGGGGTCAGGGTAACCCAGGCATTGCCTTCGTTATCCCAGTTGCCGTTCAGCAGAGCCTTCAGGGTGTCGAACTTGACATGCTCGCCCTTGACAAAGTTAGTGGTCTTGCCACCGTTCTTGTACTGCCAGCCGATCAGCTTCTTGCCAGCGGGAACCTTGCCATCGTACAGGTTGTCGGTCAGGATGGTGAACTCGTCCTTAGCGGTGAAGTTGTTCTGCGGAGCAGCAACATCTTCCTGAGCGCCGTCCTTATCCTCGACATACTTGATGGTGATGTTCTTCAGCTCGACATCGGTCTTGAGGTCAGCGTAGAAGTTCAGGTAAGCAACACCGTCCTTATCGACGTTCTTGCCAGCCAGTTCCTTCAGGGACTCGAAGGTAACCTTCTCGCCAGCGGCATACTTAGCGCCGTTCTGGAACAGAGTCCAGCCGGTCAGCTTCTCACTGGCAGTCAGGTTGATGACGCCAGCAGCGTCGGGCAGGACATACCACTCGGAAGCAGCAGTCAGCTCACCGGTAGCGAAAACAGAGGTAGCGCCGTCAGCCTTGGTGAAGATCATCTTGATCTTGGTCAGGGAGACTTCAGGCTTCTTGACCTCGCGAACCTTAACATTCACGGTGTCGTTGGTGCCGATGTAAACATCGCCAGTCTCGCACAGCTCATAGCCAGCGGGGACTTCCTTCAGCACAGAGGTGTTGAAAGTGGTAGCGCCATTCTCCAGCTCAATCTTCTCGATAGCGTTGGCCAGAGGCTCACCGTTCTCCAGAATGTAGCTGACATAGACAACCTTGGCAGGCTTCTTGGCCTCGCGAACCTTAACGTTCACGGTGTCATTCTCGCCAATGTAAACATCGCCGGTCTCGCACAGTTCATAGCCAGCGGGGACTTTCTTCAGCAGAGAAGTGCTGAAAGTGGTAGCACCGTTCTCCAGTTCAATCTGCTCGATAGCGTTGGCCAGAGGCTCGCCGCTCTCCAGAATGTAGCTGACATAGACAACCTTGGCAGGCTTCTTAATCTCGCGAACCTTAACGTTCACGGTGTCGTTGGTGCCGATGTAAACATCGCCGGTCTCGCACAGCTCATAGCCAGCGGGGACTTTCTTCAGCAGAGAAGTGCTGAAAGTGGTAGCACCGTTCTCCAGTTCAATCTGCTCGATAGCGTTGGCCAGAGGCTCGCCGCTCTCCAGAATGTAGCTGACATAGACAACCTTGGCAGGCTTCTTAATCTCGCGAACCTTAACGTTCACGGTATCGCTGGTGCCAATGTTGACATCGCCGGTCTCGCACAGCTCATAGCCGGCGGGAACTTTCTTCAGCAGAGAAGTGCTGAAAGTGGTAGCATCAGCCTCAAGCTCGATAGTCTCGATAGCGTTGGCCAGAGGCTCGCCGCTCTCCAGAATGTAGCTGACATAGACGGGCTTCTTAGTAACTTTCTTCTGAACAGTTGCCTCAAAAGTCACAAAAGCTGTACCATCGGAAGCAACACCGTTGGTGCCAACAATTTCTGCCAGCTGCTCAAGGGTGATCTTTTCACCAGGCTGGTAAACATTGTTCTTAGCATCTTTCCAAGAAACAATCTCCTCATCTTCTGCCAAGTTGATTGCATTAGAGGTAGTCGGCAGATTGAACCAATCCGTTACATCAAACGTGGTGTACAGGTCGTTCCAGTCTGCATCCTTAAACGAGACATGCGCTTTGGTCAGTTTCGCATCTTCTGCAAACGCTGCAAACGGTACGCACATGACAATCATGAACGCGGCCGTCAGCAGAGCAAGCAGACGAGTTTTAAAAGTCGTTTTCTGCATGTTAAATCTCCTATTCTTTAAGTATTTATCTAAAGCGTTTTGCAGGTAGGTGCCCCAAGCGCACCTGCTTACTGGCGCAGTAGATACGGACATATATCCAACACCCCCACTTGGGATGGGAGTGGTGAACCAGAGGTTATTATTTCCTTTTTCAAAGGAAATACAAAAGCCCTAGGGCTTTTCGCCAAAATTTTTGACCTTATTTGCCGGCAGGCCAGCGGGCGGGAAGGAGCGGATCGCTGTTGATGTGTACCTCATCCGCCGCAGTGGTCTCACCGTCCCGCAAGGGGCGTGCCAGAATGACCATACGCGCATCATCCATCTGGTAGGTGCAGGTGCTTAAGGTCAGCAGACGCTCGGTGGGGTAGGCATAGTCACCGGTGGTATAAAATGCGCGCTTGGCCACCTCGTCCAAAAATGTCTGCTCGGTGGCATCATCCAGATTGATATACTGGTTGAAGTAGAACACATCGCCGTCACTCTCGCGCGAGGTTACGGCATAAACCGCTACGATTTTGTAAATCTCACTTTTATATAAAGTATCCAACTGCAGGTAAGGGTGTGCTGTGTAATAATCAGCATCGCGGTACTTTTGCAGATTGGAGAAGCGGTCGGTATTATTTACACCCATGTTATGCCCGTAGATGATAAGGTGACGACCGTTTTGCAGGTCGCACTCAAAATCTGCAAAGGGCATGCCGCGCTTATCATCGGCGCGATCCAGATCATGGTATAAGTAAAAGTAATTATCTGTCGTTTGCAGGATCGGCAGGTCAATGTCCACACCCGGAATTTCGATCCAACCCGCAAAATCCGGGTTGCGGGCGATAAGGTCCGCATATTTAGTCCGCTGAGCAGCTTCCTCAGCGGCCGGGTCAGGGGTAGCCTCGGGCTCTTCTATAGTGGGCGCAGCCGTTTCTACCGGCTTAATGGCTTCCATCTCTTTTTTCTGCTTATAGGAAGGGAGCCAGAGGATCAGCCCGCCGACCAGCCCTGCAAAGGCCGCGCCGGAGATAACCCCCGCCAAAAGTGCTTTGGTGCGTTGTCTCATAAACTCAGATCCACAAAATAAGCGTTTCCGTTACTGCCATCTGCCAGCATTTCCTGATAAGCAACAACAAAATCATTGGTGTCCTGCGGTAAATTTACCAGCATCCAGCCGGAAAGGCTCTCGCCTGGCTGCAAGGTTGTCGCATCAGGCATCATAACATCGTCCACAGCATCCAATGCTACGCCAAAGTCATCCTTGCCCCATTGGATTTGAAAATCGTCTTTAAAAATATCGTAGGTCTCATTGCTGGTATTTGTTACAGTCATCATAAAAATGACAAGTTTTTGACCATCGGGAGTTGTAATGTTGTTATATCCATCCACCACACGGGGGGTATCACAGGTAAAATCGAATAATGCCGTCTGTACCGTCTCACTGGCTTTTGCCCGAATAGAAGCATCCGATCCACCGCAGCCAGCCAGCAGCAGCGCCGCCACCAAAGTTAATACACAAAGGACTGTTTTGTACAAATTAAATGTCGTTTTACTCAAAACCGTTATATCTCCAAAAGTAATTCTATTCCATCGCATATTTTCTACGATGTCCTTTATAAGGATACAACAAATTCAAGAAAATTTCAAGAGTTACACACACTTTGTCCGCCGCTAAAATGCACAATTATTGTCCAAATTTTGCGGCAAATTGTGATCACCTCGTTTTAATTGTGTAATTTAGTGCGTTGTACCACAATTTATAGCGTTCGGTAAAAGTTTGGCAGGCAACAAATATTCCCGTAATTTCTTGCATCAGAGCGAGCGATGTAAAAAGGCATAGTAGACATCCTCTCTCTCATAAATTTTGAGTGCAGAGGGAGGTGTGTGGTATCGCTAGAAAAAGTGCTCCAATCCATGTAATTGTTTACTATCCTAAAACAGAAGCCGGTCAGCGTGAACTCGCAAACCGGGTTGCCGGTATCCACGCCGATATTGTCAACCACCGTCTTCAAGATTTGAATTGTTCTTCCGAGCAGAAGATTCAACTGCTGGATGCCATCATAAAAACTGCCAAAGAAAAGGCAGGTGAACAGCCCTGATTGGGGTTGTTCACCTGCCCTTTTATTTTATCCTACCTTTAAAACATCTCTCCCAGCTTTTTCGGCTTATGAGCTTCGTATTATTTGCCTAAGAACGAACGCAGGTATCCGATGTTCCTATTTTTCTCGCAAAGCGCGTTGGGGTGAGGATAGCATTCTCAATACATCTGCTCGCATAGCTGGCAAAGCGCTTGCCCTTGGCGGGGTCGAAGGTATCCACCGCCTTGATAAGCCCAATCGTGCCGATGGAGATCATGTCGTCCTGTGCGCTGTTCCCGGCATAGTATTTTTTGCAGATATGCGCGACGAGCCGCAGATTGTGGCGGATCAGCGTATCCCGCGCCTGTGCGGCGGCTGCCCCGCCCTTTTGCAGATCGGCAAAGGCCGCGCGCTCCCTGTCCGGCGGGAGCGGACGCGGGAAGGACCCGCTTTCGAGATGCAGCGCCAGATACAGAATATGCCCTGCCGCCGCCTGCAAAAACAAACCAAAAATGCCCAGCATACACACCACCTCGCGGAAGTGTATGCCGGGCATGGAAATTCTATTCTGTCTTTTGGGTGGCGAACGCCGGGTTGGCGCGGGTCTCCTTGCCGTAGACGGTTGGGAGCTGTGCAAAGGCGCGGCGCACGTCGGCGGGGACGTCCACATGGGCGATGAAGCCTTTTTCTTTACAGCGCAAACTGCACCGCGCAGAAGGCGGCGTAGATCGCCAGAAGCAGGATACCCTGGGCGCGGTTCAGCTTGCCCTTGACGAGGGCGGGGACCGTCAGGATCAGCATGACGGCCAGCATGACCGGCAGATCCAGCACAAGGCTGGAATTGATGCCGAACAGCGTGGCGCTCTGCGGGATGGTGAAGGGTGCCAGCGTGATCGACATGCCGCTGACCAGCACAAGGTTAAAGACATTCGCACCGACGATGTTGCCCAGCGACAGGTCGCTGTGGCCCTTGACCAGCGAGGTGATGGCCGTGACCAGCTCGGGCAGCGAGGTGCCGAGCGCGACAAACGTCAGGGCGATGACGCTCTCGGGCACGCCGAGGGCCTGCGCGATCAGGGTGCCGTTGTCCACGAGCAGGTTTGCGCCGACGGCGATCAGCACCGCGCCCAGCACAAGCAGGATCAGCGTCTTGGCGAGGGGCATTTCCTCCTCCTCGGACGCCTCTTGCTCACCGGCGGGGGTATTTTTCATCTGCAGCACGTTGGCGGCCATGTACGCCACAAACGTTGCCAGCATGATGATGCCCATGACGCGGGTGAATCTGCCGAAAACATAGGCCGCAATGCAATAGATGGCTGCCGCCGCGAAGAAGAAGGCGACGGGGGTTTTCAGCGTTTTGGGGTCTACCCTGCCGGGGCGCACCGCAATCGTGATGGCCGCGATCAGTGCCGCGTTGCAGATGACCGAGCCGATGGCGTTGCCGTAGGCGATCTCGCCATGGCCGGACAGCGCGGACATCGTGGAGACCATGACCTCCGGCAGCGTCGTGCCGATGGAGACCACCGTCGCGCCGATGAGCAGCTCCGGCAGGTGGAAGCGGCGGGCCAGTGAGGACGCGCCGTCAACAAACCAGTCGCCGCCCTTGATCAGGAACAACAGACCGACAATAAAAAGCAGCACAGGGATGAGCATATTGATTCCTCCGTTAAAAATGCACGTTATGTGTCGGAAATTATATTATACCACGGCAGTCCGGGCGCCGTCAAACGGGGCGGGCTTTAAAATGTAAAAATGCAGCCTTTCGCGCGCATGGCTTCCCCCCGGAGGGGGAAGCAGTCAGTGGCCCCGACCACTGACTGATGAGGGTCGACCTTGCAGATGCTGCCCGCTTACAGGCTGCTGCCGTGCACACGCCCCTCATCCGGCCCTGCGGGCCACCTTCCCCCGCGGGGGAAGGCAAAAAGCCCCCAATTCTTGCACACTTTCCCGCGTTGTGTCCTGCCGACACAAACACAAAACCCCGCAGGGGATACCTGCGGGGCTTTGTGCATAGAGGGGTGGGAAAGTATATAAAGGTCAGTGAATGTCTTGATTGATTACAAATATTATTATAGCAAGTTTTCTTAAAATGTCAAATGTCAGACTTGCATTTTGGTTTTCAAAAGATTATAATAAAGTCATTCCTACTTAATTTTATTTAGCAAGCGCACAAAAAAGCATACTTTTCCAATTTTGTTAAAGATAACAGTGATTGTATACTTCACTTTATTTTTTTGTGCGCATTACACAAAACAACAACAAGGAGTCAATCCATGGACGATTTGGACCACAAAATCCTACAACTGCTGGCGGAAAATGCGCGTATGCCCGTTAAGGACATCGCCCAGCGGGTCAGCCTGACCAGTCCCGCCGTATCCAGCCGCATCCACCGCCTGGAGCAGGAGGGCGTCATCGGCGGGTACACTGTCGTGCTGCGCCACCCCGACGCGCCCGCCCGGGTCGAGGCGCTGATCTCGGTACTGGTGGACGCAGCGACCCGCGCGAGCTTTCTGACCATGATCGAGCAGGAGCCGCAGGTCTTGCAGTGCTTCCGCGTGACAGGCAGCTACAACTTTATAATTAAGGTAAGCTGCACCGACATTGACGCGCTGGAGCACCTGCTGACCAAGATGCAGAAGATGGGCTCCACCAACACCCAGATCATCCTGAACACCCAGCTGGACCGCGGTCTGGCATTCGACGAATAAGCGAGGTTTTTATGGCACATTTTTGCAAAAACTGCGGTCTGCTGACCGCCCCGTACGACGAGCGGTGCCCCAAGTGCGGCGCACCGCTGCCGCATATCCCGATGGGCGAGGCCCTGTTGGAGTCCATGCGTCAGTCCCCGGAGGGCACCGTTGAGGCCGGCGAGCCGCTGTACGAGCAGTACCCGGAGGAGGACCGCATCGACGCCATGAGCCAGGGCGCGACGACGGCGGCCATGCTGCTGTTCGCCATCCCCATCGCCGGGTTCGTGCTGGCGGTGGTGTGGAGCTTTGGCGGCACGCAGGACCCGGCCCGCAGGCGGCTGGCCCGGGCGTACCTGATCCGTGCGCTGGTCGTGGCGGGGCTGGTCGTCCTGTTTGTGGCCGTGGCCGCGATGGTGTTTACCGCCGCGCTGCACAGCCAGATGGCCTACTACTATTACCGTTGAGGAGGCGCCATGAAAGCATCTGTCATCATCCCGAATCTGAACGGCGCGGGCTGGCTGCGGGATTCCATCGAGTCCGTCTGGGCGCAGACCGAGCAGGATTTTGAGCTGATCGTCATTGACAACGGCTCCACCGACGAGAGCCTGGACATTGCCCGCAGCTACTGCGGACGGGACCGCTACACGTTAATTGAAAACGCCGGGAACACCGGCTTTTCCCATGCGGTGAACCAGGGCATTGCGATTGCCAAAGGCGAGTACATGGCGCTGTTCAACAACGACGCCTTTGCGGAGCCGGACTGGCTGGCGGAGCTGATCAAAACCGCCGACGCCGACCCGAAAATTTTTGCGGTCAGCAGCCTGATGCTGCGCTACTATGAGCCGGAGCTGGCCGACGACGCGGGCGACTACGTGACGATCCTGGGCTTTGCCTGCAAGCGCGGCGACGGCTTAAAGGCCAGCCGCTATACAAAGCCCTGCCGTGTGTTCAGCGCGTGCGGCGGCGCGGCGCTCTACCGCAAGTCGATTCTGGACGAGATCGGCGTGTTTGACGAGCTGTTTTTCGCGTATTACGAGGACGTCGATTTGAGCTGGCGTGCGAACAATTTCGGCTACAGGAACGTCTACTGCCCCACGGCCCGCTGCCGCCACATCTGCGGCGCGACCACCGGCGCTGTGCGCTACAACCCGTTTAAGAGCATCCAGAGCGGGCGCAACAGCATTCTGCTGCCCTACAAGAACCAGCCGCTTTTGATGTTGGTTTTGAATTTTATCCCGATGCTGCTGGGGTATCTGCTCAAAGTGCTTATGTTCCGGCTGCGCGGCTTCGGCGGGGATTACGCGAAGGGCTTCCGCGAGGCGTGGGCGGCGCTGCCGAAGATAAACAAACCGAAATTCAAGTGGCGGAACCTGCCCAATTATGTCTGGGTGGAGTTCAGTCTGATTGCCGGGCTGTTCAAGTACATTGTGTACCGCGTGCAGCGGGCGTTGAAGATCACGTGATGGGGGGGCCTTGCCTTTACGCTGTAGGGGCCGGGCATGCCCGGCCCGCCGCTTCCCGGAAGGCCGGTGCTAGCGGGTAACGGCAAGAAGCCCCTCCGGCCATCGCTGCGCTCGGCCACCTCCCCTGTGAGGGGAGGCTTTTCTCGGGCGGAGCCCGCAAAAGGCTCCTCGCATTGCGAGGCCTGAGGGGCTTTGGACCTTTCCGCAGACTCCCTTTTCTCTTACTTTCTTCGAGAAGAAAGTAAGCAAAGAAGCTTTACATATTTTACCCAAAAAGCACCTGCTGGCCGGTCACACGCATACCGGTCAGCAGGTGCTTTTATTTTACTTGTTTAGAATTTCTTTGGTTCTTTCTTTGCAAAGAAAGAACATCTCTCGTTTAATCCTCATCCGCAAAGTTGCCCAACGCCTTTGCCTGCTCGATGACCTTGTTCTCGAGCATCTGCGGCAGGGTCTCATACCGGACGAACTCGAACGTGAAGTAGCCGCGGCCCTGGGTCAGCTGGCGCAGGAAGGTGGTGAAGTCCTGCATCTCGGCCACGGGGACCTCGGCCTCGACGACCTGCAGGCCGTCGTCATCGGGGTTCATGCCCAGCACGCGGCCGCGGCGCTTCGTGACCTCGCCCATAATATCGCCGGTGTTGTCGGCGGGGACATGGGCTTTCAATGCGCCGATGGGCTCAAGCAGGACGGGGCCGGCCTCGGGGATGGCGGCCTTATACGCGAGTTTGGCGGCCATAATGAACGCCATTTCGCTGGAATCAACAGGGTGGTAGCTGCCGTCCAGCAGCGTGGCCTTCATGCCGACCATCGGGTAACCGGCCAGCACGCCGTGCTCGGCAGCCTGACGGACGCCCTTCTCGACTGCCGGGAAGAAGTTCTTCGGCACGCTGCCGCCGAACACGTTCTCGGCAAACTCGATGCCCTCGCCCTCGATGGGCTCGAACTGGATCCAGACGTCGCCGAACTGGCCGTGGCCGCCGGTCTGCTTCTTGTGGCGGCCCTGCGCCTTGCAGCTCTTGCGGATGGACTCACGATACGGCACGCGCGGATTCTCGAGCGTGATCTCGACGCCGAACTTATTCTTCAGCTTGGCCAGCGCGACCTCCAGATGCTGGGTGCCCAGACCACTGATGATCTGCTGCTTCGTCTCGGGGTCGACCACGAACCGGATGGCGGGGTCCTCCTCGATCAGGCGGGCCAGCGCGCTGCCGACCTTACCCTCGTCGCCCTTCTTGGCGACCTTGACGGCCATGCGGTAGCTGCTGATGGGGTACACAGGTGCGGGCAGCGCCACGACGCGGGCGGGGTCACACAGGGTATCGCCGGTCTTGGCGGTGGCCAGCTTGGCAACCGCGCCGATGTCACCGGCGGCGATTTCGGGCGTGTCGGTCTGCTTTTTGCCGCAGACGGTCAGCGTCTTGCCCAGGCGCTCCGGCTGGCCGGTGCGGGCGTTGACGGCGTTGCTCGTCGCGGTCAGCCTGCCGGACAGCACCTTAATAAAGCTCAGCTTGCCGACAAACGGGTCGGCCACAGTCTTAAAGACGTAGGCGCACAGCGGGGCGGCGGGGTCGGCGGTGATCTCCACCGGCTCGCCGCCAGACTCGCCCACAGCGGACGCAGTGTCCGCGCCGGGCAGCAGCACGTTCATGTTGTAGAGCAGCATATCCAGCGCCTGCGCGTTGACGGCAGAGCCGCAGAACACGGGCGTGATCTGGCCGCTGCGCACGCCGGAGGCCATGCCCTGGACGATCTCCTCTGTGGTGAAAGCCTCACCCTCGAAGAACTTCTCCATCAAAGCCTCGTCAGTCTCGGCGATGGCCTCGCTCATGGCCTGGATCAGGCCCTCAAAGCGGTGGCCGATGTCGGGCAGGTCGATCTGGACCTGCTTGCCGCCTTCGTATTTGAAGGCCTTCTGGCTGAACAGGTTAATGTAGGCGACGGTGCCGTCGTCCAGACGGACGGGCACGACGCAGGGGCAGACACTGGGGCCGAACTTGATCTTCATCTGCTCCAAGATCTTAAAGTAGTCGGCGTTTTCCAAATCAGCCTTGGTGACAAAGATCATCCGCGCCTTGTTGTTCTTCAGCGCCAGCTGGTACGCCTTCTCGGCACCGACGGTCACGCCGGAACGCCCGGACACACAGATCAGCACGCTTTCGGCGGCCATGATGCCCTCGGCAGCGCCGGTCTCAAAATCAAACAGACCCGGTGCGTCGATCAGGTTGTACTTGATGCCCTCGTACTCGACGGGGACAACGCTCGAGTTGAGCGATGCCTTGCGGCGGATCTCCTCGGGGTCAAAGTCGCTGGCGGTGGTGCCGTCCTCGACACGGCCCATACGCTCGGAAGCGCCGCTCATGTACAGCAGTGCCTCGGTCAGCGTCGTTTTGCCGCAGCCGGCGTGGCCGGCCACCAGAATGTTGCGGATGTCTTTGCTTGCGTAGCCCATGGATCGTCAAACCTCTTTTCGCGCCGGGGCTGCTTCCGGCAGCCCTGCGGCGTAGAATTTCATTGCGGCGCAGTGATTTTTGAACACTCCCGCCTGTTTGATACTACTTTACCACATTGTTGTGGAAATTTAAACAGTTTTTTCGGATTTTTTGTAAAAATTTTTAGGCAAAAGATTGTGGAAAGTGTAAAAAATCGTTTCTCGACATACAGCGAGTGTAGGGGCGAGCATTGCTCGCCCGCCAACTTGGCGCAGCATCGTCTTTTCGGTGAAATTTATCACAGAGCAAACGGGCACGGGCGGGCAATGCCCGCCCCTACCAATCGCTTCTTTGCCGGTCCGTGCAGCAAAAAAGCCGCACAGCTTTCACTGTACGGCTTGAACGGCTCACTTATTTTCCCTTCTTCGTCGTCTTTTTGCGGCGGCGGGCACGCCCGCTGTCGGCCTTGACCTCGGGAACATAGAGGTTATAGCTCAACAGGTAGCGGCCGTGGGCAGGGATGCGGTAGAACGCAGCCTTGATGCGCTCCAGCGGGCTGGAGCCGATCTCGACGGTGCTGCCGCTCAGCATAACAACATACTGCATGTCGGTGTAGCGGGCGGCCACATCGCACTGGCGCAGATTCGTGTGGATCAGATCGCCCAGCTGCTCCACCATCATAGCGGTCTCGGCAGCGTCGGTGTTCTGGCCGGGGGCCACGGTCAGGATCGCCAGGAAAACCTGCAGACCATAGCGGACCTGCACGCCGCGCTGTACGCGGTAAATTTCCTTGAAGGTCTCAAAGTCGCAGATACAGGCCCCCGTGTTCTCGGTATCCGGCAGGGCCGAGATCAGCTTGGAGACCTCGCTCTCCATATTGCGGTCTGCCTGGCGCATCTGGCGGTAGGCAGAGCCTGCGCGGCCCGGCTCAATGGTGTGGTGCAGGCAGCCCATGGCACTGCCGCGGCGTGCCAGATCCTGCGCCTCATCGTGGCGGCCCAGCGTCTCCAGCGCGACGATCTTTTCCAGATAAAGGCGCTCCTCGTAGGGGTCCAGCTCCAGCGCACGGGTACACAGCGTAACGATGCGGGTGCTCTCGCCCCATTTTTTGCAGAGTTCCAGCAGGTTCAAAATGGCTGTGCGGTACTGCCCGTGCAGGCGCACGCTGACCCTTTCGACCCACGGCTCGGACGCAGACTGCGGCAGCAGCCGCCCGTCATACAGGTTGACGATCTGCTCATAGATGTGGCTGCGCTTCTCGGCGTCGCTCTCCTTGCGGGCCAGCTCCGACAGGTCGTTGACCTCAAACACATCCACGCTGCAGTCCAGATCGGGGTTCCACTGGTAGCTGCCGCGGCTGGTCACGATGCAGCCCTTCAACTCATCCAGACCCTCCGCGTCGATCATATTGCGGAAGCGATGCAAAATGGCGCGCAGGGCCATGTCCGGGTTGGTGGACCGCTCCCCTGCCCACAGGGTATCGGTCAGTACCTTGTGGGAGACGCACTCTCCGCGCTGCAAAACGAGATACTGCACCAGCGCCGTTGCCTTGCGGGACTGCGCCAGCTGTGCCAGCACGGGCTTGCCGTTCACACGGATCTCAAAGCCGCCCAACATTTTTATTTCTATTGTTGCCATTTCACTCATCCTCTCTGCTCTGATGCTCCATGACCTTCCTGCATTTTGTCCGGCACGCAGGTATTCATATTATGAAGTATAACGAGTTCATTTGATTTTGTCCAGTACATCCGCCGGGATTGTAATAAACTTTTTAAAAATCCCCCCGGAGGGCACCGCTCACGACTCCGACGATGCCTTGCCGTCCCAGGTGCCGGGTCCATACAGGATGACCGGCTCACCGGGCAACTGCACAATGGCTTTTTGGGTGCATAGCGGCACGATCTGGTTGTTGGCGTCCCGCTTGGCCACAGTCAGCACCACCGTCATAGCCGTAATGCGCGGGGTCTTGGTTTCGTCGCCGTCCTGCGTCCAGCTGCGGGCGTAGAAATGCAGTTCGCTGATGAACAGCCCCATATAGGCATCCCGGGGATAGGCCGTTGTGTAGCCGTAGGCAACGTAGGGCCGTGTGACCGTCTCAGTACCGTCCTCGGCCTTGTCCTTTTTTGTGTGCTGCGGGTTGCCGTAGTGTCCGGCGTCATTCAGTTCATCGCGGTAAAACCGCATGTGCAGGTAGCCGTTCAGCGCATTGGCCTGTTCCGCTGTCAGCAGCTCTGTGCCGTCTGTTTTTGTCAGCATCGGCACACAGTCCTTGTCGATCAGCTCAACGTGGTTGGGGTAGACACTGAATTCCAGTGCCGTGCCCTTGCTGTAGTCTTCACCCTTGGACGCAAAAACCTTATCCAGATCGTCCGATTCCGTCGCGCCGTCGGTGAAGCGGATATAGCCGTTCGCCTCGAGCACCTCGCCGCGGATCGTCTCAATGAGCGCGTCGGCCAGATTTTGCGCGCGCGTCTGCTGCTGGATGTCCATGTACGCCTGCGCGCTGGGCTGTATCAGCGTGACCGCCGCCAGCGTAAAGATCGCCAGCAGCACCATGCAGACGATCAGCTCCACCAGCGTTGTGCCGCTCTGGTTTTTCAAACGCTGCTTCATGGGTTGGTCTTCCCTTCTGCCGTGCTCTTGCTGTAGCGGTAAAACTTGTGCTTTTCTGTCGTTTTCTGGTTATTTTCCGTGACTTCGGCGGTTGTCTCCACGCTGTCCAGCTCGACGCCTTTCACCACAAACTCACCGTAATCGCCAAAGGAAAATTCCAGCCCGTCCTGCACCTCCGTCCAGTTGGGTGTCGCGTTGTTGGCCGGGTACAGCCCGGCGCAGAAGGCATAGGCTGTCTCCCGCAGCGACTCGGCCTTTTGGGACATGGCGCGGGCATACCGCAGCGACACAACAAACATGGCCGTGAAAAGCATAAGCAGCAGGAATGACACCAGCACTTCCACAATGGTCTCGCCGCGCTGATTTTTGAAAATGTGTTTCATAGCGGGTCACTCCTGTGTTGTGCCGGTGCTCTGTTTGGCACCGCGGGTGTAGGTGATGGAATCGGGCTGCTGGCTGGTGTCGCAGTGGAACGTCAGGCGGTTGCTGCTGATGGTGTTATCTTCAATGGTCGTTTCACCGACGCCGGGGGCGTAGAACGTCAGTTCGTTAATGCGGTAATACTTTGTTATACCGTCGTTTATCGTGTAGTACACCTTGGGTAATTTATTGTTTTTTGCCTGGCTTCCGTCGCTGTTGTACTTCACTGTGCGGTCATACGTCCGCGTAAAGGCAAAGCTCTCGCCGTTTTTCGTGACTGTCACCGTAATGTCCAGCTGTAAATCGACGATCTCCATGCCCCCACGGCCTTCGCCGCCCTCCCAAGGCTTAATCTCACCAAGCAATGCGCTGGGCGTGGTACTGTTCGCCGTCTGGTTCAGCTTGTCGGCACCGTCGCCCGGGCGGCGGCGCAGCGTGACCGTGATGGCCTCGGCCCCGCCATCAGGCTGGCTGCCCTTTTGTTTCCAGGCGAACTCCTTGGGCTGGGATTCCAAATCATAGATGTCCTTGCCGTAGCTTTGGGAGAACATGAACTGCTCATTGACGAACTTGGCAAAGCTGCTGTCCTGCTTGTTCAGCTCCCCTTCCAGCACGTCGGAAAAGCTGGTTGCCAGCTGGTAGGCTTCCTGTTCCAGCAGCTGGCGGTTGGCATTGGCCGTCAGCACGGAGGCCGCGTAGACCAGCGCTGCCGACAGCGCCACAAACAGCGCGCCGATGCAGAGGACCAATATCATCGAAAGCCCCTGCTCCCCGCGCAGAATGCTGCGTGCCCTGCGGTGCATAATGCCACCTTCTTTCCTGAAATAAAATTACGATGCGTCGGTTGTTTTCGTCTGTTCCGGGGGTGTGGTTCCCGCCGCGTCCGTCTCATCCGGGGCGTCGGCGGTCTCCGGGGTCGCCGTGGGCAGTACCGCGCGGGCCCGCATCAGGACCGGGGGCACGCTTGCGGGGGCGCTTTCCGCTGCCGTGCTTTCTACAGCCTCGGCATCCTCCATGCTCTCCGCGGGGTCCATGCTCTGGGCATCCTCCGCCGCTTCGGCGGTGTTCGTCCCGTTGACGGTGACCGTAACCGAATCGGACGCAACGGTCTTGTCGCCAATCGAGTGTGCCAGCGTCTGCAGCGTCACATTTGCGGTGAACTTTTGCAGCTCGAGCGAGTCGTCCTGCACCTTTTCCTGCAGCTCGGGCAGGGTGATGCGGTAAACAGGCTCGGCGCCATCCTCCTGCACCAGCTCCAGCATGGGAAGCGTCTGTGCCTTGTAGTACAGCGTACCGCCGTCCTTTTCCACCGTGCCGGTGACGTCATAGGGTTTCGGTTCCCATGTCACGTTGCCGTTCTCGTCGGTCACAGGCTCAACGCTCAGGTCGTACCAGATGCGGGTCTCTTTGGTCTCCGCGTCCACAACGGTGGTCTGCTTTTCAAGCGGCGTCGTTTTGCCGTCATAGGTCTTGGTAACGGTTTTGATTTCCCCGCGCTTATGCGTGGTGCCGTCGTCGTCCGTCACGTCCCTGTCGTAGGTCGTCACCGTAATGCTGTAGGGCTGTTTCGTCTTACTATCCAGCGGCGTGACGGTAAAGGTATAGCTGTCGGTCAGGTTGCGCACCGTGCCGTCGGCCTGGGTGTACTTGTTCACCGCGGTCCACTCCACCGTAAAGCGGCGCAGCTCCAGCGAGGCCGTACCGCGATTGCTCTTACACTCGGGGTCGCTGTACAGGTTGACTTCCTGCGGGTAAACGGCATTGCCAAGTGCGCGTTCCGGTTCGTCCACGGGGGCGTCCAGCGTGATGGCCGGCAGCTGTGCCTTTGCGGCATCCTGCAGGAAATAGAACCAGTTCGACGCTGTCGTGCCGTCGGTGGGCATAACGCGCACCGCTGGCAGCAGGTATTGTTTTGCATGGTCGGGCGTCAGTGTAAAGCCGTTGCCGTCGGGCACAAAGGTATAGCTGGCGGTGGTGTCGTTGACGCTGGCGCTCCCGCCCACCGTGCGGCTGTCCTGCGGGATGACCAGCTCGGCGGCGCCGTTGGCCAGCATCTCGTCCAGTGCTTGGGTCAGCTCCTGCTGGGCCTCGTACTTGGCCTGCCCGGTGAGGGTATTCTGCCATGTCCTGGCCAAATCGGCAATTGTATTGTAATTGTTCTCGTTGCTGAAGATATAGCCAGTAAAGTAGACATTGCCCTGTGCGGTTGCGTCCAGCGTCATGTTGAGCTTGAGGTCGTTCAGGAACGTCTCCTGATTCGGGCTGTTGTTGTCAAAAGCGACGTTTTCAACCACAGGTGCTTTGGCGCGGCTGACGATGGTCTCGGACTGGCTCAACGCGCCGTCCGGGCCGTCAAAGCAATTGCTACCAGCCTTGCGGCGGGCAATGACGCGGAAGCGCAATGCCTTGCCCTGATACTGCTCCAGATCCAGCGTCAGGCTGCCGACGTTGTCCGTGGTGGGCAGCTTCAGCACAGTATTGCCATCGGCATCGACGACGCACAGGTCATAGTGGTCAATGCGCTCGTCGTCGGACGGCGACCAGCTGACCGTGTAGAGCAGGGCATCCGCGTTGTCGGTCTCGCCGTTGACGCGGGTGATGGAGCTCGGCGCGCTGATGCCGGGCAGGCGCTGCTTAACGCTGTAATCCGCCACAGCGGACGCGCCGATTTCAGTGGTGTCGGCTGCCGCCACGCGGGTGACCTCGAGCCGGACCTTGTCATAGCGCCAGCTGTCGCTGCCGTTGGCCAGCATGGTATCCACGTTGACAGGCAGGGTAAAGCTGTTGCCATTTTGTTTCGGCGTCAGGGTGACGCCGTCCTTCAGCGCAATTTGCTCCTGACCGGTCACATTGCCGTCCTTGTCCGTCAACAGGCCGTAGAGCTTGATGCTGTAGGTCGGCGTTTTCGCGTCCATGTCCTCTTGCGTCCAGTTGAACGTATAGGTCAACTCGTTGGTTTTCTCGTCAACTTTTCCTTCGGTGTTTTTGTCCAGCGTCGGGGCTTTCAGGACATTCAGGTTCAGCTGCTTGAAGATGATCTGCGGGGTCGTCTGCGTGGCCTGTTTAGCCCATTCCGGGTTATCGGTGCGGTTCACGTCGGAGAAGCAGAGCGGCGTCAGATGGGCATAGGTATAGCTGTGCTCGCCCGTGCGGACGATCTCATAGCCGTTCTTCCACCAGATTTCTTTGTTGGTGTCGTTTGTCTCGCTCGCGTGGCTGGCGATGGCTGCGGACACTTCGTCCTCCGTGGCATCCCAGCGATACTTCATATCGCCCTTGCCGCTGGTGACGGGCACCGCGACAACAAGGAAGTCGGTGTAGTTCGTCATGGCATCCGACGGCAGGCTGTTCAGGTTGAAGGTGACGGGAGACTCTGTCACAATACTTTCCCGCGCGGCCAGCGTGATGTACTGGCCGTTCAGGGACTGCCCCTTGACCGTGTCATTGCCCAGATATTTTGCCAGCAGCATGACGCGGTAGGTCGGGCTGCCGTGCTCGCTGCTGTCGCTCTTGACCTTCGGGGTAAAGCTGAACTTCACGGTTGCTTCAAAGCTTTCCGCTGTCTGGCCGGTGTAGGTCACATAGTCCGTGTCGCCGTCCTTGTTCAGCTTGCCCAGCGGCAGACCGTCCTCGTCCTTGCCGGAGTCACCGTTGTGGTCACGCCACTGGGACGGGAGATAGGTCTCTGACTTGTACTGGGCCGAGCGCAGATACTTTGTACTGCTGCTGTTGTCCGGGGTTGCCAACGCCGTAAGCGTCAAAGTGCGTTCCAAATTTTGGGTCAGGCGGATGTACTGCTTGCCATTCTGTCTGCTGAAATAATAAGTATGCCTTCCATCGGTCAGCTTAACGGTCCATGCCTCGTCTGTCGGGTATTCGGCGTAGTTTTTCAGCACCGCGACAACCTCATACTTGAATTCTCTCGATTTTTCATCCGGCGTCTGGCACTGATTCCAGTCAAAGCCGCCGTTATTCCGCTTTACCAGCCGGAACTCAATCTCCGGTGTCGGCAGGGCGTGCATAAAGGTCTGCACGTCACTGATTTGGGGGTGGTCGGGCTGATTCGGGTCGTCGTTGGTATTGTAGGGCGTTACACGCACGACGAAGTTACCCGTCCACGCTTTATCTGCCACAAAGGTATAGCTGCGCTGGTAGACGTCAGCTTTCAGATAGGGAACTGCATCCTCTGCGACAACACCCGCAGCGTCGCAGGGCAGGATTTCAACACGGTAGTAAGCGGCGGGGCTGGCTGCCTTGTCGTTCGGCTCGCCCCACGTCACTTCATAACGGCCATAGACGTTGTTGTCCGCGTCCTGCACCTGGCTGGCCTTGACGTGGATTTCTCCCGGCTGGGCGGGCTTGGTGCTGTCCAGCACGTACTTATAGTAGTTCTGGATGACCTCGTCGGTGATGTCGGTAATATCAACGTCTTTTGTGACCTTGCTGTTCGCGGCTTCGCCGAATTGCAGCATCACAGTCGCTCTCTGGTTGCCGGGATTGTTATCTTTGCCCGCGCCGGTATCATCGTAAATGTAGGCTTTCATACCGTCTTTCTTGATATAGGCAGAGTTTGGTTGGGCAGACGGGCCCGCAGATGTAAGACCGCTAATCCACCACAGACTGTACGCTGCACCGTTCTCATCGTCTGCCAAAGTGGGCAGGAATGCAATATAAGGATAGGTTGTTTTATCAGTGACGTTATAGCCTATGTACAGACGGTGTGCTTTTACTTTTTCCGAGGACGGATTCCACGCTGTTTCCTTGTAGGCCGGTTCATAGTTAGGATTATTCCAGTTACCTGTTTTTTTGGCTGGTTTTGTCGTGGTCAGTTTACGGGAATCTTTCTTAAAGAAGCTCTTGCCTGCACTTTCGGAATTTTCAATATAATAGTTGCCGTGGCCGGTGACATTCTCGTAACTCTGGCGCAAATAGGCAATAGGATACCAATCTGTACCAACCGTGGCAAAGCAGTTCGTGACGTTGGTTGCTTTATTCGACCCTCTACCGTCGCCGCGGCTGCCGACAATGCCGATTTTTCTGCCACACGTAAAGTTTGTATTAAGGTTTCGGCAGCGATCAATATTTACCGTAACGTTGTCAATTCTTCCTCCGTTGTACGGGCCGATCCATGCCAGAATGCCGACTGCCTGCGACGCCGCCTTGATTGCACCGCTATTGACGCAGTCGATGATGTTCAGCGTCATAATATCGGTGACCTTCTTCATCTCGATTTTACCGATAATGCCCGCGCAGTCATTTGCGCCGTTTGATTTATACCAAATCTGACCGTAGTTACGGCAGGAAAGCACATTTGTGGTGCCGCCGGAAATAGGCTGGTCAATAAAGCCGACAATACCGCCGACTGCACCGTAACCGCTGTTTTTGTCGTTCGTGTTTGTTGTGATTTTGCCAAAATTGAAGCATTTCTGCACGGTTCCGCCGTAGTCCAGCCAATAGGCGATCACGCCGCCCACATTGGCCGAGCGGCTGTTGAACACACTGCCGCAGTTGACTACCTTGCTGACAGACCACCGGTCATCGCTGCGGTTCTGCTGCTGGCCAATGACACCGCCCACATGGACAACAACACGATTTTCGCTCTTGTAAATGTTGTCATCGTCTGTATCATCCTTGTTCTTAGCCCCATCAAACACGCGCGTAAACCGGCGCACGGCGGCACAGTTTACCACAGTGTCCAGCACGCTTTTGTCTGTGACGTTGGATTCGTTCTGGCCGACAATACCGCCGACGGTGGATGCCGTTGTCGCATTGTCAGAATAGACAAACCACTTACCGGTGGCGGAAGTGTCAATTGTACCGCGGAGAGAGTTAAAGCCTGCCAGACCGCCCAGATAACCGGCGGCACGGACGGTCTCGCTGTTGTTGCTGCCGCGCAGGGCGACAAGCAGATCATTGGCGGCAAGGCCGCTTTGGCTGTAGACATTCCCATAGCCGCAGCCTTCTTTGGACACAGTGTCAACGCCCTTGAGGCCCGCGTAGGTCGTGCCTGTGGTCAGCTCTGCCGCCATGCTGTTGATGCCGGCATTGGCATCTGCCGCATCCAGCCAATTATCAACCTGTGCAACAAGGGCGAGTTTTGTTGTGTCGCCGCTGACCAGCGCCTTTTTGCTGCCGCTGCCCGTGATAGTGCCGTTGTTGGAGCCCGCGACGCCTCCCACAAAGCCGTAACGCGCCGTGATGATGCTGCCCGCGTCGTTGCTGCGCTCGGTGGCGACATAGCTGTTGGCGATTTCGGCATTGTTGCGGCCCGCAATGCCGCCCACATGGCTGGCACTGGCGAGCTTTTCGTCTGCGGTCTGGGTCGTGGTGATGTTGCTGATACCGCTGACCTGCAGTTTGATGTATTTGACCTCACAGCCGGTGATTGTGCTGTTGTTCAGACCGGCAATGCCGCCCACCGTGCTGCCGGTGCTGCGCGCACCGACGGAGACAAGGCCGTCCGCGCCCGCGTTGCCGCCCATCGTGCCGGAATAGGTACACTGATCCAGGGTACCGTCGTTCTGGCCTGCGACGCCGCCCAAATTTGTATATTTATCAAGATTTTGTGTAAGGTCCAGCAGAACGTCGGTGCTGCTGACCGTGCCGTCCTCCGTGGTGCGGCCCACCGCGCCGCCCAGCGTGACGGTGTTGGTGCTCGCGCGCAGACCGTCGTTCAGCGCCAGCGCGCCGTTTCCGACCTGACAGCCGGTGACGGTGCCCTCGTTCATGCCCGCAAGGCCGCCGATGGTGATTGCCGGGGTGCTGAACTGCACGTTGGCGTTTGCCGCCAGCTTCACATTGCGGATGGTCGCGTCCTTGCCGTTGTACGCCGCAACAGCGCCGATGCTCTCCGATGTGCCGGTGATCGTGCAGCCGCTTACGCTGCTGTTGTTTTCCAGCCCGGTCTCCTGGCCGATGATGCCGAAGTTCGTGGCCGTGACGCCGCCCGCCGTGCCGTTGGCCGCGGTGACGGCGGCGCTGACCTGCACATTCTCAATCAGCGCGTCTTTATTATTATTGCCCGCGATGCCGCCCGCCTCGCCGTTGGTGGCGTAGACCGCGTCGGCATTGCCGGACGCATGGCTGCAATAGCTGATCGTGCCGCCCGCGTTGTTCTCGCCCGCAATACCGCCCGCATATTTTGTGCTGGCGCGCACCGAGGCGTAGTTATCCACACGGGTGATTTCGGCGCTGTTCGTACCGGCCACACCGCCCGCGTAGTTGGCGGCATTGACGCTGCCCAGGACCGTGCCGTTGGTGTTTTCAGCGCCGTAAATGCTGCCCCTATAGGCGTTATACGTCGTATTGATACCGGCCACGCCGCCCGCATAGCCGGTGGCGGTGACACTGCTTTGCAGCTGGCCGGACAGCGAAATGCTGCCGACGTTGGCACCGGCCACGCCGCCCGCGTACTGGTTGGCCTCCACCGTGCCAGTGCTGTTGTTCTCTGTGCAGATGATGAGGCCCTTGCGGGTGCTTGCCGCAGCGTCGACGCCCAGGTTGACGCCCGCAATGCCGCCGACATAGCTGTCGCCGCGCACGGCACAGCCCTGCGCCGGGTAGGCAGACTGAATAAGACCGCCGTTGACGCCCGCAACGCCGCCCAGATAGGTATAGCCGTTTTCACGGTTGCCGAGGGACGCCGCCATCCTGCCGCCGGTGATCGTGCCCTCGTTCCAGCCCGCAAAGCCGCCCGCGGCGCACTTGTGAGCCACTGTGCCGTAGTTTTTGCAGTTTTCCAGCGTTGTGTTGGGTGTGGCATAGCCGATGATACCGCCCGCCAGTGCGCCGCGCGCGGTGCCAAAGTCATAGCGGCCATCGGCCAGCACGTTCAGCGATACGCCGTTTTTAAACGCGCCGTTGGACGGGTTCAGGCCGCCGACGGACAGGGCGTTCTGCGTTGCGCCGTTGGCTGCATTTTGAATCGTCAGCTTCGTTTTAGCGTCGTTTGCGCCGA
>ENA-OUQM01000228-OUQM01000228.1-human-gut-metagenome-genome-assembly--contig:-NODE-228-length-41667-cov-22.426271_pt1 | contig 41667 bp, 35 predicted proteins | sample MGYA00237949_ERZ548830 | MGnify/ENA primary metagenome ERZ548830 (study PRJEB26490, sample SAMN05194706) | human gut metagenome | biome: terrestrial biome; feature: human-associated habitat; material...
CTACAATCTTTTCCCACGGCTTTCCCACCGTCATGTCGGACGGTGCGAAAAGTTCCTTCATAGTCATACACTACACTCCCTCTTTTGTATTTTTTGTCCCAATACCTCTGTTTATCAGTATAGCATAAAAAAAGCACCCATGATATATCAATATTGGCATATCATAGGTACCTTTTTGACTTGTTTTTATCCTCGTTCCCACTCATTCAGCATCTGTTCCAGCGCCTGCAGGCTCTCCACCTGATTGATCGCCGCGCGCAGCTTTGCCGAATGCGGAAAGCCTGCCGTATACCATGCAACATGCTTGCGCATCTCGCGGATGCCGATCGCTCCGCCTTTGTATTCCACCTGCATCCGTGCATGGCGGAGCATCATTTCTTTTACCTCATGCTGGGTCGGCCTTGCAAGCGTTTCGCCTGTTTCCATATAATGAAGAATCTGTTTAAAAATCCACGGATTTCCTTCCGCGCCGCGTCCGATCATGATTCCGTCACAGCCGGTCTGCTCCACCAGTGCCTCGGCACTCGCCGCATCTGTCACATCGCCGTTTCCGATAACCGGAATCGAGACTGCCTCTTTTACCCGGCGGATGATATCCCAGTCTGCTTTTCCGGAATAAAACTGCGCTCTCGTTCTTCCATGAACCGCAATTGCGGCCACTCCGCAGTCCTCGAGGATCTTCGCAATTTCCACAGCATTCGCCGATTCTTCGTTAAAGCCCTTTCGAATCTTTACGGTTACAGGCTTTTTCACTGCCCTTACCATGCTTGTCACGATTTTCCTCACCAGATGCGGATCCTTCATAAGGGCCGAGCCTTCGCCGTTATTGACAACCTTTGGCACCGGACAGCCCATGTTAAAATCCAGAATATCAAACGGCCTTTCTTCGATCTGAGCGGCAATCTGCCCCAAAATCTCCGGATCGCTGCCGAAAAGCTGCAGGGACACCGGATGCTCACCCGGATCGATCGTCATCAGATCCTCGGTATTTTTATTTTTATATAAAATTGCCTTCGCACTCACCATTTCCATACAGATCAGACCCGCACCCTGCTCCTTGCACAGGACACGAAACGGCAGATCCGTCACCCCCGCCATCGGTGCAAGCACGAGTGGGTTCGGCATCTCCACGTTTCCGATTTTCAGTGGCGGCATCTTTTGCAGTGTACGTTTCTTATTTTCCATTCGGCTTCTCTCCGTCCTCTTCCATCAGCGCCTCCTCCGGCACCTCCTCACCGAGGAAGAAGACACGATAATACAGCTCCAGGGATTCCAGCAGCTCCTTTTTTTCTTCCTGATACTGCTTAATCCGAAGCGCGCCGCCGATCTCGTCATACATCGCATCTGCGTCTACGGCCTCTGTCTCAAACTGCAGACTTCCGTCGCTGTCAAACCACATGGTAAAAATACCGCCGATTTCTACCGTAAACATAACACACATAACATGAAGCTCATCCTGCACAGACTGTGGCAGGGATGCAAAATCCTGGTTAAAATAATATTTCTGTTCATATGCACTTGCTCCGCAGAGCACTACTTTTTCATTATCTGAATACATGATTTTTCCTTTCTCTTCCTTTTCCGTTCTCTCTATACGTAGCTGTATAAGCCTCGCACCGAAACCTCGCCGGAATGCACCTCAACAATCGTTCCGTCCTCTTTTTGCACGCGCAGCTCACCGGTCGGCGTGATGCCAAGTGCAACGCCCTCGAACGGTTCCTTCGGATCGAGTACACGCACCGGCTGGTCTTTGTTTGCAAGCACAGCCTCATATGCTTCCTTCAGCCCGGAGAGATCCCCTGCTTCCAGGAATTTTTCATAGTCCTCCTCAAATGCCTCCAGCACTGCTGCGACCACTTTCGCCCGGTTGACGGAATGACCCATTTCTATCGCCAGTGAGGTCGCAATCTCCGCGATTTCTTCCGGGAATTCCATCTGATTGACATTGATTCCGGTTCCGATGACAACATAATTGATGTAATCGATCTGTGCACTCATCTCTGTCAGGATCCCACAGAGCTTTTTCCCATTCAGCACCGCGTCGTTCGGCCATTTGATTTTCGTATCGACACCGAGCGCTCTTTGCACACCCTGCACTACGGCAAGTCCCATTACAATCGTCAGCATCGGTGCTTTGGCCGGCTCAAGATCCGGGTACAGCAGAATCGACATCGAAACAGAGGTTCCCTCCGGCGATTTCCAGACTCTGCCGCGGCGGCCTTTTCCGGCAGTCTGCGTCTCGGCTGTTGTCAGGGTGCCGTTCGGCGCACCCTCTTCCGCCAGCCGCTTCGCCCACGTGTTTGTCGAATCCACCTCGCGGCTGTAATAAACCGTCTGTCCGACATATTTCGTATGCGTGCGGCTTTCCAGCTCATCCTTCGTTACAAGATCCGGCTCATTTAACAGACGGTATCCCTTATTCTGAACGGCTTCAATTTCGTATCCTTCTTCTTTCAACTGATTCATCATTTTCCATACTGCGGTGCGGGAAATCCCAAAATGTTCACACAGCTCCTGTCCGGAAATATTTTTTCCGGATTCCCGCAGAAGACGCAGCGTCTCGGCTCTCTTATTTTCCAGCATATCGTATTATCACACTCCCTGTGTTGCTTTCTGACTATAAGAAGCACGCTTGATGCATTTCGAAAAATCAACAGCAGCGCTGCGGAAGAGTTTTCCGCAGCGCTGCTGTGCGTGTTTCTTCGTTATTCTATTATACACAGTCTATTCCGGTTTTTCCACCCAAAACTTTATGCTCCGAGGGTCGCTGCCATAACTGCTTTGATCGTATGCATACGGTTCTCTGCTTCTTCGAATACTCTCGACTGCGCAGATTCAAATACTTCATCGGTTACTTCCATCTCATTCAGGCCGTAGCGGTCGTGGATCTCTTTTCCGATCTTTGTTTTCAGATCGTGGAAGGACGGCAGACAGTGCAGGAATACGGCGGTATCTTTTGCATTTGCCATTGCTTCTTTTGTGACACGGTACGGAGTCAGATCGTGGATTCTCTCTTCCCATACGCTGTCCGGCTCACCCATAGATACCCAGACATCGGTGTAGATAACATCGGCATCTTTTGTTCCCTCTTTTACATCCTCGGTGAGGGTGATGGTTGCACCGCTCTCCTTTGCATACTCCTCACACTGAGCCACAAGCTCTGCGTTCGGGAAGTATTTCTTCGGTGCACAGGCCACAAAATCCATTCCCATCTTGGCAGATGCAATCATCAGGGAATTTCCCATATTGTAGCGGGCGTCGCCCATGTAAACGAATTTGATGCCTTTTAAATGGCCAAATTCTTCCTGGATCGTCAGCATGTCGGCGAGCATCTGTGTCGGATGATACTCATTCGTCAGTCCGTTCCATACCGGAACTTTCGAATATTTTGCCAGTTCTTCTACAATCTCCTGACCGAATCCACGATACTCAATTCCCTCATACATACCGGCAAGAACACGGGCTGTATCTTTAATGCTCTCTTTTTTGCCGATCTGGGAACCGGTCGGATCCAGATACGTTGTTCCCATACCGAGATCGTGTGCAGCTACCTCGAAGGAACAGCGGGTTCTGGTGCTGGTTTTCTCAAAAATCAGTGCAACGTTTTTACCACGCAGGGTATCCACCGGAATGCCTTTCTTTTTCTTCTCCTTCAGCTCTGCGGACAGGTCCAGCAGATAGGCAATCTCTTCCGGTGTAAAATCCTTCAATGTCAGAAAATCGCGTCCTTTTAAATCCATGGCTTGTTCCTCCTTATATCTGCATATGGTGTATTTTATTATTTCCTATACTGTGATGTTGGGTCAAAAGGTTTTTTGCCCCTTGGTTTCCTTGAATAGTCTCTATTATGAAACAGACCTGTTCATCTGTCAAGAGGAAGATGTATATTTTTACGCATTTTCTTTATAATATTCACAATATATGTATTTTTATGCATTTCATTGTACTTTTCATACAAAAAATTCTCCCGTGTCCGGCTTGATGCTTTTCACGGGAGAATCCTGTTTTACTTATTTCTTTATCTCTGTTTTATTTCTGATCTCTTCTAACTGTTTCTGGTTACTTCTGCACTTCTTTTCCTGCCGGCACTTTCTGTTCCTCCACAATACCTTTGAATGTGGTGGCCAGACTTGCCAGTCCCTGCAGATCAGACGGAACAACAATCTTTGTTGCCTTTCCATTTGCCAGAACGCCAAGTGCCTCAAGGCTCTTTAAGGTAAGAACGGCATCGTCCGCACCGGCTTCTTTGATCGCACGGATACCATCGGCATTTGCCTGCTGTACTTTAAGGATTGCCTCTGCCTGACCTTCTGCCTCACGAATCCGTTTCTCTTTTTCTGCCTCTGCACGAAGAATAGCCGCCTGTTTTTCAGCCTCTGCATCGAGAATAGCTGACTGTTTTTTACCTTCGGCAACAAGGATGGTCGATTTTTTCTCTCCTTCTGCAATCAGGATTGCTTCACGGCGTTCACGCTCTGCCTTCATCTGTTTCTCCATCGCTTCCTGGATGGCTGCCGGAGGCATAATGTTTTTCAGCTCGACACGGTTTACTTTAATTCCCCACGGATCGGTCGCGATATCAAGCGCAGCCTGCATCTTCGTGTTGATGATCTCACGGGATGTCAGCGTTTCATCGAGCTCCAGATCTCCGATGATGTTTCGAAGCGTTGTTGCCGTCAGGTTTTCAATTGCCATCAGCGGATTGACAACACCGTATGCAAACAGCTTCGGATCGGTAATCTGGAAGAATACAACGGTATCAATCTGCATCGTAACATTGTCTTTTGTGATAACCGGCTGCGGCGGGAAATCCACCACCTGCTCTTTCAGGTTTACGCGAATCGCTACACGCTCGATAAACGGAACCTTAAAATGAAGACCGGTTGCCCAGGTGTCCTTGTATTTTCCAAGGCTCTCTACCACGTAAGCACTGGCCTGCGGTACAATTTTCACACACGATGCTGCGATAAACAATGCAACCACAAGAAGCAAAATCAATAAAATTCCTGCAACTCCTCCACCACTCATGTTTCATTTCCTCCTTCTTTTTCTTTGACCTTTACAATCAGCTTGACGCCTTCCACACGGAGCACCGTAACGACTGCATCCACGGGAATCGTACCTCCTTCGTTCTCTGTACGCGCAGTCCACATGTTTCCTCCAAGCGAAACCTTTCCGGTTCCCGCAAGATTGGAGATTTCTTCCGTCACGACTCCTTCCATGCCAACCACACGGTCCACGTTCGTCTTCAGTGTATCCTTATTCAGAAAGCGAACGGCGAGCGGACGTGTAAAAAACAGAAGTACCAGCGATACAACAAGAAACAGTACAATCTGAATTACAATCCCGGCTCCGCACATGGCAGCGATCAAAGCAACAAGCGCCCCACCTGCAAACCAGATCGTCGCAAGGCCAAGTGTTGCTGCTTCAATCACTAAAAAAACGACGAGTGCGATCAGCCAGTAAACCGGCAGGTAAGCTGTAATACCCATGCGTTTTTCCCCCTTTCTGAAAAAATTGGCTGTTGTATTCATCATACTATAATGATGAAAAAATAACAAGCAAAGTTAAAAACATTCAGAAAAAAGAAAGATTTGTCAGGAATCATCTACAGACTATCAATTCCAAGCCGGGACATAAAAACGAGGATAGCTGACAAAAAACCATATGCGTGAATACGTAAAAATAATACGAGGGTGAAGCTTAATAGTTTCCAGAATACCGATTTGATTTGAACTCCGTAATGCAGGCAATTCCGTATCGTCACGGTTTTTCGAACAAACGGATCTGACCCATACTGTTTCAGCAGCTTTCTGACCACAGAAACATTTTTTCCTTCATATGTCATCTCTTCCTTCGCCAGATACATTGCACCAATCACCAGGTGAAACAGCATCAGGTCACTATAATCCTTTTCCATCTTGCTTTCCCTCAAAAACGCTTCAAAGTCCGAGGCAATCTGAATCCAGTTTTGCATCAGCTTCTTTTTCGGACGAAACGTCACAGACTGCAGATTTTCCCGGTAGAGCACAATGCTCTGCGGTACAAAAGCATATTTCGGTTCGCATGCGCAGCAGCGGAAATTGTGTGCTTTGTCCTCCGCGTAAGTATATTGCGGAACCCATAGTTCATGTTCTATCAAAAAATCTTTTCGATAAAGCTTTCCCCAGTCGTACGATAAACTTCCGAATTGGAAAAAGCCTTTAAACCGAAAAGCAACACTATCTGGATCTTCTTTTTCTAACCAATTTCTGCATTCAATCCTTTCACCATTTTCCTTCCATCTGTGGTAATTTCCGACCACAATATCCGCATTCTTTTTTTCTGCCTGTCGCACCATAGAACGGATCGCATTTTTCTCATCCATTTTATCGTCTGCATCCAGAAAAAGAAGATACTTTCCCGCCGCTGCCGCAGTTCCCATATTTCGAGACGCTGCACAGCCTGCATTTTTCTGATTCAGGATGTGAATTCTTTTATCTGCCTGCGCACTTTCTTCACAGATTTCAAGTGAGCAGTCCATCGAACCATCATTCACTAAAATAATTTCCAATTCCGGGTAATCCTGCTTCCTGACACTTTCCAGACATTCCCGCAAAAATTTTTCCGCCTGATAAACCGGAATGATCACACTTACAAGTGGATAATTCATCGTATCTGATCACCTCTTTTTCTGCTTTATATATAGAAAATATATCCAATAATATACAGAACGTCAACTGTCTTTCACATACTTCATTGCATGACAGTACAAGCTGTGATAAAGTTATAAAAACGATATTATTTGTAATTGTCGCTCTCATTCAGAATACGAAAGGATCATGACAGATGGAGACCGCCAAAATTGATTTTGTAATTACATGGGTAGATGAAGCAGATCCAATCTGGTATAAAGAGAAACTGGAAACCTTAAAGAAACAGGGAAAAGTCGCAGAAGAAATGATTGATAACAGCACCTCCAGATACCGTGACTGGGATATTTTAAAATACTGGTTCCGTGGTGTTGAAAAATTTGCCCCATGGGTCAATCAAATTCATTTTGTGACATATGGCCATGTACCAGATTGGCTGAATGAAAAACATTCCAAACTCCATATCGTAAAACATGAAGATTTCATCCCGCAGGAATTTCGTCCGACATTCAGTTCCCACCCCATCGAATGGAATTTTCATCGCATTGAAGGGCTGACAGAAAATTTTGTTTATTTCAATGATGATGTTTTTTTGATCAAATCATCATCCCCGGAAGATTTTTTTAAAAACGAAAGACCTGTTGATATGCTTGCGCTTCAGCCAGATGTTGCAAATGCAGATGATCAGATTATGCCGTATGTCTATCTGAACAATGCGATGGTTCTCGCCAAATATTTCGATAAACGGGAAAATATGAAGAAACAGCCGGGCGCATATTTTCATCCCGGCTATCCGTTGATGTATTTCGGATATAATCTTCTGGAAATGGCATTTCCGCGTTTTACCGGTTTTTATACCGTACACGGGCCATCCCCGCTAAAAAAAGAGTCCTACCGTTTCTTCTGGAAAAACGAAGAAAAGCTCTTGCATCGTGTCTGTTGCCATCCTTTCCGTCACAAAGAAGATATCAGCCAGTATGTTCTGCGGGAATATCAGAAGCTGAGCGGAAATTTTGTTCCGAAGAATATTCATAAATTCTGCCGATACTTTAATCTGCAGCCGGAAAACCCGGAGCTGGTAAAGACGATTACGAAACAGAAGTCAAAATGTATTTGTATCAACGACAGCAACTTTGAAATCCCATATGAAAAAGTAAAACAGGAATTAAACCATGCATTTTCTATCCTGTTTCCGGAAAAATCACAGTTCGAGAAATAAAAAACTGTTTTTCTGTTCGTTCGCGTGACAGATTATAAAGCAATATGTATTTTAATTAAAATTGTAATTTTTTATCTCAGATCTATTGACATGTGTGTGATTTTATTTCTATAATAATTTTGTAATAAAAAGAATTTTCACAAGAAAGGAGATTACTGATCTATGACTAAAGCTTATAAAAAACCTGTTGTCTCTATCGACACCGGAATGGCAGAAGGCGTCTATGCGGCAAGCGGCGCATCACAGGGAACTCTGAATGTTACTTACCACGGCGTGTGGGATCGCTGGGGCACAAATGGCGGTAAAGGTCTTGCAATGGCAGACTGGTCAGGTATTGACGGAACGATCACATTGCAGATTACATTCAACGACACGGTTGACCAGGCGGAAACGGATGATGCCTCTGTACAGGCTTCCTGGTCCGGAAAGACTGCTACGTTTACCTTTGCCAGCACAGCATCAAATCCGCTGACGATTGGTATCCATTTAAATCACGGAACCAGCATCGACGATCTGAAGATGACCGGCTTCACCTACTCGGTAAACTAAAAAGCAAACCTGCTCTAAAAACTTTGATAACTGTTCAGAGCCAGGTCTTGCGGTTGTTAGTGCTAAAATTACCGATTAATCTTCAGCAAGTTATCAAAAGAAAAAGCAATGAGGTGCGTCCCCATTGCTTTTTCTTTTTTTATCTTTAAAAATCCTTCTCCATCTCCGCGATCTCCGTTTCACCCACCACTTCGCACTTCTTATCCCGAATCGCATACACTCTCGTACAGATCCCGAGTACCGTAGGCCGATGTGTCGTTACAATGCAGGTTCGCGGATACGTATCCGTCATAATATTGTTCAGCACCTTCCGCTCTGTCGCCACATCAAGTGCTGAGGTTGCTTCATCCAGCAGCAAAATCGGTGATTTCCGAAGCAATGCGCGCGCAATCGAAAGCCGCTGTGCCTGCCCTTCTGAAAATCCGCCGCCGCGTTCTTTCACCATACTCTCAATACCGTCTGGCAGTTTTTCCACAAAATCCCAGGCACATGCCAGTTTTAATGCTTCTATGATCTCCTCGTCTGTAGCTTCCGGCTTCACATTCCGCATATTTTCCGCTATTGTTCCCGAAAACATCGTGTTTCCCTGCGGCACGTAGGAAAACAGCTTTCGCGTAGACGGCGACAGGGCAAGCCTCTGCGATGGTTCCTCTCCTGCACCGATCCAGGCTTCCCCCTCCTGCGCACACAGCAGGGACAAAATCAGGCGGAGCATGGTTGTTTTTCCCCCTCCCGATGGGCCAACCAGTGCAATAATCTCATGCGGCCACGCTTCCATCGAAGCATTCGAAAACACTTCCGTCCCTGTGTGATACGTATAGCAAAGATCCTGCATCTTAAGTCCGATACCTCCCGACTGATATTTCTCCGCAAACCGTTCTACTTCGCCATCCGCACTGTAATCCTCCTGCGGCATCTCTACGATATCCATCAGACGGCCGGCTGAAATGCCGAGTGATATCGCCGACGGCACAAGACTCACCAAAGAGTTGACCGCACCGGTCAGCGTACCGGAAAGGGACAGAAACATGGTCATCGTTCCATAGGAAATTGCTCCGCTCCAGACACGGTAAATTCCCCAGCCATAGCAGCTGTAGGAAACAACGTAGCTGATCAGCGTCATCAGAAGTGATGTTGCAATGGACATTTTCTGAAAATCGAGCCGCATTTTAATATAGTCCTGCTGCAGATTTTTCAGACGATTTACATAAAAACGAATCATATCAAATGCCTTAATCGTCTGAATATTGGAAAATGCCTCCTGGTTGAAGCCGTACAGCTTCGCGCTCATCTGTGCGCTCCGCTGATTGTTGTTCGTCATCCGCCGCAGCAGCGGGCGCGACAGCAGGGCACTGAACGGGATTCCGAGCAGTGCAAAGACTGCAAATGTCGGATCGTAATGAACAACAACTGCCAGTGCACTGATAAATTTTACCGTATAAATCACAAGATTCGGCAGCCAGTTCAGGATACCGCTGGAAATGTTCGACGCATCCGAGCTCCAGCGCGTAACCAGATCGCCCGTATGATAAGTGGTTAGGGATTCCCAATCCGTCACCAGAATTTTTTCAAACATATCATTCTGGATTTCCCTGTCTACTTTCAGATGAATCACCGTCGAGGCATAACTGGTCGCCTGAGAAATCAGGGTATTTCCAAAGGAAAATCCTATCATCAGCGCAAAGGTCTGCATCAGTTTTCCCGTCTGGTGGCCTGTGATGATATCGACAAGATCCTTTGAGATCACACTCGATGCCAGTGAAACACCGGTTCCGAAAATGCCAAGCGCCGTATAAAAAAGCATGGCTTTCCAGTACCTTCTGGCATACTGAAAAATCCAGCGAAATTCCTTCCACATCTTCTGCAGCATTTCTGCCTGAAGGTATTTCCCTATCTTCTGCCGAAGCTCCTTCATGATTCACCCTCCTCGATCTGCCGCCGTATCGTTTCCGCCGCTGTATCATTCTTTGTGCATCGCAGGAAGTAAACCGGCTTTTCCTTTGCAACCGCTTCTGCGAATTTTAAATTTTTTACCATCAGCTCTGCGGTCCAGGGTGGGGAAATCATGCGCTGCATCACGCGGAGGGTTTTCTGTTCTTCTGTCAGAGAAACCAGTTCTTCCGACGGCGCCTTTTCCAACAGTACAATTCCACCCAGCTCTTTTTTCTCCGTCGTAAAGATTTTTGATGTTCCGCACCACGGGATGCCATAGACAACGAATTTCTCTCCCTCTTTTCCGATCAGGTTCAGATCTCCGTTCAGAAACGGTGTCGCAAACAATTTTTTCCAGAGTGCCGTGTGGGTTGATTTTCCCATCCCCGACGGACCAGAAAACAGCCAGGCTTTTTCAAGATACAAAAGGGAGGCCGAATGCAGTGCAAACATTCCCCTTCGCTGCGCCAGAAACAGAAATACCGGGCGGATTGCAAGGAAGAGGGAATCCTGCTCTTCCTCGTTGATGGGGCAGCGATAATAAATCCGCGCATAACTGCCGTCTTCTTTCATCCAGATTTCGTAAATATTTTTCAGTGTATCGAACCGGAAAACATAGCCCTCCTCCCAGATGGCAACCGTCAGATCCCTGTTGCGGATCAGAATGGTTCCGTTCTGACGGCTCCCTGGCAGACGTTCTGCCAGTTCCAGGATAAGATCCGGGATTGCTTTCTCCGAATTTCCGCCATCTGTCATGCGAAATGCATCAAACTGCTTCGGAATGCATCCTTTTTCTCCATAGACTTCGATTTTTATTCCCGCAATATGCAGCCGCCCCTCACAGCTTCCCTTCGGACAGCCCAGTTCCCGGCGCACAGCGCCAAATACAAGCAGTTCCTGTACAAATGCCTCTATATCCTTCGCCAGTTCTCCCTGCTCCTCTTTTGGGATCTCATAATATGCGGCCATCCTGTCTGTCAGTGCTTCCACCGTCTGCGGCTGTTCCAGCATTTCCCATAATCTCAGCGCCGTTTCATTCAGTTCCATTCCACGCTTCTGGTCCGCAATTTTCTGTCCATAGGGCAAAAGATAAACGGTTTTTCCGATTTTCTGCAGCAGATATCCTTCCTGTATTCTGATTCTCATTTTTTGTTCCTTTCTGTCTTTTCGCTCCGGAAAAGAGATGCTATAATAAATCTATCTTTTTTTCAGAACGGAGTTTCCATATGTATACCTACGACATTGAACAGCTCTTAAAAGACGGCTCCGCGATCCGGCTGAAGCCGCAGGGCTACAGCATGTATCCGCTTTTTCATCCCGGACGGGATGAGGCCGTCATTGAGGCGTATCCGATTCATCTTCTCCGCCGCGGCGATATCATTCTTTACCGCCGCGAACAGGGCATTCTTGTACTTCACCGGATCTGCCGCATCACTTCGGATGGCTTTTATCTGGTCGGGGACAATCAGACCGAAATCGAAGGGCCGCTCCGCCCAGATCAGATCCGTGGGAAGCTGACAGGTGTTGTGCGCAACGGGAAATCGTTTTCTGTCTCTCATCCGGTCTACCGCATGCTTTCCTCTCTCTGGCTGTTCCTGCGCCCCATCCGCCCGTTTTTCTGGCGTATCATGGCACTTTTTCGCAAAATTTCTTCCGGGCGGTAAGCCTGCAAATGACAGGCTGCCGCAAAAAATCATCTGCTTCCGCTTCTTTTCATTCCCCGCACCATTTTCACAATACTCTGGAGTCTCCAGCATCTTCCAAAGAACACACCATTTAGTGCCAGCGGCACCAGAATACAGAGGACAAAACAGAAGATAAATGGCGTCATTCCACCGTTTCCATAGATCAGCGGTATGATCCTTCGCGTCACTGCGACTTCCAGGATCATCACCGCGGTGTATTCGCCCAGATCCCTCGCATAACGTATCGCTTCTTCTTTCATTTCCAGAAAATCCCGGAAAAAAATAACGTATCGATAGCAGATCTGCAGCAGATAGGAAAGTAAGGTTCCAAGAAGGACTCCTGTCATGCCATATGGTCTTACAAGAGCAAGCGATACGACCAGATTCAGAACCGCACTTGATGCGCCTGCATTTTTTTCTTTTTCAAACAGTCCTGTTACCCCCATCATAAGACTGAGCGGCAGTCCCATGATTTTGATCAGCAGCACCACAATACAAAGCACTGCTGTTCCCCATCCAAGCTCATACGCGGGACTCAGCCAGATATCGCAGATAAACGGAGTAATCAGTGAAAAAAGTCCCGCTACCACGACGGAAGAAATGCAGAAGAACACAAAGGTCAGCTGCCGCAGAATTTCATAGTTCCGCCGATAATTCTTTTCGGTAAAGTAATCCCCGATGGTCGGCTGAATCGTGTTGGACAGAATCGTAAGAATATTGATAATTGCCTGCGTAATCATACTGTAGTTCGCATACCGTCCTACTGTACCGACGCCGATGAACCCGGAGATAATCAGGTTATCGGTACAGTTCAGCATTTTGTCCGAAACCCTGGAGATAAACACGTTTTTCAGATCCTTTAAGATCAGCTCCTTAAAGAAAGAGGAACCTTTTTCTTTCCGCAGCTGATGAAGAAACGGATATTTCCGTTCCACATACCAGTTAATCCAGATGTTCAGCATCACCTCTGTCACAATCCCAATGCCAAGTGCCAGAAGATAATTCTGCCGATATGTCACAAGAAGAATAATCGCCAGATAGCTTACAACATTTAAAATCAGGCCGGCGATACTCGCAATGTATTCCTTCTGATCCGCAATTAAGAGCGATTTTCGATCGGTGAGCAGATAGGAAAGCACCGTGCGAATCAGCCACATAGCGTACAGTATCCGAATATACGTCAGGGAGTAGCTGTTGTTTTTCATAAACAGATGAATCAGCGGAAGCAGCAGCATTCCTGCCGTGAATACAATCACCGCAAAAATACGGTACGCCTTCCGGTACAGGTTCATCAGCGATGCAATCTCATGCTCATCCTTCCTTGCAAGTGCTCCGTACAGATGATAAACAATGGCTGTCGAAATGCCGAGCTCTGTCACGGACAGGATGTTAATAACATTGGAAATGACTCCGTTCATGCCGACAAGTTCCGCACCCATATACAGATTCATCGCCCGCTGGCTGAAAAATCCAAGAATCAGGAGTGCAAACTGCGAAACCATACTGAAAAAGCTGTTTCGAAATAGATTTTTAATCCGCATGATGTCCTCCTTTTCTTTGTTATGTGCTCTCATTACTTTTTTCTGCTGTTTTTCTGGTTTTTACTGTTTCGAAATGGTATGATGGGATGATACGGCACCGTTTTTACAGAAAACCAGGCGATCGCAAATGCTTTTGTCACTGGACTTATATCTGCCTGATCAGAAAGGATTTTTATGAAAAAAAGAGCTTTTTCCCGTATTTTATTCTCGCTTCTGCTCCTGTTGTTTCTCATCCTGTTTGCTTTTCTTTGCATCTGCGCTTTTTATCATGTCAGTTATACACCGGAAGCGTGTACGGAATCCGCAGATGAATTATCCAATCCGTATATCGGATTCTATTCGATGTACGGCTACGTTCTCGGAAACGATACGCTCTCCAATCTTCCCGACCCGGATTCCAATCCCGAAGAGACACCCGGACTTGTGATGCTGGAGCTGAATCTGCGCCGGTTTGCCGATCAGGATCTTTCCGATCCGGCACTTGCACAGCTTGACACGATTTTGTCCTCCTGGCAGAAGCACGGAAATTCGATGATTCTGCGCTTTCTGTACGACTGGGACGGCAAAGCGAAAGAATCGGAACCGCAAAGCCTCGACCAGATTCTGCGCCACATGGATCAGACTGCTGCAATCGTAAACCACTACACAGACAGTGTTTTTCTGATCCAGGGCATTTTTGTCGGTAACTGCGGAGAGATGAATGGCTCCGACCATCTGTCCGATGAAGACTGCTCCATTCTGATGCAGCATCTGGCAGACGTGATCGATCCTTCGATTTTTCTGTCCGTCCGCACACCGGTACAGCGACGGAAGATTCTGAACTCAGCAGAACTGCCTTCCGCAGAAACTGCTTTTGACGGCTCACTTTCCTCCCGCCTCGGGCTTTTCAATGACGGAATGCTTGGAACCGCAAACGATACCGGCACATACGGAGATACGCCTGCCTCTGCGGATGCTTATCGCTCTGCCTGGGTGCGTGAGGATGAGCTGGACTTTCAGGACAGGCTCTGCAATTTTGTCCCAAACGGCGGCGAGGTGATTCTCGACAATCCCTTCAATGACCTTGACCATGCCCTTTCGGATCTCTCCCGGATGCATGTTTCTTATTTGAATTCAGAGCATGATCCGGCGGTTCTGGATAAGTGGAAAAATTCGGTTTACCACAATGAAACCTCTGTTTTTGACGGTATCTCCGGCTATGACTATATCGCGCGCCATATGGGTTACCGCTATGTGGTGCGTAACACTGCCCTGCATCAGTCCCGGCTGAATATTGAGCTCGAAAATGTCGGTTTTTCCGTCGGCTACCGCAGACTGGATCTGGAAATCACCCTGGTTTCCGATGAAGGAAAGCTTTTCTCCTTCCCGCTTTCCGAGGATTCCAGATTCTGGCTCCCGAAAAATACCGCAGAGCTTTCGGTTTCCCTTCCGTTCCGTGAACTGGAAAAGGGAACCTATACGGTATATTTTCGGATGACCGATCCGTCACTTCGGCGGGAAATCCAGCCTGCCAACACGTTTTCCCATGATACTTACGGATTCCGGCTCGGAACACTGAAGCTGGAAAAGCTGCTCTGATACGTGCCCAGAAACACACGCCCGCTTTCCGTGTTCCGATTGGCGAACAGGATCGGACGCCCATCCCGCCTGCGGTATAATGCCAGAAACATTTTTTTGGGTTCCGGCACCGCAGGCAGCTTGATTTGCCGGCAAAGTATGGTGGTTTCTCCACTGTGCCAGGCTCTGGCATCGGTATGGATCCTGTATTTTTCCGGCTTTTTGTTCTCCTCTTCTATCTCCAGAAAGCAGTCGGCTTCTTCCGTCAGCTCGGCAAATCCGTGGTTTTCCAGGGTAATCCGCATCCAGGTCATCTGACCGGAAGAATCTTCCCCCGTTTTCCACATGCAATTCTCTTTTTCTGAAAGAATTTCCACATTTTCCACTACAAACCGGTAACCAAGACGTTTTCCCACAGCTTCGAAGCCGGACACACCGTTTATGGTTTCTTTTTTCCATTGTTCCAGCAGCTGCAGGTCATACGTGCTGTTCAGATAGGAAATGTGCATTTTTTCCAGATCCCTGATTGCTTCCTCTGCCGAAACATTCTCTTCTCCGGCTGCACGCTGTACTGCCTCGCCGCCGCAAAAACGGCTGCGCATTGCCGTTCTCTGCCAGTCAAGTTCCGCCTCACGGCTCTGCGGCTCCTGCTCCGGTGTTTCCATCGTCAGAGTACCGTATGTACCAAGATCGGTTTCCGATCCGAACATCCCATCGTTATACAGAGTCAGATATTTTTTCTCTTCTTCTGTAAAGTTTCTTGCCAGCTCCCGCCACTGGGAGGGTCTGCGCACCGCAAGCGGACAGGCGCCTTCCAGTGCATCTTGCATAGTCCGAACCAGCGTCCGGAACCCGTCCGGTGTCAGATACCGGGATCCATGCATTTCTCCCCAGTTTCCGATCAGGATTCCCTGCACAACATAGATATCTTCCGAAAATTCCCGGATTGCCGCGCCAAGCTGCCGCATATGTTCCTGTACGGTTTTGATGTTGCCTGGCTCGCGTTCCAATCCTTTTCCTTCCAGATCATAGGCAAACCGAAGGATCATTCCCTTCTTTTGATCCCGGAAAAATGCGAGAATTTTCCGCACCCACGCCATCGACTCCTGTGGGATCCTGCCGGTTCGAAATGCTCCGATCCCAATCCGCAGAAGTACAAGCTCTTCTTCCTTGCAGGCAAGATACAGGGGTTCGTCTGTTTTTGCCGCATCAAACGTATACAAATGGTACCAGCCGCAGCCCGGATTCTGTACCGCACCTTTACACTCTGCAAAATCTGCCCGAGAGAACGCGGGATCACTCGCCGGTTCGCTCTGTGCTGTTTTCTTCTTTTTCAGAAAACGGTTCCATTTTTCTTTCCACATCTTTTCGCCCTGCTCCCGCATCCATCTTTAAAACCTTGCACCGGAAAATCACGGCCAGTACACTGTAGAACATCCGCGTCATGTACCAGATGGGTTTCAGCCCGGAATGCATGCTTGTTCCCGAGGTTCGGATATGCATGACTGCCGGAATTTCAACCACTTTAAAATCAAGCAGCATCATCTGTGTGATCATGTTGGTATCCGGATATTTGTCATCAAAATGATTGTATTTTGAATAATAAAGCACTGCCTTGCGGCTGAGCCCCTGCAGTCCTGTCGTCGGATCTGCAATCCATCTTCCCGTCGCGATGTGCAGCATGCGCCGGAACAGGCGGAATGCCAGCTTTTTTGCAAAGCCTACCGAAAATTCTGCGCTTCCATCCATAAAACGGGATCCCAGCACAATATCCGGTGTTCTTCCGTCTGTATCTTTTTCTTTCAGTTTTTCATAAATTTTTCGAATGTTGCATACATCATGCTGACCGTCCGCATCCATCTGGATCACGTACCGGTAGCCCCTACGGATCGCATATTTATAGCCAAGCTGCAGACCGCTTCCGTAACCGAGATTGAAAACATGCGTTACTACCGCACAGCCGCGCTGTTTTACCATCCAGTTTGTGTTATCGGAGGACGCATCGTTCATAACCAGTACATCTACCAGATCCGCGATCTCCGGCTGTTCCAGCTGATCCATCACTTTTCCTATGTTTTTTTCTTCGTTGTATGCCGGAATAATCAGTAATACTTCTTTCTGCTCCATAGTTCCCGCCTCACTTCATCAGATCCAGCAACCGCTGAATTTCCTCTGTCTGTCCGTTCCCTTTCTGTTTTGCTGCCGCCACAATCCGCTCTTTTTTTTCGGTATCATCGATCAGTTCTTCTATTTTCCGGGCAATGCCCTCCGGGGTCAGCGAGCAGAGCAGACCATCGACTCCATCCTCTATCTGCTCACGGTTTCCTGCACAGTCTGACGCAATCACGGCACAGCCAAGCGTCTTGGCCTCCTGAATGGCAATGCTTTTCCCCTCAAACCGTGTCGCATGTACATAGAGATCACACTGTACATAGTAGGGAAACGGATTTTCCTTTATGCCAAGCAGAATAAAGTCCTTCTGCAGTCTGAGCTCTGCAATCTGTTTTTCAAGAGCCTTCCGTTCTGGACCTTCGCCCACAACATACCACCGCGCCTTGTATCCGGCATCTCTGATCTGTTTCATTGCCAAAATGGCAATATCATATGCTTTCTGGTGTGCCAGCCTTCCAACCGTTAAAATACGGACACCGTCATAAGAATCCGAAAAGCCACCCGGCTTTTTAGCCTCTCTCTCGATCCGCTCTCTGTCTATGATATTGTGAAAAACCTGCACTTTTTCTTCATACTCCGGGTAAAACTCCAGAAAATGGCGGCGTGTCTCCCCGGAAACCGTATAGATAACATCCATTTTCTCGTAGCAGTCGCGATCCATTTCCCGTGTATATCCGGAATCGCCGTAAGCAATATGGACAAATGCAGCTTTTTTCTTTGCATTCACGTGATCCGCAACGTAATAAGCAGAGCCGCCTTCCAGATAAGCAACCGCCAAATCAAAGGTTTCATCCAGCCGGTCTGCCCCGTCCGAAAGGACTCTCCAGAGCAGTTTATCCGGCTGAATTTTCCCCGCCTTCTTCATCACGCGCAGATTCTTCATCAGATACCTGATTTTTTCCATGGTGTGTCCGTGCCGGAACAATGCCATCACCGATGTCTGCAGCAGTTTTCGCCGTCCTGCACCGGAGAGTACGGAATCCTCACAGATCCTTTTGTTTTTTATATGAACTTCCGGCGGCACCCTTGAAATCATTTCCCCCTGTCCCAGCAGTACATACAGCGAAATTTCATATTTCTCTGTATCCAGATGGTTCAGAAGCTCCAGTAATGCCGTTTCCGCTCCTGCACGGCCAAGCGTATTGATTACAAACAGTATTTTTTTCATAAGTCTCTTGCCTGCTTTCCTGTCAGACGTTCCAGCTCTTTTATGATTCTCTCATTCTCCTGGTTCAGCAAAGAAACCTGCATTGCCAGTTCCTGATTTTTCATCAGCAGAGAAGAAATCTGTATTGTCATCTGATACATGCCCCACACGACAAGGAACCCGGTAAGCAGCAGCACCGCCAGACTTCCCAGACTTAAGCGGCTGCTCCAGCCGGAGAACTTCGGAACCGCACCGCTTAAGATTGCCGCAAGGCCAAGCAGCTCCCAGGTAACCGCCAGATTTATCGTCAGTTTCTTTTTCGCATGCAGCACAAATGTCACTGCCATAATCCCAAGCCCTGCCAGGATCATACAAACCTTTACCATTGTCGCTGTACTCATTGTTTCATCTCCTCCTTCTGTTTCTGCTCTTTTGCCCTCTGAAATACCAGACCGGACGGGCGCTTTCCTTTTCCGTGCCTGATCAGATTTCCGCGGCAGAAAACGTGCGCATCCATATTTTTTTCCACCCATCGCAGTCTCACAAACGCCACGCTCCATCCTGCAAACGATCCTGCTATTACCCCAGCCCCATACCAGACGGCCGGCAGATGGGTAGCAATCAGGCTGCCGATCCAGGTAACAAGACAGAACACAATCGCCGTCAGGATTGCGCCGGTCAGGTCATCGAAATAATACAGAAAAATGATTTCCGCATACATAAGGAACAAAATAAAATATCCAACTGCAAGGGACGGATAAATTTTCATGGTCATGCCGGAAAAGCCTTCTTGCGGCAGGAAAATCACGCAAATCAGATATATCACAACGGAAATCATAAACTGAAGGCGTGCAAGCGTCATCAACTCACTGGAAAGCTGGCGGAACATCCGCTTTTTTGCATTTTCAATATCGGCTCCCTTTCCGCCAATCACCGCCTCGGAATACAGCTTGTATTTCTCATGGAAACGCATTTCGACGCGTGCAATGAAAATAATCGATGCCGAGAGATTGGTAAACATGGCAAGGCAGGAAGCCATGTCATATGGCTGATTGCAGACAAAGCTCTTTACCAGCTCCATCCGCATATCGGTTGTCCAGAACACAAAGTTATGGATATACAGCCCCAGAATATACAGAAAATTCGAAAAAATCAGTTTCCAATATTTTCTGAAATACTGCAGCACCGGCCGGTAGCGGTTACTGTTTTTGACAAAATACCGCCGGATCAGGGCGTTTTCCAGTGTTGCCGTCACAAAAAATCCAACCGTCAGGGAAAATAGCATGCTGCGCGTCGTCTCCCATTTCATGAGGAAATGCAGAATCAGTGCCAGGACAAATGCAACCAGCATTCCAAAGAAGAAATACTGTGAAATCCTCTGATAATCCTTACAGATGGAAAGATAAATCATGGAATAGAAAACCAGCACCAGACTGATATAGCCACAGAAACTGCAAAATACATACGCTGTTGACACCTTCCCGACAAAATGCTCCCACAGACAGAACGGAATGCCGACCAGACAGCTCAACCCGATATTCAGAAGCATTCCGATCTGATAGCACGGCAGGATGTCCTGATATCGTTCCTCGTAGATCACGTCGGACATATAACGGGACAGCACCGCATTAAACGGTGATGCCGTCAGTAACGCAAAAATAAAGATATAGAGAATCGTACAGGAAAACAGCTCACGCGTGGCATAGCCGACACTGGAAAATTCAAGCAGCTCTTCCATTAAGATCAGATTGAAAATGACAACCATCATCGGCGCAATCGTTACAACGGTACTGTAGGAGAATCCAATCAGGTTTGTCGTAATGGTATTTTTTTCAAAAATCCGATTCAGGCGAACGCCGATTCCTGCCATGCCATCTATCCCCTTTCCACCTTGCGGTGTTTATTTTATTTCTGTTTTTCCGGCAGCTCTACCGGTTCCTCCTGCCATTTCTGGCCCATCTGCTCAGCAAAATCGCGGTAAATCTCCCAGTACGTTTTCTGCATATATTCCACACGGTATTTCCGCATAACACGGTGGTATCCGATTTCTCCCATTTCGAGGCGTTTTTTCTCATCGGCCGCCATATCCAGCATTGCCTGTGCGATTTCTTCTATATTCATGATATGCGTAACTATTCCGGCTGCGCCGAAATCATCGCTCTCACCGTAGATCAGACCATAGCAATTTCCGACATCTGTCGCAATAACCGGCTTGTGTGCCGCATAGCTCTCCAGAATCGTCAACGGCTGGCCTTCGCTGATGCTGGTCAAAATCGTCACATCCATTCTTCCCAGATAATCCCGGATATTGATTCTTCCGGTAAATACCACGTCCGGAACTTCCAGATCCGATACAATCTGGAAGCATTCCTCGGCATACTCCCGGTCCTCCTCCCATGGTCCCATGATCCAGAGCTTCAGTCTTCTGTCGCGCTCTTTTGCAAAGGCAAATGCCTGGATCATCGTTTTCACATCCTTGATGGGTGTGACACGAAGAACTGCACCGATGTTCACCATTCCCGCATCCTCTTCGGTCTTTCCCGGGATATTCTGAAGATTTTCCACACGGATTCCATTCGGTGTGACCATCGTCTTTTCCACCGGACAGCCAAGCTCAACCTGCAGCTCCCGCGCGTGCTCAAACAGAGAGGTAATCAGGGTTCCCTCGTGGTACGCCAGCTTTGACATTTTCCGGAACTGGTCAATCCAGATATTTTTGTAGATTCCCGCAACCCACTTCGCTTTAATCAGCTCCTCCTCGCGTTCCCGGGTGTAAATACCGTGTTCCGAAATCAGGAGACGGCTTCCATAAAAATGCTTTGCCATGGCACCAAGCACGCCGGCATAGCCGGTTGCAACGCAGTGATAAAGATCCGCCTTCGGGAGCTCGGTCTGCATTGTGAGAAACAGCGGCAGATAAATGGAGCGCATAGTCCATAAAAAGTCAGAAAAAACGATCTGGCTGTATTTCAGGTTGTAGCACTCTTTCACGGCATTCAGAAAATCCTCTCCCATCAGAAGCGCATTCAGGGAAACATCTTCTTTCCGGAACAGATCAAACAGGACATTCCACTCGATATCCTGATCGAGAAGCAGACTTCGAAGTGCCTGATACTGTTCTTTTTTCAGCCGATGCTTATGCCGCTTTTTACTTCCGCCCCAGTCCACATCGTCCAGATAGAGTTCATAGACGGCGGAGACATTTTGCGGCAGCTCATATGCATACTTTCCGCGCTGGGAACGGTTTGCCGCAATGGCGAGGATGATAAATTCTGTTTTTGGGAAAAGCTGGATCAGACTGTGTACCCAGCTGGAAACACCGCCTACCACAAAGGGATAGCAGCCCTCCGCTACCATACAGACTTTCATTCGTTTTTCACCTCCTCTTCATAGTAATACCGCCGGTCGGATGCACGAAGTGTAATCGTTACTTCACTCTTTTCCGCGCGGATCAGCCATGCAGAATCCTCCAGCTTTTCTGCCGTTCCGCCCGTGACCTTTTCAACGCTTTCATTGTGTGTCCGAATCACATAGTACGCAGTTTTCTCTGTTCCCGTGGTCTTTAAGGTGATGGTGTCGCCCTCTCTTTCGTCCTCGCAGCGTAAGTTCAGGAAGGTGCGGATTCTGGAATCGCAGGTGGAAACCGTGGTACCGTCAAATCCGGAAAATGGCTCCCAGTAGGTTCCGAGGTTGGAGGCAAATTCTTTGACGATTTTTTCCCAGCGGTCCTCCTCTGTTTTCGGATAAATCACTCTGCTTAAATCCAGTTCTACACTGGCATAGCCGAGCGCACTTTCAATACTCTTCATTTTCATCCAGGAACGATAGGTAAAACGTCCGGTATCTTCCGTGACAATTTTCTGCTGTGTCGTCTGTGCATCCAGGTAGCTGACCAGATCGCCAGCCGTATCTTTGCTCTTAACTACGGTGCGGACACTCCCAAGAGCAGACTGCTGTAAAGCTGTTTCCATCTCCTGTTCACTCAGGTTTCCACTGAAAAAGGAGGAAAAGTAAAAATCCGAAAGATTTTTCTGCATGAAGCTCTGATCTTCGTCTAATTTTTCCTTTACGGATGTTTCGGATTCTGTAAAACCGGAAAGTCCCATCTCGCCTTTTTCTTCATTGAGCAGCTTCGCATAATAATGCAGCAGCTCGCCATCTGCTTCTGCCGGAGCATCATAATCCAGTTTTGGTGCCACCATACAGGTAAGACCAAAATGATTTTTTCTGTAGATTGCTGCAATCGACGGCCAGACGATATCGCGGTTAACACCTTTTGTCCCGTTTCCGTAAATCTCCTGCATTTTGTCCGTATTTTCCTCCGCAAGTGACGGAAAATTCTGCACAACAAGATTCTGCGCATTTACAACCGGATAAATCAGATAATTTCTGGTTTCATACACCATTCCCGTCAGCAGTCCCATCCCGGTTTCATCCTCCATATAATCTCCATTTACGGCAAATACACTGGCTGTCCCGAAATTTTTCCGCCAGATCACAACCGGATAATCCTGGGTTTTCAGCGTCTGATCCTCCGGAAAGCCTTTCATATAAGTTTTGGTTCCATCTCCAAGCCGAAACCATGGAAACGTAAGCTTAAGATCCTGCCTGTTTTCTTCTTCCTTATTTTCGGCCCGGTAAATATTTTCTCCGCCGAGCATCAGATTGTCATACAGATCCAACCCCGTTACGGTTGTAGAATCCTCTTTTACTTCTGCAATTCCAAGCAGCTCCCGCAGCTTCTGATTTTTCCGAATCACAGACACCTCCGGGAGATTTGCAAACACAACATGGATTCCCTCATCCACACTGTTCTGCAGATCTACGACATCCTTTAAGGTGGTCCAGTCGATGCTTTCTGAATTCACTACAATCATCTCCGGCTGCTTTGCACCTTTCTTCTCCATTGCCTGCTCATATTTGCGCATGGATGGATAAACTGCAGCTTCGTACTTCATATACCGGCACCATTCACAGACAACCGCCCCCACAGAATGCTCATCGGCTTCTCCGATATAGACGATCGTTCCCCGGCTTCCTGTTATGTTTTTCTCGCCGGATGCGTCTTCTGTTCCAAATGCGCCGCTGCCATCTTCCAGATCTTCTTTCTCTGCCGCATACGCATTTTTTTCATAGTGATTCAGTTTTTCCTTTGCCAGATTCAGACCCTGAAACAAAAAGAGGATGATTGCCATAAGCATTGTGATTGCTGCAAAAGTTCTGCGGGAAACCATTTTTTCTTCCTCCTTCTGTCATCAAGTCTTTTTTGTTGAAATTTCAGTTTTTTCAGCCCTGTCTGTCTCTTTGTTTTTTCCTGTCTGCTCTATTTTGGCATTGGGTTGTTGTAGCCATAATCAATCGCAAGGTTGTATGGACTGTTAACGTTCTGCTGAAGGCGATAGCAGATAAAGCTGTCGGATTCATAGTAAACTTCCATTTCGTTCGGATAAAGCTCTTGGAACCTCTGTGCCCACTCATACATATGACTCATCGTGATCCAGCGGGATTCCTTGGTATAAGGAAGAATTCCCGATCCTCCCGGTACCGGTTCTTTGGCTCCTTCTTCAGTTACCTCCTCATGGCCTGTACTCCCATCCACACTTACTGGTATTTTTTCAATAAAAAAATACACACATTTCGTTGGTATTATAATCTCCGGATTCTGCCCCAGATCTTTCAATTGATTTAATAAGGTAATGGTCTCATAATGATATCCATAAAATTCTGTCATGCGAAGCTCATCATTCGCTGAACAGATTGTCCATGTAAAATCTTTATTTTCCCGCAAGATATTGGTAACGCATACCATGGCTCCGTTATCTTCCAGCGCTCCGACTTTTACCGGCTCTCTTATAAGACCCTGCGATAAAACGGCTGTTACAGCCGTCACAAGTGTCAGGAGGGAAGCAAGCCCGCCAAGCCATCTTCGCTTCCGCCGGCGTATCGCCAGATACACCACTGCATCTACGCCAAGCGCCCAGGCAAAGCAGATCGCATAGCACAGGAAAATGCCGCAGCGGTTGGCATCCATCAGCGCCGGAAGATGCAGCAGCGATGCACACTGCAAAGAACACATGCATAGCAGATAAACAGCCGCAGACAAAATAGCTCCCGCAAAATCGTTTTCCCGCAGCACTGCCAGGAGGATGCCAAGAAGCAGCAAAATTGCAATACTTCCCAGCGTAATTTCTGCGATATATGGTTTTACATTCATGACATTAACGCGGATGCTTTCCCGCACTGCCGATCCTTTTTCTTTGAGCCTCTCCGACAGCGGTTTCTGCTGCTTTTGTATTCTTTCTTCTGCCTCTTTTCGCAGCTCTTCTATCTGAGACTGGCTGAGCACAGAACCAGTTTCACCATTCTCGGTTGCGTTGCCGCTGCTTTCTGTTGTATTGCCGCTGCTTTCGTCGGCCGTCAGACTGTCGGATACACCATCCTGTGATAAAGCAGCTGCTGTGTCCGCATCCCCCTGCTTTTTATCACCGGTAATGACATTCATTCCCCAGTACAGCGATCCCTGCAGACCCTTTCCCATCGCAACGCCCGCCGCCATCGGCAGGACAGAGAGAAGGACGCTTAATATTCCCGTAAGCAGGATTCTTCTGAAATAGTTCCACCGGAAAAAACGAAAGCAGAAGCCAACCGCAACGCCAATACAAAACAGGCCTGCAGCCATCGTACCGTAAAAATGAACGGTCAGCGTCAGCGAAAATCCAATCGCAAACTGTACCAGATACCAACGGCAGTTTCCGTTCCGTTCTTTTGCAAATTCCTGAAAAAAACGGATTGCCATACAGACAGAAGTCAGAACAAAAATCATACTGAACTCCTGCGGCAGTGCACTTTCAAAACGGGCGTACGTACTCCGGTTGAAGATATCCATCACATAAAACAGTATCCCGAAATACGGCGTAAACCTTCCCCTGCACACCATTTTCAGCGCCGCGACCAGTGCCAGATATACAAAGTACGTCTGCACCACGCCGAAAATCCGCAGCAGCACATAGGTAGGAATTCCAAACACCATATGAAGATAATAAATCACAATATGGAATCCATACGGATACACGCCCGCAACCCAGATATTATTCCGCTCAAGCTCATTGATCCAGTAATTGTGCACCGGGATATCACTTGCTTTGTAGCCGAATGTTTCCACCATATTCGGTCCGTACACATACGTGATCGCTGCAATTGCCGCCAGCAGCACTGCTATTTCCGGCAGCGCATGCAGCCATTGCTTTCGTTTTCCCCGAAAACACCGCTCGTAAACGGTTCTCCGAAGCTGCGCCAGAGATGTCTTTTTGCCCCGCTCTCCATCAAGCAATCGTTCGATCCGCACCAGCAGGCTCTCAATTGCTCCCGGGATCTGTTTTTTTCTTTTCCAGATCCAGATAAAAAGGAATGGCCCTGCAGTTCCGAGGAGCAGCGTCACACGGCTGCTGATTCGAAGAAACTGCAGCAGATAAACGAGATAAATGATATAAAAATTCCCTGCGAAGAAATAAGCGATCAGTTGTTCTGCAACGGAAAAGCAACGAAACCTTTTCCGAAGGATCCGCCAGGGGAGAAACAGAGTTACGATGCCATAGACGGCAAAAATTTCCAGAAATTGTAAAATTGTCAGCCATCTCATGGACATTTCTTTTTCCCTCCTTTCGCGGAAATTATTTTTCAGACACGCTCTAACTGAAAGTGCGGATCAGCTCCAGCGTTTCATTATCGATAATGACGTCCGATTGTTTCAGCTCCTGCATCACCTGAAAGAATTTTTCTCTTTCTCCCATGGTAAAATACAGCTTTAACTGACACGTATACGCCTCCAGTGTATTTCCATGCTGCTGTACCAGACGCCGGCACCATTTTTCAGTTTCCGGAAATTTTTTCAGTTCCAGAAGTCTGAGGCAGAGCCCCTCATACTGTTTTACGAAGATCCGCTCTCTGTTTTTCCGATACAGCGATTCTGTGGCCTCCTCCAGCATCTTGACGTACTTTGTCTGCTCCAGAGTTGTAAAGACTTTCTGGCTTAAAACGCTGTTCATATAGTCGAGCATCATCTCCTCATAATCCGTCTCTTCTTCGCCTTCCTGCTGCATCCCGGTATACATTTTCTGTACCTGTGAGCGGAACTTGTTCAATTCATCGCAGAGCACCGATGCGGCGTAATGCGATGTCTCGGAATCCTCGCTGTTCAGTGCCATGGTAATCGATTCCAGCGATTTTTGCAGATCGCCGCGGATCACATTCAGCATCAGCATACGCAGATTCCGTTTATCGCTGACGGCAAGTGCTTCCTCGAGCGGTGCTATGTTGCGCTCCCGCTCCTCATCCGCCTTCAGATGTGTCCGCACACGTTCCTTGCCAAACACAACGTCCTCCAGATCGACTGCCTGGCGGAATACTGTTTTGAAGAGAAGATAACTGCACAGGAAAAACGCCGGACCGACAACCGGACAGAGCACCATGACGATAAAACGGATGAAAAAGGCTCTCCGGTTATCGTATTGCACCTCTTCCCCCTGCTCTTGTTTCAAATCACACGCCGGAACATAAACCAGAGCTCCGATCAGCAGATAGATCAGGGCGATCAGGGCATTGACGATCCACAGAATCACAAAAACCAGAGTTTCATGGCTCATCACACTGCCACCTCTCCGTTCACAAGGATGCTTTTCAGTCCTTCTTCCTCAAAGCGCAAGATCACACCTTTCGCATTTTCTTCATCGGTATTGGAAAGCAATACATGCAGCCCGCCATCCAGGATCCCGATATAGTCCGTCTGACGCAGCTTTTTTTCCAGAATCTCACCTGCTTTTTTATAATCTTCGCTGCTGCACACGATCCGAACCAGTGAGCATTCGGTCAGACCGTTTCGCTTCGCCTCGAAAAATGCCGCTACCAGCTGCGTAAAGGCATCTTTTTCGAGAATTTTGCTGTTTTCCAGATACCTGTGTTCGTGCAGCGCTTCCAGATAGTGGTTTGCCCGCACCACTGCATTCTGGATCAGATAGCTGATGACCGTCAGACGGTTGGATTCCGCAAGATTCATGCGGTCCCACGGAAGTCCCCACAGCATCAGGATGATCTGCATCTCATCTTCTGCATAAATAGCCTGCGCCATCAGCGGATAGCACTCATCCATCGTTTTGTTAATGTAAACGCGATGCTCTTTGAGGTCTTCATACATTGCCTCCATCTCCGGATAGCGGATGGAATTTCCCAGTTTCCGCGCCATCGGTGACGTGAACGAAAAGAGACGCGCATAGACACGGTTTGCGACGGTATAAATCGCCACATCCTCTGTATTCATCAGCTTCGAAATCGTCTGCGCCGCATAGAAAAGCACCTCATAGGCGCCGTAGCGTTCCAGCGACGATGTGATTTCATAAATTTTTCCAAGACTGTCCTTCTGGTTGACAAGCTGCAGCTCAAAGAGCTGTTTCATGCGCACGTTGCTGTCATTGATCTCCGTCATATCGCCAAGCTGTCCGCGCAGATACCCGATCTCCTCTTCATCATCCTTTTTAATCTGGAGAATCTGATCTCGCATATAACCGACAACCATTCCCAGGATAAAAAGCTGTGCCATCCAGATGTAGGTGCTGTAGTCCATCAGCACTTCCAGTCCGCTCTGATGATACATCTGACGGAAACAGTAGCCCACAGTCGCCAGCAGGGCCGAGAAAATTGCCTGCTGCTGACCATATACGATGGCAAACAGCAACACATAGAGAAGGTACGCATCCAGCTTTGAAAAATACTGGCTGCCGACTACACGGTTGTTGATCATAAAAAATGGGATAAAACAGATCAGATTTTCGATGTACGGAACCAGCATACGGAAAATCCGGCACAACAGACTCCATACCCGGTTTCCCCAACCCGCCCCCGCATCATCACGCTGCAGAAACGAGCTGCTGTGTTTTTGCATATATGTGACAACGGCTTTCACGCCCTTCTCATATGGGACAAAAATCTTTCCGTCAAACTCTTCCTGATACCGGCTGCCATCCAGCACAAGACGGAAACCTTCACCGACTGTATCGTCACGGATCTCCACGCCGTCTGCGTTCTGCCGGATCAGCTCCGCCAGATCCATCTGTGTGATCGCTTCACCGGATGTGATATGGTACAGTGGATATTTGGGACTCTCCTCCATCATTGCGCGATAGGCAAACGCAACGGCATCATCCTGGTAAATCATGGAAAAAACAGTTCTGCTGTTGGCTGCGATCTGATTCGTCTTCAGCATTTCCAGTGTCATCCAAAAACACGGATTTCTGTCTGTTTTTCCTTTTCGCGGAATGCCGTACATATGGTCCAAACGAAGAATCCGCGTGTCCATCCCTCTGGTATCACGGTAGCTTCTGCAGATGTTTTCTCCCTGCAGAAGCGCCATTGCCTGAAAGCTTTTTGCGGATGCCGGTTCCGTTTCGTGGATATCACTGCTGTAGGAACGGCCATAAACTGCTTCGGACGACAAATAAATAAACCGGCCATCCTGCTTAAATGCATACGCCGACAGAATATTGGTCAGATCCGCCGTATAACGGACAGACTCTTTTCTCGCATCACTCCAGTCATAATTTGTATCATAGGCACCGAGAAAAAGCACGAGATCCGGATTGACATTCGAAAATATTTCCCGCACGCTCTCACTGTCATAGGGGAAATCGTAGCGCTCGAAGACGCGGCGGTATTTTCCTCTTCCATCCCGTTTTCCCGTCAGCAGATACGTCTTATGTCCTTCTTTTTCCATCTTGATGATCAGATCATCCATCAATCTGCTCTCGCCACCGACTAAAAATACTATCATATACTATCCTCTTCGTTTTTGCAGATTACGAAAATGATTTTTCGTTTTTCAGGCACACTCCAGAACCCCACAATTTTGCAATGTCTGCAGCACGGCGTTTACATCCTCCTGCACGTCCTCTGCCGGCACATCATAAGCTTCTCCAAGCCGTCTGGCAATCTCCTCCGCAGACGCGGCATCACCTGTCTGTTCATAAATAAAAGCCGCAGTTTCACTTAGGGTAAGTACCCGATTCATTTTTTCTGTCGTTGTCCCATAAGGAATCAGAATATATTCATCTGCGAGTTGTCTGAGTACAAACTCACCTTTTCTGGTCATCTTTCTCTCCATTCACTTACGTTTTTCTTCCCGATGGTGGGAAAGGCCATCATTCCAGAGCATTTCAAAATGACTATACCCTACACTTGTCTGAGTGTTTGATACAGCTGTTTATGAAATGCTGTACTGACAGATTTATTATAGCCCCAACTTATTTCATTGTAAACTTTATTTTATTTTTTATCGTTATCTGTAATATTTTTTTATTTTATCGCTCAAATTTCGGCATTTTTGTGGTATACTGAACCATATCTCTCTTTTCACAAAAAATCTTCAAAGGAGTCTCTCATGCAGCCGCTTGATACCGTTTATCTACAGATTCTGAAAAATTTATGCACCGATTCGTCTGAACCGATCCCACTCGATGGGGTGGATACCGCTGCTTTGTACCGTCTGGCAGAAAAACATTGTTCACTTCCTTTTCTTCTGCCTTATTTTGAACAGCAGCCATCGTTTTCCAAGATAAAACAGCAGACAAAACAGATGCTGCTCTCCTATTATCAGCTGGAACATTTCACACGCCTTACTTTTTCGCTCCTCCTTGCAGAGAAGATTCCCTGTTTTCTCTTAAAGGGTATGAGCCTCGCCGCCAATTATCCTGTTCCCGAATACCGAAAATTGGGAGATCTGGACCTTTATATTCCCGAAAAAGAGGCTTTTTCCCGCGCCTGTCGTATTCTCGAGACGAATGGATACACAGAGGAGCCGGAAGACAGTGATCATCATGTTACCTACCGCTTTACCTTTCCGGAAACCGGCCGTTCCTTTACCCTGGAACTCCATTACCGTATCATTGGCATCTATCAGTTTGCCCGTGCCAACGAGCTAGTGGATGAGATCTTCTCCCCGGATCATCTGAAGCCGTCTTTCGTGGAACTTTACGGTCAGACCTATCCTGTTCTTCCGCCCACGGAAAATGTATTTTATATGCTGCACCATATGCTCAAACACTATCTCTATAGTGGTTTCGGCAGCCGTCTGCTCTGCGATTTTACCTTGTATCTGAAGCAGTATGCATCTGAGATTGATTTTGAGAAAATCCACTCCTGGTGCCGGGAATCAAAAATTTTTCATCTTTATGAGCTGATTCTCGGATCCTGCCATCTTTATTTCGGTCTTTCCGCTTCGATTGACCCGCAGATTCGTTCTTCTGCCGCTGACTGTGCTGCCTTTCTGGAACAAATTCTCGCAGACGGCGACTTTGGCAGTGACACGGAACGGAAAATCGTAAGTCGCGGCTCTTACCGACACGCCGGTGTCCGTGCCTGGTTCCACGAGGGGCATATCCAGATGAAGCTGCGATTTTCCAGGCTTCATAAATGTGTGTTGCTCTGGCCGGTATTCTGGGGAATCACATTTTTCTGTTTTCTCTCCAACACCTACCGCGTCCGCCACACAACATTGCGTCAGACACTATCAGACTTTCGCGTCGATAACCAGAAAACCAAGCTGCTGAAGGTTTTTGAAAATAACGATGTCCCGTAACCGGAAATCAACAATATTTCCTGTAAAACTCCATAAGGATAGTCTGCGCTTTTTGATGATCCGGTAATATTTGTTTCAAAGTAAAAAAAGAGTAAGTGAACGTCTCCCCTTGTTCACTTACTCTTTTTTCTATACCGTCGATTCCATCTCATTTTTCATGACTTTGAACCGATCACAATCTATGGAAATGCATGCTCCCTCCGCCTATCCCCTTGCGAAGGTTCCACGCCTGTTTTTAATAAAAATGCTGATATCCGATCTGGATTCCGCTGCCGTAGCCACTGTTAAAATACAGACATCCGCCAACCGGGCTTTCTCCGGCAAGTGCTGCCTGTGCGGCTGCATAACAGTCACTTCTTGCTCCGCGGGAAAGCACGCTCTGGAAGGTTCCGGTCGCAACCGGTGTAAACTGTCCACCCTGATAAATAACGCCGGAAACACTGTTCGGGAAAGAACCACTGTTGACACGGTTTACAACAACCGCTCCGACTGCCACCATTCCTGTGTAGCTCTCGCCGCCTGCCTCGCACTCGATCAGTGCTGCAAGCATTGCCACATCATTGCTGTCTGCGGAAATTACCGATGCACTGCCTGCTGTGGCAGTTGCCGCTGCGCTGCTTGCTGCACAGGCCTGTGATGCCTGATATTCCTCCATGGAAACAGCACCTTTTAATTCCTCTGAAAGTGTCACATAGTCTCCATGAACATATACGCTGTTTCCGCTGTACTGTATCTGATACCAGTCTGCATTTTCGCCAAACACACTTACCTCCTGGTTCTGTGCCAGTGTTCCGACCTGTGCAGAATCGGTCGATGCGTTTTCACGTACACGAAGACTGTCTGCCTGAACAACTCCGGTAATACCGCACATATTCCGGTAATGTGCCTTTGCTTCTTCACCATACACCAGAAATTCATTCTTTATGTAGCCCTCTACACCATTCGAAGAGATCTTGCTCCACTCATTTCCTTTTTCTGTTACGGTAACCGCATATCCCGGCATCAGAACTCCGATGATTTCAGAATCTGCATTTGCCTCGCTGCGGATGTTGACGTAGCCTTCTGCATTTGCTGCAGCCATTGTACTCCAGTCTGTTTTATTTAAAATAGTTTCCTCTTTTGTCTCTGCTTTTACGGGTGCAGCCATGATGACAGTCAGTGTGAGCACGCTCCCAAGAATCCCCGGCACATAACTTTTTTTGAATGTCATACTTACCTCCTGAATAAATATTACATTTTTGTTACATCTTGTTACAGACCGATTCTATCAGTGTTACATCTTTTTGTCAACTGGAACATTTCGACAACATTCCCTTCTTTTTCCATCATTTTTTTCATATAACTCACAATTTTTCACCACTTTTCCGCTTTTTTGACGAATTGGATCGATTTTCATCCCCACTTTTTCTTTTTCTGAATGCCCGTGCAAAGATCATTTCCGTGTCTTTTTTCCTTCTTTTTATTCTGCTTTTCTTCCACATTCTTCCCCTTTTTCCGCTTTTTCGCGCAAATATTTTTTAAGAAATTGTGACAGTTCTTTTTCTATTTTTCAACATGCATTACAAACGTTTTCCACTTTTAACGCATTTTCAAATTTTCTTTTAACTTTTCATTTTTTATATGATATTTCTTTTTATATATGTTATAATTTTAAAAAGAAAGAAAACTTTATATTTTATTTCTTATTTTTCTTTCAATTTTAGCAGAAAGCTAATCGAACAAATAAAACGGATCGATACAAGAAAGAGTCCTGCTACGGCAGGATTCTCCGCCTGCGGCGGGTCGCTCCAGCGACATAATTTCAATCCGCTGAAAGGAGGATGTCATATGTTACACAGGACACAGACAGAAAAAAAACACACAGGAAATTTGGTTTTGAGATTTGGAATGGCAGGCCTCCTGGCAGCCGGATTTCTTTTTTCCGCTCCGTATCAGACAGCAGCCGAAACACTCCCAAGTGCAGAAAATACAGATGCCGGTGAAATTACCATTCACTTCACCCATTACGATGCGCAGAACCTCGAATTTTATCTCAACACCGATCAGGCGGAGCTTGCTTTTACCGATGCCACCCTGACCTTCCAGGATTCCACGATGGATGCGCCGGTCACCATGTCGTATCTTTCCGATGATGGTTGCTATGTTCTTTATCAGAACAGTGAACCGGTAGAAGAAGTAAACGGAACCTTCTCCGTATCCATGGTTACAGAACCGGGTTATACACTGGATATGGATCAGATTTCCTTCTATGTAAACGGACAGGCTGTTGCAAATGGCGGTTCCGTTGTCATCACGGATTCTTCCGCGGCAATGACTTCCCTCATTTACTGCAGCGCCATTCCGGAAACACCGGCTCCTGACCCGGCGCCCTCCCTTCCGCAAGAACCATCCGCTCCGGCAGTTCCGGAGATCCCAGAAGCACCGGCGATTCCGGAGACGCCATCCGCACCGGTAAACACTCCGACTGCGGTACAGCCATCTGTTCCGGAACAGCCGATTCAGAAGAATATTCTTCCGGAAACCACTTCTCCTGCGGCACAGACCGCGCCGGAACCGATTCCCGCATCTGAACCGATTGCAGCAGAACCGATTGTCCGCGCTGCTGTTACCAGAGAAGAAGAAAACGATCTTTCCACAATTCACCCGGAAGTTACCGCATCTGCCGTTACTTCCTCTGACTGTCTTCCGGCCGCAGTGCAGATTGTACCATCTGCCAAAGCTTCTGATCCGGATCCACAGATGATCACCTCCCAGACTGCAGCTCTTGAAAATGCCGCACAATCGGAAAACACACAGGCTTCCCACACAGGCGTTGGTTCCTGGCTCCGGCAGAGAACGAATCAGATCCTCGCAGTCATGATCGCTGTAATCCTGCTTCTGATTCTGATCGAATCGCTGCTGGTACTGAAGGATTCCCTGAATCATAAGAGGTCACACCGTTATTATTAAAAAGAGTTTTTCAATTAAAAATGAGCATAAATAAAGAGAAGGAACGTATCTCACGAAATCCGGGATACGTTCCTTCTCTTATGCTGTTTTTTCTTATTCTCTTTTTTTCGCTGCCGCTTTCCGAATTTCGCAGAAATCATGCAGCGCCTGATGACCGATTCTTACAATCTTGCGGATGTTAATCGAATTCGTTCCGCCCTGACGTGGCTTGAAGCAAATCGGGATAAAACGGATTTTCCGGTGAAAATACGCTCCGAATGCGGTCAGCAGTGCATTCGGCAAATTATAGTTTTCCGGCATCAGTGGCAGATACTCTTCCACATAACCTGCCTTCATCAGACGGAACGGAGCATTTGCATCCGGCACCGATACGTGAAAATACGTCCAGAGCACAGCGCACAGCACTTTTTCCACGACAGCACGGGAAAAACCGTCCCCGCGGCTGGTGCGGTTTCCAAAAATGGCATCATAGACCTCTCTGATCTGCCAGAACTTCTCAAACTCTGCCGGATCGGTCTGTCCGTCAGAATCGGTCTGAAAGATGTAGTCCGCACCATGTTCAAGTGCGTAGCGGTAGCCGTAAAGAACCGTGGAACCGTGACCGCCGTTTTGCTTCGTCAAAACGGTGAGCAGCGGACGGTTTTCACACTCTGCCGCCGCAATTTCGTACGTATTGTCACGGCTCCCGTCGTTGATGATCACAAGACGGGATGTGCCATTGCCTTCGTACCTTTCCACGATGGGGTACCATTCTTCGATCGTTCTTTTGATATTTTCTGATTCATTATAAGCCGGTATTACAATATATAAGGTGTCCATTCCTCTTCTCCCTGCATTTCCTTTTCCTGATGGCTATTATACAGGATTTCATTTCATTACGAAAGAGGCGCTCATGGAGAATTTTTCCCGTTATGACCTGTTTATTACTGTTCACTCAGCATTGAAACACTTGCTGTTTCGCAGCTTATCAGGAGTGGCTTGTACCACTCCTGATGCAAGCCACTCCCAACCCACTGCTTATTGCTTCACGCAATAGAGGCAGGGGACTTGCTTGATTCGGTTAAATGAGAGCTGCAAAGGGAGACTTTCTTTTACTCTTCCCAGAGCTTCTGCGGATAGCGGCTTTCGTCTTTTAATTTCTGCAGGGCTGCCATTACGTTTTCTTTGTCTTCTTTGTAGGTTACGCCATACCAGTTATCATAAGAGCGCAGGACGGTAACCTCTGCTTTTTTCTCCTGCAACAGCTCATCGACAACGAAAGGCAGGAAATATTCGCCTTTTAACGGATTTGTCTTATATACATCTTCGAGGAATGGCAGAAAACGACGCTTTAACTCGATCAGGATACTCGGTGTAAAGCCCCAGAGATTCATAGAAACGATTGTTCCCTGCGGCAGTCCCATCCAGGTTTCACCGTCATCCTCGGTGTATTCAGCCTGTCCGCCGTGGTTCTCAATTCTCGTACGCTCGTGAATGCCGACAAGATGGTTCTGATTGTCTGCCGTACAGATGCCGCGGGCTACATGGCCATTGTCCGTCAGTGTCTTATACAGGTCGTAGGCAACCATCGCATACTGGTATGTCTCGCCGTCCTGCTCTGTTGTCAGCTGGCGGTAGATCTCCTCGAACGCAGTTCTTCCATAATAATCATCGGAATTGATCACGGCAAACGGTGCACCGTCAATGGCTTCTGACGCACAGAGAATCGCATGACCGGTTCCCCACGGTTTGACACGGCCTTCCGGCACCTCATAGCCCTTCGGAAGAACATCAAGCTCCTGATAAACGTATTCTACCTCCATATATTTCTCAATTCTTTTGCCGATGCCTTCACGGAATGCCTCATCGATCGCTTTTTTGATGATAAAGATGACTTTTTCGAATCCTGCCTGTTTTGCATCGTAGATGGAAAAGTCAATAATCATATTTCCGTATGGGTCAACCGGGTCGATCTGTTTTAATCCGCCGTAACGGCTTCCCATTCCTGCTGCCATGATCACTAATACTGGTTTTTTACTCATGATTTTTCTCTCCTTTTTGATTCCTTCAAACGATGGTTATGCAAAATATGTCTGTAATTTTTCAGCAAACTCAGCCGGGATTTCTCTTGCAAACGGAAACTTTTCTGCATCCGCCAGATACTCGGCAATTTCTCCCAATACTTCTGCGCTTCGTTTCAATGACCACGCAGAAATCCATTCTATTGTATCATAGCGGGTGTGCATGCCGAAACCGTCACGGTTCAGTGTCATTGCCGGAATCCCTTTCCATGCAAAGGTGTTGGAATCGCTGCTCCAGATGTTGTTGATAAGCGACACTCCTTTATCTGCCTGTCTTAAATGCTCCTGGATCGCATCGCATGCCTGCTTCGTCGCTGCCACCCCAAGCACAGTTCCGCCAATGGCCTGTCCGGCAAGATCGACGTTCATGTTGAAACGGTGCCCGGCAAGCTCTGCTTCATGTGCTTTTACATATGCCCGGCTTCCGCAAAGCCCCAGCTCTTCCGAACCGAACCAGATGCATTCTATCGTCCGTTTCGGACGGTTCTGGGCAAAATAGTGCGCCAGCTCCATGATAATTGCAGCGCCTGCCATGTTATCATATGCACCCGGTCCCTGCGGTACGGAGTCGTAATGAGCTGTCAGCGTCAGAATTTCCTCCGGTTTTTCGGTTCCCGGAATGCGAAGCACAATATTTTCGGATGTTTTTCTGATTTTTTTCTGCTGTAAAACGAGGCGCGCACGGGTGGCTCCCTGTTCGATCAGCTCCATAGCATCCAGATAATGAACGACCGCACACGGCAGCTTCGGCTCTTTTACGCCGCGCAGCGTGCGATAATCCGGCATGCGGTCTGCGCCCTGATCCAGCGGAGTTCCGGTAAGAATCAGGAAGCCGATGGCTCCTGCTTTTTCCAGTTTTTCATAAGTTTCTGCATTGGCACCGCCATTGATCAGAACAATTTTTCCTTCTGCATGGGAGAGACTGACCGGGTCGCCGTTTTCTACGTAGAGAAACGGAGCTTCGATGCCCTCCGGAGCGGTGTTCGCAGCCGCAAAACAGCCGCGGATCGTATATGCTTTCTCATATGGCTCTGTGACAGTAAAGACAGCTTCGTCAACCTGCCATGTATCAATTTCAAACGGTTCGCGGCGGATCTGAAATTCTTCTCTTCCCCATTTTTCTGCGATTTCAGAGAGTTCCTTCTCGATCCGGCTGGCTGCTTTTTTTTCGCCTTCCGTTCCGGCTTCGCGGATGTAGTTGAACCGGCTGACGAACTCGTACTGCCGCTGGCCGCTGATGGTATTTGCTTTCATAAAAATTATAGTTCCTTTTCTGTTTTTGTCAAAGCGGATATTCGCAATCCGCTTCGCTACTTGCTTGATTCGTTTAAACACGCTCCAAAACTTCTTTCGCTCTGCGTACGGCTTCTGCATCGGTGCGGTAGATCGTGTATTCACTCAACGACGGAAGTCCCATGTTCACATTCTCTTTCCGGTACTGCATCGGACTCGCCAGTTCGATTTTTCCGGACATATGGTAGGCTGTCACACCGGTTTTGGGGTACAGCTCAAGGATCGCATCTGCGCAGATACCGCCGCCTGCCTGAATACGGATGCGTCCTGCCGCCTGACGCTGCAGTTCGGCGAGAAGCTCTGCCCCTTTTACGGCGCTGTTCTGTTGACCGGAGGTGAGAATCGTGTTGATGCCGAGCGATACTGCCTGTTCCAGCGCCTCTTTTGGATCGCGGCAGACATCAAACGCGCGGTGAAGCGTTACGGACATGCCGTTTGCTGCCTCCATCAGCTGTCCCATCGCTGTCATGTTCATTGTTCCATCCTCTTTCAGCACGCCGATCACAACGCCCTCTGCACCGAGTTTGCGGTACATCGCAACTTCCTCGCGGATTTCTTCTAATTCATATGGGGTGTAGCAAAAATCCCCGAACCGCGGGCGGATCAGTGCATGAATCGGAATGGTTGTCTGTCTGCGGATCACCTCAAACAGCTTCGGACTCGGCGTTGTTCCGCCGATCACCAGATTCTGACACAGCTCCAGCCGGCTCGCTCCGCCTTTTGCTGCCGCAAGCGCCGACTCCGCCGAGTCCACGCAGACTTCCAGGATATAATCGTTCATAAAATTCCCTCTGTTTTCGTAAGTTTTCTTTCTCTATCATACCCTATTTGAGGCAATTAGGAAAGAGCTTCTTTGGTCCACTTTCGTTCACTTCTGCTTTTGATGCAGATATTTTTCTCTCGTCGCCATACCGCCGCGAATGTGGCGTTCAGACTTGTTCACATCCAGAATTTTCCGCGCCTCCCCTGCCAGACCCGGGTTGATCTGCGCCAGACGCGATGTCAGATCCTTATGCACGGTACTTTTGCTCACTCCGAATTTTTTTGCCGTCTGCCGTACGGTCGCTTTCGTCTCAATCATGTAAATTGCTGTTTCCACAGCACGCTCTTCGATATAGTCCCTCACAAAAAACCTCCGAAGACGCTGTTTTTACAGTGTATTCGGAGGCTATGACAGGTATGTCTTCAATTTCATTTATAATATACCCATACCGCTTTCGTCTGTTCCAGCACCTGATCCATATCCCAGGTTTTTTCGGAATTTTTTCTGCTGTTTGGGTCATTGATTTTCAGTCTGCCGTTCTGCAATCCGGTAAGAACGATGAAATGGCCGTTGCTTGTAAACTCCCCGGGACCCATCAGCGCAATGATTGGATTTCCGGCCTGCAGGTTGTTTTCCACCCGTTCCCGTTCCACAGGGATTTCTTTACCGGAAAGGCCGATCTGCCGGGCTCCTTCCAGCATCAGAGACCAGGCGGTTCCGCTGCCGTCTACGGCATAGCCGTTTTGTGAGGCAAAATCGGCGACCCAGCGCGGATTTTTTGTGATATCGCCGGTCATGAAAATGGCAACCATGGAAAGTGCTGTCGGTCCGCAGCCGCTTAATCCCATCACTTCACCGGCATATCGGTGATAGCCCCATCTCTGATCCCACTGCAAAAGAAGCGGAACCTCCGATGCGGATGACAGGTCGCTCAGGTCAATCTCCGGCTCCCCATCCTTTTTCAACGGATATTCTTCGACGAACGTCTCCGTCTCATTGTTTCTCTCGTAAAGCGACAACAGCTCTTCCGGATACTGATCCATTGAAATGCCGTTTGCTTTCGCATATCGCTGGATCGGATTCTGCCGGAAGTGCCACACACCGCCCAAAATCAGGAGACAGCTAAGTAACAGCAGCAGCCCGCGGATTCGCCACACCTTTCTTTTTCGTCTCCGCACTCTTTCTCTTCTTCGCATCATCTTTTTTTGTTCTGCCGTCTCTTGCCATGTCAATGTATTACTTTCACGGATCATGAAAAATCCCCCTCCCGATCTTATTGTGTACTCCCAAAATCTTTCCATTCCTGATTTTGTGAGATGCTTGAGAGTACATTCTTCTCTTTCATCATAACAAATTTCCGATTTTTCTTTTTGTATATTTTCCGAAGAAAAACTGCAATTTTTCTGTCCGCTTCCTTAAGATTTTTTGTAGCTATGCAGAGCCATGCGAAATGGAAGATGGAAGAAAAATCGCAAGCAGGAAAATAATGGCAAATTCCGGAAATATCGTTGAGAAAAAATATCAAAAATGGTAGAATAAGGAAAACACAAACTTTAAGCGGAGGATAAAACAAATGAAAAAACTGAAAGTAAAAAAAGGCAGTACCTGTATGGCTTGTCTTGCCTGTGTGGGAGCATGTTCTGAGGCATTTTATAAGGTATTTGATCCGGACAAGGCATGTCTGCAGATCGTAGAGAAAAAGGCTGTCCGCCCGATCGCCTGTCCGCAGTGCGGTAAATGTGCCGAGGCCTGTCCGGAAGGCGCCATTACCCAGAACCCGAAGGGCGTTTACATGATCAACAAGAAAAAATGTACGGGATGCGGAGCCTGTGCGAAGGCCTGTCCATTTGGCCTGATCGTAAAAACCGAGGGCAATCCGGCTTCCAAATGTATTGCCTGCGGTATCTGCGCAAAAGCCTGTCCGATGGATGTACTGGAAGTTGTGGACGAATAATGATCCGAACTCTTAGATATCGTCAGGATCTCGTGTAAGCACAGATCCTGACTCATTGCTCACATAAACATAAAAATGCACTGTGGAACGTCGTCGGACAATTTCACAGTGCATTTTATGTTAAACGAAAAACAATTGATTCCCGCTCGCTGCCTGACAGAATGATCGATGCCGTTTCCACAGACGGCATTCCGACAAAAAGGGACAAAATTTACAATTTTACTCCCGCGCCAGCAGAACCATCGATTTTGCCGGAAGCATCATGCTTTCTTTCATCTCTGCTCCATCCTCTGCACAGCGTTTTCCATCGCAGAGCAGTTTCCAGTTTCCTTCCGGGAGCTTCTGCAAAGCTTCTTTTTCCCATGGATTGTAGAATACGCAGACTGCGCGGCCATCCGGGTATTCCAGTTCGTAGCCTGCGATCTGGTTTTCACGGAAAAATGTCTTTTTACAGTCCGGCTCACACGTTCCGTATGCCTGAAATTTTCGGCGCAGAGCGAGAAGACCACGGTAATAGTCCACCAGCTCTTCCTGCTCTAAGGCGCGTGTCCAGTCAATTTTGTTGAGCTGCCACGACGATTTGAAGCTGTTTCCTTCGCCATGCTTCGTGCGCGCAAATTCCTCTCCTGCCTGGAAAAACGGCATTCCCTTGCAGGTCATCACAATGCCCGCCGCCAGACGGTTCATCGAAAGCGTCCGCTCATCCATCTTGTCAAAATCCGGCTCCGTATCCTCCTTCCGCTTCGGATCGGACAGTTTTAATTTATCCCACAGCGTATAATTATCATGTGCCGACACGTACGGAATCAGCTGGCTCGCATTGCGCGGCTCATAGGCTCCTTTTCCGTCCAGCCAGCCATCTGTCGCGGAAAGTATTCCTGCTGAAAGACGCTCTTTTCCATTGACATAGCCTCCCTCTGCGGCAATGAAAACACTTCCCTTGATGGAATCTCTCGTATCGTCACAGAACATGGAAATGCCATCCATCAGCCTTCCGATATTCTGTTTATCCGACGGAAAATATCCCTCCTGCATTGCGCTTGCCGCTGCTTTCCACGGTTCACCGTAAACCAAAATCTCCTCGCCGCGCGGCATCCGGTTCAGAGCTGTGCGGATCGCATTCATGGTCTCCGTGTCATGCAGTGCCATCAGATCGAAGCGGAAACCGTCGATATGATATTCCTTCGCCCAGTAACAAACCGAGTGAACCATAAAGCGGCGGAACATCTCCCTTTCACTTGCCGTCTCGTTTCCACAGTCGGAGCCATTGGAAATCGTGCCATCCTCCCATTCACGGTAATAATAATAAGGAACTGTTTTCTGAAGCGGCGAATCGAGATTGTACGTATGATTGTATACCACATCCATAATCACGCCGATGCCGGCTTTATGCAGTGCCTGAACCATTTCCTTCATTTCCCGGATACGTACCTCTCCGTGGAAAGGATCGGTTGCATAGGATCCCTCCGGCACATTGTACTGCACCGGATCGTAGCCCCAGTTGAACGCTTCCGCATCGTCTTCCGGCACACTTCCGAAATCGAAAACAGGAAGCAGATGCACATGAGAAATGCCAAGCGATTTCAGGTAAT
>ENA-OUQM01000232-OUQM01000232.1-human-gut-metagenome-genome-assembly--contig:-NODE-232-length-41188-cov-7.555029_pt1 | contig 41188 bp, 35 predicted proteins | sample MGYA00237949_ERZ548830 | MGnify/ENA primary metagenome ERZ548830 (study PRJEB26490, sample SAMN05194706) | human gut metagenome | biome: terrestrial biome; feature: human-associated habitat; material...
CATAGTTGGTGTTTTTAACGGTGAGGGTCCACCCGTTCCCATTCCGAACACGGAAGTTAAGCTCACCAGTGCCGACAATACTTGTCTGGAGACGGACCGGGAAGATAGGTCAATGCCAACACAGAAGACCGCAGTCATTTGACTGCGGTCTTTTGCTATATCTGCGCCGTTTTCCGCGCCGCTGTGATACAATGGCCCTGCCGTGGGATTTCAGACACGGCAGAAGAAAAATGCAGATCCGCTGTAACCTTTTGCACACAGTGGACTCTTATAGACAAAGCATCAAGATGGGAGGGGCAAGGATGGACACGTTCGACGTCATATTTACAACCTACAGTCCGTTCGTGTTCCGTTACCTGCGCTCCCTGTGCGGAGATGCGGCCGTCGCCGAAGAGCTCACGGCGGAGACCTTTTACCGCGCCTACACCCATTTTGATTCGTTTCGCGGCGACAGCAAGCTTGAGACGTGGCTGTGCGCCATTGCGAAGAACGCATACCTCAAGGACTGCCGGCGCAGCGCGCGCACGGTCGGCGCGGACGCGCTTGAGCCCCTGCCGGCGGAGACTGACTTCGTCGAGCGCTTTCTTGACCGCGAGCAGGCGCGGCAGATCTACCGCTACGTGCACGAGCTGGGCGCGCAGTATAAGGAAGTGTTTTTGCTGCGCACGCTCGGCGAGCTGAGCTTCCGCGACATTGCGGACATCTTCGGCAAGTCCGAATCGTGGGCGAAGGTCACGTACTTTCGCGCCAAAAACAAAATCATCGAACGAATGGAGGGATCGACATGAACCCGATTACCTGCGGCATGGCGGCGGATCTGCTGCCGCTCTATCTGGACGGCTGCTGCAGCGCCGACAGCCGTGCGGCGCTCGAGGCGCACATGGACGCCTGCCCGGCCTGCCGGGCGCAATATGCGCAGCTGCGGCGCGACCTGACGCCCGCTGCGCCCGCGGCGGAGGATCCCGGTACGGACGGGATCGCACGCGCTCTGGCGCGAAAAATGCGCCGCCGCAAGCGCTGCCTGCGCGCGCTCTGCGCGGTGCTGGGCGTGCTGCTGGCCGTGCTTCTTGTGTTCATCGGCAAGACCATCGTGATCCTCGGCCAGCCGGGCGGCGCTGTGTCCGCCGCGCTCCCGGCCGGTGCGACCGATCTTGTCGCGCGTGAGGTCAGCGGCACGGCGGAGGAGGTCGGCGAGCATGTGTTTGCGACCGGAACGGCGCGGCTCGTCGTCTCGGCGGATGCGCTGCCGGATGCGCCCGTGACGGTGCGGCTCTGGCAGGTGCGCGAGACGCGCGAAAATACCATGGTCGCAACGCTCGACGCAAGGCACCGGTCGTGCATCTTTACGAATCTGCCGCCGCAGACGCTCTGCGCCGTCACGGTGGACGGCGCGCCGGATGTGCAGCTCACCGTGCGCAGCCGGCTCACGTTCCGGGAGGCGTTTTCCCTCATGCTGCAGGAGCTGTGAGCAGGGATAGAAACAGGACAGAAATCGCGAAAGCCCCGCCGGAAAACCGGCGGGGCTTTTGGGGTGCTGCGAAAAGAAAGGAATCGGATCAGTATTTCTGCAGCGGGGCGTATTTCTCGTGCAGCTTCTCCTCGCGCTCGAGGTCGGACTCGATGCGTCTGTGGCGTGCGCGGATCTGCTCGTGGGTGTGCATATGCGGCACCTTGTACATGTGGTTCTCCTCGACGGCCTCGAACAGGTACGGACCGACGAATGCGGGGTTCATGCCCTTGACGGTGATGTTGCTGTCGAACAGGCGGCGGCAATCCGCAGTCTGCTGTTTATTGGCAAGCTGAAAGACAGTCCGACAATGAGGGTGCTTATCCATGAGAAAAGCTCCCTTGTGCCTCCCGGACAGTCCCTTGCCTTTTCTCTGGGAGACGAGAAAGGCTTTGAGTGGATAGGGGCTTATGACATTACCGGACGAGCTTCATGCCGGGACAGACACCGCCAAGACCGAGAGCAAGACCGGACAGGCGCAAATACCCCCCGAGAGAATTTGAACACCCAACACCTGCGGGTCAAAGATATAGCAGGCTCAGAGTCGAAATTCCGACTCTGAGCCTGTTGAATTCTTGTTGTAATAGATGAAGCGGTGCTAAGGATGCGCAAAACAGATAATAGCACGCATCAGACGATTATGTACTTCAGATTGCTTTGCTCAAAGAGGCGAATCCAGTTTCCGCCTATATCGCCGTCTGTAATTACTATGTCGAAATCTGAAAGATTTGAGAACATGCAGGGACGCATTTTGCCGAACTTCGATGAGTCGACCAGTAGAATTCTTGTGGATGATGAGTTGATAGCCGCCTTTTTGTACATAAATTCATACGGCTCGATGCATGAAAGGTTTCCTTTTGAAGTTACTCCAGCTGCTGCCATAAAGCACTTGTTGATATTCAGTCTGGATATAAGCGCGACTCCTTCGGGAGAATCGAAAAGCTCGGTGTTCCTGTGGTAAAATCCGCCGCCGCAAATGAGAGAGATGTTGCTTCTGTTCTGGCAGGCAACCATAGTGTTCAGGGTGTAGCCCACTACCGTGATGGGAAAGTCCAGATTTAAGTGCTTGAGCATACACTCTGTGGTGGAACCCGTATCTATCAGAACGATATCATTCGGCTCAATGAGCTTGCAGGCCTCCAGACCGATTGCCTCCTTGCTGCCGGACATGCTCTGTCTCTCGTCGTGAATGAAATAGTCCTTCTTTATCTTCGAGCCATCCTGGTTATCATTCAGAATTGCAACGCCATTGATAACGGTGGTATATCCCTGCGCGGACAGCTCGTGCAAGTCTCGGCGTATGGTCATATCCGAGACTCCGATTTCCGAGGCAAGCGCGCTTATGGATTCACCTACTCTGTTTGCCAGGATGGAGAGAATACAGCTGATACGCTCGGGCTTGTTCTTCATATAAGCCTTCTCCTTTTCTGAACGGTATTTAACAAAATGCTCGTAATATTTTTAATTTATAACAAATTTATCACAGCGACAGAGAAAATTCAATAGCAACAAAGGGGAAATGCACCTTGGTTTTAACAAAATTTGCAGATTTGCTGGGATACAGAGGCGCGGTAATACGATTATAAGCCGGATATTTCATCTGAAATGCGCCGAATTTCGCATTATTCTGAGAAAATGTGCGTATTGGCAATCAGATAAATGACTTTTGTTATACAGCAAAGCAAAATGTTAACATGTCAACAAAATGTGTTAACAATCGCTGCCGATTAACAGCCAAAAAGAGCGGATGTTAAAAAAATGTTGGTTTTATACAAACAAAGAGATGGATATTATGAACTATTCACAAAAAAGTTTTGAAATATTGACGCAAATTTTTCTTTATGTTAGCATATGTTATATGATGAACAAAACTTGTGATAAATAAATATTTTCACAAAAGCTGAAAGGATATATAACATTGAAGAAAGAAGAAGTATACGGACACATTGACCATACGCTCCTCAAGGCGTTTAGCACAACAGAGCAGATTGAAGCCATTGCAGAGGAGGCGCTGAAATACGGCACTGCATCTATATGCATTCCGACAAGCTTTGTAAATTACATTCACAACAAATATAAGGATGTCAATATATGCACCGTAATTGGCTTTCCCCTCGGATATTCCACCACTCCAATCAAGGTTGCAGAGGCAAAGCAGGCAATTGAAGACGGCGCAAATGAAATCGATATGGTAATCAACATCGGCTGGGCAAAGGAGCATAAGTTTGATGCTGTTACCGAAGAGATCAAGGCCGTCAAAGCGGCGTGCAGGGACAAGATTCTGAAGGTTATAATTGAGACCTGCTATCTGACTGACGAGGAAAAAATCGCACTTTGCAAGTGCGTTTCGGATGCAAAGGCCGACTATATTAAGACCTCAACCGGATTTGGCACCGGTGGCGCAACGCTGGAGGATGTAAAGCTTTTGAAGGCCAATGTTGCACCTTATGTAAAAGTAAAGGCGGCAGGCGGTATGAAGACCAAGGCAGACCTTTTTGCATTCCTTGAGGCCGGTGCAGACAGACTCGGCACAAGCTCGGGCATAAAGCTTCTCAACGAATAATTTGTTGATGGTGATAACTGATGAGTAACCGTTTTCTTCTTGAAGCTAAAAACATAATTAAGACTTTCCCGCCTACTGTGGCATTGAATGATGTTCACTTTTGCCTGAGGCCCGGCGAAATCCACGGCCTGATGGGTGAGAACGGCTCAGGAAAGAGCACGATGTGTTCAATAGTTTCGGGCATTTATCCCTATGATTCAGGTGAGCTCTTCCTGGAGGGTGAGCCGTATTGCCCTAAGAATATCGTGAGCGATGCGCCCAATATGAGCAAGGAAAATATGTCTGCGCTGAAGGCTTATGTCGAAGACGGCGGCATAGCGTATATCAGCGGTCACAGCGCACAGCCTCTGGTTGAGGAGATTTTCGGCGGAAAGATAACGGGACGTACCGACGAAACAATCACTTATATTGCCCCCGAGGATGAGGTGGCACCGCTGTTTGGTGAGTACAGCAGAAAATATCCTTTGACAGTGTACGACAGTGCGTATATTCTTGAAGGAGCAACGAACGGCAAGGTGCTTGCAAAGCTGACGCTGCCGTATTCACTGCAGGCAAGCTCATTCCTGGTGTGTGCAGACCTCGAGCTTCAGGTGGAAGCGGACCCGAATGACCCGCGCAATGAGAGTGCATCCATGCACTCAGACCCACCCGGAATCGCAACAGACTACCCTGCAATGATGGAAGCAGAGGTCGGCAAGGGCAAGATAATATGGGCATGTGCACCCTTTGAGAGCACAAGCCTGACACAGCCAAGAAAGGTATTCACATCATTTGTAAAGAAGTATGTGCCTGAGATGAGCTTCGCTTCAGACGATACGCCGTATGTGGTTGAGTATCAGCTGTGGGAGGATGAAGAGGGCAAATATCTGTCTGCAATCAACCTGCAGTACGCAGATGAGGTTCTGCCGGTATTTGACTTCAATATCTGCATAAGGACGGAAAAGCCTGCAAAGATAACCCGCGTATCAGACGGCAGGGAAATGGGCTTTGAGTATTCAGACGGCAAGCTTGTTCTGCACATTGACAGACTTGACCTTTACGAAATGTTCGATATTCAGATATAATTGTGATAGCTGCAGCGTGTCAGCAAAAGGAGAAAAGCAATGGAAAACAAAAAGATAGTAGTGTTTGGCAGCTATGTAACTGACCTTACCGGCAGAACCCCTAAGTTTCCCACAGAGGGCGAAACGGTAATGGGTGTGTCCTTCAAAAGCGGACCGGGAGGAAAGGGCTCCAACCAGGCGGTAGCTGCAAAGCGAGCCGGAGGCGATGTAACACTTGTAACCAGACTCGGTGAGGACGACTTCGGAAAGCTGGCACTTAATTTCTATGACAAAGAGGGAATCGATTCCTCAAAAATCATTGTTGATAAAAATTCTGACACAGGTGCTGCACTGATAATCGTAAACGAAGCGACTGGACAGAACGAAATCATTGTAATTATCGGTGCCTGCGGAGAGTTCAAGCCCGAGGAGGTTCAGGCGCTTAAAGAAACTGTCGCCTCAGCGGGAACGGTTCTCTGCCAGCTTGAAACAAATCCGGAGGCTACCTACAAGGTGCTTGATATGGCAAAGCAGGCAGGTGTGACGACTGTTTTTAATCCTGCACCGGCAAGAAAGCTGCCTGATGAGGTGTTGAACGGCATAGATTACATCACCCCCAACGAAACAGAAGCAGAAATTATAACAGGCATTGCAGTTACCGGTTATGAGAGCGCCTCAAAGGCGGCAGATGTTCTTCTCGGCAAGGGAGTTAAGAATGTTGTCATCACGCTCGGAAACAAGGGCTATTATGCCAAAAATGCACAGTCTGAGTTTACCGGTGCGCCGATTCAGGTAAATGTTGTTGATACAACGGGAGCAGGTGATGCCTTTAACGGCGGCTTTACTGCGGCGCTTGCGGCGGGAATGAGCTTTGAAGCTGCGCTTATATACGGCAATGTAACCGGCGGACTGGCGGTCGAAAAGCTCGGTACAGCACCGGCGATGCCTTATAAAGAAGAGATTATGGCAGCACTGAACAAGTAAATATTTGAAAAGGTGCAGACACTTGAACCTGTATGTTCAGAAATTCAAGGTCTGCACCGTTTTTTGCTGTAGAAGACGAGTATAGGTGAGGTTTAGCCGGTCCCGTCAAGATTTATGCGCAAAATTGTTTGCAGGCTCCGGCTGAATGAAGTCAGCCGGCAATGGAGGCGTCGTCCAAAGCTGCCTCCAAATGCTTCATGTTCATGTATTTCTTGCAGCCCAACTGGGTGCCCGCCGCGTGGCGAAGTCGGGCGCAGACCAGCATCAGGGCGGAGTTCCCGTCAGGGAATGTCCCCACCACACGGGTGCGGCGGCAGATCTCACGGTTCAGCCGCTCGATCACGTTGTTGGTACGGATGCGGGTCCAATGCTCGCTGGGAAAATCGCAGTAGGTCAGCGTTTCCTCTGTACAATTTTCTCGGACATAGTTTGCTGTCTCCTTTCAGAATGGTGTGTGGTAACTTCATTCTACCAGAGCCTGCATGCTATGTCTTCTTTTATGCGATTTTCAATTTGCGCACCTTATTGTACATTATCTTCCCTCATGCTGCAGGAGCTGTGAGCGGGGATAGAAACCGGACAGAAATCGCGAAAGCCCCGCCGGAAAACCGGCGGGGCTTTTGGGGTGTTGCGAAAAGAAAGGGATCGGATCAGTATTTCTGCAGCGGGGCGTATTTCTCATGCAGCGCTTCCTCACGCTCGAGGTCGGACTCGATGCGTCTGTGGCGTGCGCGGATCTGCTCGTGGGTGTGCATATGCGGCACCTTGTACATGTGGTTCTCCTCGACGGCCTCGAACAGGTACGGACCGACGAATGCGGGGTTCATGCCCTTGACGGTGATGTTGCTGTCGAACAGGCGGCGGTAATCCCAGTAGCTGTCGGTGGCGTAGAACGGGTCGCACGGGACGCTGTAGTCGGCCGGGCGGTGATCCTCGCTGTTGTGGATGTTCGTGTGCACATATTCGGGACAGAACACGCTCACACCCATCATGCTGTAGTCGGGGTCGTTCTCGGCGAGGTCGCGCACGGCCTCAGCGATGCAGACGGCGGCATGCTTGCTCGCAAGGTAGGCCGTATTGTAGCGCAGGCCGGTGATCAGGCCGGCGATGGATGCGGTGAACAGGAAGTGGCAGGGCGTGCCCTGCTGCTTGAAGATGGGCAGCACCTCGTGCACGTAATAGGTCAGGCCGAGCACGTTCGTGTTCATGGCCCAGGCCCAGTCCTGAGGCGGATGGTTGTAGACCCAGCCGGCGGTGGCGATGCCGGCGTTGGCGAACATCAGGTCGAGCTGGCCGTACTCCTGCATGACGCGCAGGATGCTGAAGCGGACCTCTTCATACTTTGTGACGTCGGTCTTGATGGTGACGACCTTCGGCGCGCCGGCCTTCTCGCAGATGGCCTTGATCTCCTCGAGCCCCTCGGTGTTGATGTCGATGAGGGCGAGGCGCATGCCGCGCTTGGCAGCCTCTTCAGCGAAGGCGCGGCCGATGCCGGTGGCGGAGCCGGTGATGGCGGCAACTTTGTTCTTGAATTCTTTCATGTCTTGACTTCCTTTCTGTTGTGATATGGTGTGGGTTGACGGGGCTCAGGCGAGACCCGGGAACAGGACGCACATGAGCGTGACGGCGGCGGTACCGACGGTCGTGGCGATGACGGTCGTCACGAACAGGGCGGGGTAGACCTCCTTGAGCTTCATGTGGCACATGGGCAGCAGCATGAGGATGCTGCCCGAATAGGGCATGGAGTCGAGCGTGGTGGCCGCAAACGCGGACACGCGGTGGATGGTGCTGGCCGTCAGACCGAGCGCCTGCAGCTTCGGCGCGATGATCGGCAGCGCGACGAGCTGGCCGGTGGACGAGCCGCCGGTGAGCATGCACATGAGCGCCACAACGACCCAGCAGATGAGGATCGGCGCGATGCTGATGCTTGTGATGGCGGTGATCATGGACTGGAACGCGTCCGTGTTGGTGATGACGCCGGCGAAGCCGCAGATTGCGGCGACGGTCATCGTCATGGGCACGGAGTCGACGGTGCCGCTGTTGAGCATGGCCTTGAGATCCCTGCGGCGCAGCTGCGGCCAGAACAGCACGAGAGACAGCGCGATGGAGCACAACAGGCAGATGTTGATGTTGAGCTTCCAGATGTTGAACAGCAGGAAGAGGACGGCCATCGGAATGAGGGCGACGATCAGCTTCGGCTTGCTGCCTGTGCTGTCATAACGCGGGTCGAGCGGGTGGAGCTCGAAGTGCTCGCCGCGTTTGCGGGCGCGGTTGATGAGCAGGTTCATGATGACGAGGATCGCGGCGATCTCCGCCGCCGCGCCCACGAGACCGGGCACCAGTGCCACATCGGCCGCCGTGCCGAGCACGGTCATGGCGGCTACGTTCGTGACCTGCGGGCTGCCGGGCACGGTCAGCGTGAAGGTGAACGAGCCCGCGCCCAGAATGCCGAGGATGAACTTCTTCGGGATATCGCAGCGCTCGAAAATGACCAGCGCGATCGGGTACATGAGCACGATGACGACGCCGGCGATGATGCCGCCGAGGTTGAGGATGGTGCCGATGACCAGGATCACAGACATGCCGATGAGGTTTTTGCCGGTATTGCTCATGTTCTCCTTGAGCAGGCGGTTCATGACGGTGTCGGCGATGGTGTAGGCGGCGCCGCTCTCCGTGTAGATCTTCGACTGCAGGCAGCCGAAGAGGATCATGAAGAAGAAGCTCTTGACGGCGGTGAACATACCGCTGACATAGTCGCCGACGAGGCTGTCGATAAACGGCAGCGTGTTGCAGGCGATGACGACGCACGCGCCGGCAAATGTGGCCAGATAGACCGACCAGTCTTTATAGCAGAGATAGATAACGATCAGAAAACCAAGGATACAGCCGATGACGCCCAATGTTGACACCTCTTCCGATCGGGATTACACAGATTCGGCCTGCTTCTCGGCCGCATCGAGGGGCTTGCGATCCACCTTCGGGATCAGGTACATGGACACAACGGCGACGCACGAGAGCACGATGCCATAGATGAACGAGGCGGTGTAGCCGCCGGTGGAGGCAACGAGCGCGGCGCTGATGCGCGGCGTGATGAGCGTGCAGAAGATCATGTAGCCGAACAGGGCCACGCCGTAGATGCCGCCGGCGTAGACCGGGCCGTAGGACTTGTTGATCGTGACGGGGTAGACGCTGTTGGTGGCGCCGAAGCCGAGGCCGAGCAGCGCATAGCCGAGGTAGAACATGAACAGCGAGTGCGCGGCGATCAGGCAGATGGCGGACAGGATGCACAGTACGCCGCAGATGCCGTAGACGTGCTTGTAGCTGATCTTGTCGCACAGCGCGCCGAGGAACAGGCGGCTGAGGGTATTGGCGATGAAGTAGATCGACACGCCCAGCGTGGCCGCGCTCAGCGTGAAGCCGGCGTCGGTCATGTACACGGAGAAGCGCGGGAACATGATCATATACATCGTCGGGAAGAAGGCGGTGCACACGATCAGGTGCCAGATGGGACGGGTCTTGAGCGCGCGGCGCACGTTATAGCTCTCGAGCTGGGTCTCCGCACTCGAGGCGGAGCCGGCAAAGCCGGCGGGCGTGTAGCCGACAGGCGCCTGACGGACGCCGAGCGCGCACACGACGCACACGACCAGGGACACGAGGCCGACGATGCGCAGCGTGGAGATGATGCCGGTGGACTGCACGAGCTTCGAGCAGATCGGCGCGAGGAAGGCGGACGAGCCACCGGTGAAGGCCATGCACAGGCCGGAAACGAGGCCGCGCTTGTCCGGATACCAGCCGGTGGAGACATAGGTGGCCACGGTGTAGGCGAGGCCGTTGCCGAGACCCTGCAGGAAGCTGAAGGTCACATACAGCAGCCACGGGGACGACTGCGGCACGAAGCTGCTGGTCAGCGTGCCGAGCGGGAACAGCACGGCGCCGAGCAGCATGGCGTTTCTTGCGCCGATCTTCGACATGAGCGTGCCGCCGATCAGAGCGCCGGGCGTCCAGCACAGCAGCATGGTCGTGCTGACGTTTGCGATGGCGTCTGCGGTCCAGTTAAAGTGTGCTGCCAGCGGGGAAACAAATACGGCTGCAGAGTTGGTCACGCCGGTGATGAGCAAAATCACCAGGCAGCGGATCAGGATTCCAAGGCGGTTGCGATCCATATTCTCGATCGTCTTTTCCATCGAGATTCTCCTTTCTATCATTGACATGGTCCTGCGCTCCGGCAGCCGGGCAGACAGCCGTCCGGAGCGCTCCGCACCGCCGCGACGGACGGCTGCGGAGCTGCGTTCGTGTGTCCCTGCGGGATACACATCGGTTTTGTTCGGTTGTGCCCATTATATTTGCTTGACAGGAAATCGACAATGTTTGCCGTGCACAGTATCCGGTCAAAATTTTGTCATAGAGACCAATCCGCATTTTGCTCCGGAAACCGTTTTTGACGCAAAAAACCGGACCGGCAAGCTTTGCCGGTCCGGTTTTCAGGCTGCGGCCGCCGTCAGAAGGCGACGTTGTTGAGGTAGCCGTCGATCAGAAAAGACAGCTGGAGCGAAAACAGCAGCTCTGTCGTCGAAAGGTCGATCCCGCAGATGGATTCGATCTGTGCGATGCGGTAGTTGACGGTGTTGCGGTGCAGAAAGAGCCGCTCGGAGGTGTGCGCCTTGTTAAAGCCGCATTTGGTGAATACGCGCAGCGTCTGGTAGAGCTCGGCGCTTTTTTCGCGGTCGTAGTGGATGAGCGTGTCGAGCGCGGGATGCCGGATGAAGGACAGCAGGCTTTTGTCCTCGACCTGATCGAGCAGCGCGTAATACACGTAGTCCGAGAAAAAGAAGAGCTTCTGGTCCGAGCGCATCTGCTTGGCCAATTGCAAGGTCTGCAGCAGCATGTTATAGTGGAGTGAAAGCTGGTTGTTGGCCTGAAAACAGTTGCTGATGCCGACGATCAGCCGGTGCCCCTGCGTGTACTGCTCCAGTGCTGCGCGCTGTTCGGGCGTGATGGTGCCGCCGTCCGCCGCTGTCAGCAGCAGCACCAGATCGTTCTTGACCACCGAAAAGGCCGTCTTGCCGAAGATGGCCTGCATATCCGGAATGAGGCGGGATTTGTAGTAGGCCGGCTCCTTATAATAGACCGGCCGGATGATCGCCAGACATTTCTGCTCCGGAAAGCTCAGCTTGGCCAGCTTCATGCGGCGCTCCATGTCCACGTTCTGCGCGCCGGCGAGCATATCGGCAAAGATGTTGTTGAGCTGGGAGGCGCGGTAATCGATCCAGTTGCCGTTGTTGCTTTTGACGATGCGCTCCTTTGCCGAGCTGGACAGCAGCGGGATGATCTGCTGCTCGGCCGCGCTGAACATGCCGGTCTTGCTCACGATGATGACGTAGCCCATCATGAAATTGTCGTAGACGATGCGCGTGCACAGCAGATAGCGCTGCATGTGCTCGCAAAAGAGCGTGAAGGGCTTGTCCGAGAGGGAATACTCGTTTTTGCGCCGCCGGTCCTCGATGTACTCCATTAGAATATCGCTGCAGTATCCCTGCTCGATGCTCCGCATCCACAGCGGGTAGTCCACATAGAAGTTTTTCGTCTTGGCCACGAGCTTTCCCGTGCTGTCGATCACGACGAACAGGTCGCCGGTGACGTCGGTCATTTTGGTCAGCACCCGGTCCAGCTCCGCACCGTTGCAGAGCATATACAGCACCTGTGTATAGAGCTGCTGGTCGGACTGCTGGTAGCTCAGCAGTTCCTTTACGGTCTGAAACAGCACGGCAAATTCACCGCGATCGATCATGGCGCTGTTCGTCAGTCTGTCCGCTAGCTCCGGCGGCAGCGTGCCGTAGTACAGCAGGTTGGTCGGCAGTACGGTGTCCGGTGTCAGCTGCCCCGCGTCGGCAAAATAGAGCGTTCCGGCCTGCACATCGCTCTGACCGGAGGCAAGGATGTTGACGTCCGCCAGTTCGCAGTCGGAACGAATGTCGATGTACATGAGCATATGCGGCTGACTGGCCGAATGCAGCTTTGTGATCAGTTCGGAAAATTTCACGGTCGTGCCTCCTCGGATATACTAAAATTGTTAAAAAAATATTTAACTCAATTATACTACACGGAGGGGTGCGGGCGCAACCGCTGCCGTTGTGCTGTGCGACAAAAAGGCGGCGGGTCGTTGTGCACGGCACACAACGGCGGTCGTTTCCACGTCGGGCAGGATCGTTGTGCACGGCGGCGGGATTGTCTGTCCCGCACAAAATCAAGCTTTTTTTGGTGTTTCGTGCATATGGAAATTCGCAAAACAGATGGTTAAAATATTTGCAAAGGCACGGATGCGGCGGCAGAATCCGCATCCCATGTCGTTCCTGCACAAGCAGACAGCATCGGTTTCGGAATCCTCCAAAGAAAGAGAAGAAACACCTCATGAAGTACGAAAAACTGTTTCAGCCCGGAAAGATCGGCAACCTCGAGCTGCGCAACCGCGTCGTGATGACGGCCATGGGCGCGCTCATGGGCGACTGGAACGGCTGCACCACGCCGGAGCAGATCCGTTTCTATGAGGATCGCGCCAAGGGCGGCTGCGGCCTCATCATTCCGGAATTCACCTCCGTGGACGCCGACAGCGGCCATTGCAACCCCATCCAGCTCGGCATCTATGACAGCCGGCAGATCAAGAGCTTCCAGCTCATCTGCGAGGCGGTGCATCGCCACGGCGCAAAGATCTTCATCCAGCTGCATCACGGCGGCCGCGAGGCGCCCCCGGCCTGCAACGGCGGCCGTCAGGCCATGGCTCCGAGTGTGGAGCTCAACTCCGTCGTCGGCCGCGCGACCATTCTGCCGCGCGAGATGACCATTGAGGACATTGACAACCTGGTCGAGAAGTACGTGCAGGCGGCGGTCAACTCCGAGCTGGCCGGTGCCGACGGTGTCGAGGTCCACGCGGCGCACGGCTATCTCGTGCAGCAGTTTTTGAGCCCTTACACCAACAAGCGCACCGACGAATACGGCGGAAGCATGGAAAACCGCTGCCGCTTCCTCGTGCGTATCCTCACCGGCATCCGCGCCGCCGTCAGCCGTGATTTCGTTGTCGGCGCGCGCATCAATGGCAATGACTTCGTCGAGGGCGGCAACGATCTCGCTGCCTGCACCGAGATCGCCAAATACCTAGAGCCGTATGTGGATTACTTCAATGTGTCCTGCGGCGTGTATGCCAGCGCACCGACCATGATCGAGCCGTGCTACAGCCCCGAGGGTTGGAGAAAGAATCTGGCCAAGACCATCAAGGCTGCCGTGAATGTGCCTGTCATCGCCGTCAACACCATCAAGCACCCCGAGACGGCCGAGCGCTTCCTGCAGGAGGGCGTGAGTGACTTTGTCGGCATGTCCCGCATGCAGCTGGCTGATCCCGACGTGGTCAAAAAGGCCATGGCCGGCCGTGAGGATCTCATCCGCAAGTGCCTTGGCTGCATGAACTGCAACAAGTCCGTCGTCGCGGGCAAGAACCTGCACTGCGCCATCAACCCCGTCACCGGCCGCGCCACGGTCTACGGCGACGAGAACCTGGTCAAGACCGGCGCCGGCCGCACGGTCGCGGTCGTGGGCGGCGGCCCCGGCGGCATGCAGGCTGCGCTCCTGCTGAAAAAGCGCGGTTATTACCCGGTCATTTTCGAGAGCCGTGACCATCTCGGCGGCAGCGCCGTGCTGGCCTCGAAAGCGCCGTGCAAGGGTATGGTGGCCGAGCTCATCGAGACCATGAAGGCCGAGATGAAGGAGTACCACATCGAGGTGCGCCTGAACACACCCGCCACGGTCGAGACGCTGCGCGCGCTCGATCCCTACGGCGTCGTCGTCGCCTGCGGCGGCGATCAGATCGTGCCGAACATTCCCGGTGTGGACCGCAGCAATGTCTACTATATTGAGGACGTGCTCATGGGCCGCGTCTCCTTCGAGGGCAAGAACATTGCCGTCATCGGCGGCGGCCATGTCGGCCTTGAGGTCGCGCACTTCCTGTGCGACAGCAACAAGGTCACGGTCGTCGAGATGCAGAAGGAGGTCGGTGTCACGATCTACCGCACCGCGCGCTACAAGCTGCTGTCCCTGCTCGCCGAGAGCGGCGTGGAGGTCCTGACCGAGCACGCCATTGCCGGCGTGACCGACGGCGCGGTCGAGCTCAAAAAGACCGACACCGGCGAGGTCGTCACCCGCCCGGCCGATATCGTCATCATGGCGCTCGGTAATCGCCCCGACAAGAGCTACGAGCAGCAGCTCAAGGATGCGTTCGACAAGGTCGTCTTTGTCGGCGACGCCAACAAGGGCGGCACGATGGCCGATGCCACGCTCAGCGCCTACGAAAACTGCTGGTTCTTCTAAACCATACTGAATTTTTTATAAAAGGAAGGCTTTATTATGAAAAACAATCTGTTTGATCTTTCCGGCCAGGTCGCGTTCTGCTGCGGCGGTTCCTCCGGTCTCGGCCTTCAGTTCGCCAAGGCAATGGCCAACGCGGGCGCAGACATCGCGCTCGTCGCCCGCCGCACCGATCGTCTGGATGAAAACGCCAGGGAGATCGAGGCGGAATACGGCGTCAAGGTCTATCCGCATTACATGGATCTGCAGGATTCCAAGAGCATCACGGACTGCGTCAGCGACGTCGTCGCGCATTTTGGCAAGATCGACATTCTGGTCAATGCCGCTGGTATTCCGGGCGGCGGCGACCCGGCCACGCTCACGGACGAGTACTGGCTCAACGTCATCAACACCGACCTCAACGGGCAGTTCTTCACCTGCCGCGAGGTCGTGCGCCAGTCCATGAAGCCCAATCAGTACGGCCGCATCATCATGGTCTCGTCCATCCACGGCGTCTGCGGCCGTAAGGGCGTGGACACGGCACCGTATGCGGCGGCCAAGGGCGGCATCGTCAACCTGACGCGCTCGCTCGGCAACTCCTGGGCGCGCGACGGCATCACCGTCAACTGCATCTGCCCGGGCTACTTCCCGACGGAAATGACCGCGGCCTACATCGACGCGCCCTTCTTCCATCAGGCGCACCTCGAGTGCTGCCCCATGGAGCGCCACGGCGAGACCGGCGAAATGGACGGCCTGTGCACCTACTTTGCCTCCCCGGCCTGCAGCTACACCACCGGCCAGATCGTGTGCGTGGACGGCGGCTGGAGCGCCATCTGATCTCTGCCTGATCCGGCTTTCGCCGCGGCGCATAGCGGCGAAGCCGTTCCTCTCCGCGTCGGGCGGCTGTGTATGCCCGGCTGCCCGACGCGTCATGTTTCCCGTATCACCATGCGCATTTCTTCCTTTCATTTCCCCCCCCCACTCCATGGCATACGTCCCTTCTTTTCCTTTGCGCGGCAGCAGGTTTTGCTGCCGCGCAAGGCGTTTTGGGGCATTGCGTGCGCGCTTGCGCTGCGCGGCGATTTGTGCTATCCTGCGCGTGAGGTGATACGATGAAAATTCTCATGATCAACGGCAGCCCGCATCCGCGCGGCTGCACATACACCGCCCTGCACGAAATGGAGCGGGTGCTGCGCGCAGCCGGTGCCGAGGTGCAGATTCTGACCGTCGGTGCCGAGCAGATAGGCGGTTGCGTGGCCTGCGGCGGCTGCCGTGCAACCGGCCGCTGCGTGCGCGGCGGGCTGGTAAACGATGCCATCGACGCGATGGAGACGGCGGACGCGCTCGTGCTCGCTTCCCCGGTACACTATGCCGGGATTTCCGGCGCGATGTCTGCTTTTTGTGACCGGCTGTTCTATGCCGGCGGCAGTTGGGCGAATAAGCCGTGCGCCTGCGTCGTCTCGGCGCGCCGCGCGGGCACGACGGCCGCGCTCGATCAGCTGGTCAAATACCCGATGATCTCGAATATGCCGGTCGTGTCCTCTCAGTACTGGCCGATGGTGCACGGCGCGCGCCCGGAGGACGTCGCGCAGGACGAGGAGGGCCTGCAGACCTTGCGCCAGCTTGCGCGCAATTTGCTCTGGCTGCTGCAGTGCATTGCAGCCGGCGATGACGCCGGTGTCCTGCGGCCGGAGGCGGAAGCGCGCAAGTTCACCAATTTCATCCGCTGATCTGCAGCAGGATCACAAAAACAGCCCCCGCAGGCACTGCCTGCGGGGGCTCTTTTGCTCGTTATGTGCGGTGCATTCAGCCGTGCTTTTTCGCGCGGCGCTTGCCGGTCATGTGCTCGACAGTCAGGCACAGGACGGTCGTTGCGGGAATGACGGCCTTCGAATACGGAAAGTCCGGCGCACGATACTGCGCCATGAGCACGCGCAGCGCGCGCTCCTTGTCCGCGTCCGGCACGACCGAGATGCGGCCCTGACCGATGACGCTCTTGTACGTCATGGTGCAGTTGCCGTGCTCATCGTCGAGGATGAGCGCGTGCCCGCGGTCCATCTCGAACGCGACATTCGGATTTTTGGCAATGAGGTCGTACTTCGTGCCGGTGTTTGCGCCGTGGAAGTACAGGCGGACAGTCTCGCCGTCCACCTCCAGGCCGAAGTTCAGCGGCAGGATATAGGGATACGGCTCGTCGTGCAGGGCGAGGCGGCAGACGTCGCACCCGCGCATGACGGTGATGAGCTCCTGAAAATCGGTGATCTCTCGATCGGATCTGCGCATGGGAATGCTCCTTTCTGATTAGCCGACCGGCGGGCCGAGGCGCGCCAGCACGTCCTGAAAATAGTCCGGCAGGGGGCAGGTGAACGTCACGAGCTCGCCGGTGCGCGGGTGGAGAAAGCGCAGCGCCCGCGCGTGCAGGCACTGGCCGCTCAGGCCCTTTTCCGGCCGCTTGTGGCCGTAGACCAGGTCGCCGAGCAGAGGGTGACCGATGTGCGCCATGTGCACGCGGATCTGGTGCGTGCGGCCGGTCTCAAGCTCGCAGCGGATGTGCGTGTAGCCGTTGTAGCGTGCGATGACCGACCAGTGCGTGACGGCGCGGCGGGCATTTTTCTGTGTCACGGCCATGCGCTTGCGGTCGGTCGGGTGGCGGCCGATGGGCGCATCGACCGTGCCGGAATCCTCGCGCAGATTGCCGCAGACGACGGCCTCATACGTGCGGGCCATGGTGTGGTCGGCCAGCTGCGCCGAGAGGGCGAGGTGCGCAAAGTCGTTTTTCGCCGCGACGAGCAGACCGGACGTATCTTTGTCGATGCGGTGCACGATGCCGGGCCGCCGCTCTCCGCCGACGCCGGAGAGACTGTCGCCGCAGTGGGCGAGCAGGGCGTTGACGAGCGTGCCGTCCTCGTGGCCGGGCGCGGGGTGCACGACCATGCCGCGCGGCTTGTTGACGACGATGAGGTCGTCGTCCTCATACACCACGTCCAGCGGCAGGTCCTGCGCTACCAGCTCCGAGGGAGCGGCGTCCGGCAGCGTGACGACAAACGTGTCGCCCGGCGCGGTCTTATAGTTTTTCTTCACGGGTGCGCCGTCTTTCGTCACCGCACCCTGCGCGAGCAGCCGCTGGGCGGCGCTGCGCGTGAGCTCGGGCAGAGAGCGCGCAAGGAGAGCGTCGATCCGCTCGGCGCTCTCCTGTGTTTGAATCGTTCGTTGTTCCATTAGAAATCCGAAAACTCCGCTAAAATGTCGTCGAGCGAATAGTGCTCGCCGTCCGCCGGGGCGGTGCCTTTTTCCTTGTCGCTGTCCGCGACTTCCGGTTCGGCCGGCGCGGCGGGCGTGCTGTTGAGATAGGCGAGCAGGGGGTCGTCCGGGGCTGTGTCCGCCGGTTTGACGGCGGGGGCAGCCGCCTTGGGCGTTTCCTGCACCGGTTTGGGGGCGGCAGGCGCTGCCGGGGCCTTTTTCGGCGCGGACGGCGCTGCCGGTGTCACCGGCTGCGCCTGCACGGGCGCGCGATCCCACGCCGCGAACGGGTCGTCCTTCGCCGGGGCGGGGGACACGGGCTGCGCGGCGGGCTTTTTTGGCGCAGCGGGCTGCTGTTTCCGTGCGGGCAGATGCAGCTTGTGCGCACGCGCAGGGGCGCCCGGGTGCTGCTGACGGGACTTGCGCGCCTTCTTCGGCGCGGGCTCGCCCTCCTCGCTGCCGTCGCCCCGGTAGAAGATGACGTGCAGGCACAGCGTGATGCCAGCGACGACGATGAAGATATCCGCCAGGTTGAACACGGCGAAGCGCATGAACAGGAAGTTGAACATGTCTACCACGTAGCCGCTGAGGATGCGGTCGATGCAGTTGCCGACCGCGCCGGCGAGCACGAGCACGACCGACCAGCGGCCGACCTTGCCGTGCACGATATTGCGCCGCAGGCAGAACACCGCGATGGCGGCGAACACGACCGTGAAGATGACGAAGAGCCAGTGCGGCGCGTGCTGCAGGATGCTGAAGGCAGCGCCGTTGTTGTGGATATTTGTCAGCTCCAGCACGCCGGGGATGAGCGTGACGTGCCCTGTATCGAGCGGGATATTGAGCGTGACCCAGTACTTCAGGCCTTGGTCAGCGATGAGGATCAGGATGGCTACGATGGCATACCACATAGCGGTTCCTCGCTTTCGGATCAGGATTTTGGGATCGGGATTTTACTCCGCCTTCTGCGCGGCGACGACGGCGGCGCAGCGCGGGCACAGACCGGTCTCGGGGTCGGCCTGCTCGGAGTGCATCCAGCAGCGCGGGCACTTGGTGCCGGGCGCATTGTGCACGGAGATGTGCAGGCCGGGGAAGTTCGTGCCGGTGCCGGTGACGGCGTCGGCCGGCACGTCGCCGCCGACGAGGCACTGCGACACGATGAGCAGTTCGGGCAGGTTCATGCTCTGCACGTCGTCGAGCGCGGCCTTGGCGGCATCGTCGTCGGCGCGCAGCGTCACGGCAGCCTCGAGCGGCTTGCCGATGCGCTTTTCGGCGCGGGCGGCCTCGAGCACGCCGTTGACGTCCGTGCGGACGCGGATCAGCTGATCCCACTTGGCGAGCTCGTCTTCGCTGAGCGCATAGGCGTCGAACGGCTGATTCATGACGTTGAGCAGCACGTTGCGCGCGTCGTCCTCGGCGCGGTGCGGCATGGCCAGCCAAATCTCGTCGCAGGTGAAGGCGAGGATCGGCGCGAACATCTTTGTCATGCTGTCGAGGATGAGGAACAGCGCCGTCTGTGCGCTGCGGCGCTTGAGGCCGTTGCGTTCCTCGCAGTAGAGGCGGTCCTTGATGATGTCGAGGTAGAAGCTCGAGAGCTCCACGACGCAGAAGTCGTTGATCGCGTGCGAGACCACGTGGAATTCATAGTTGTCATACGCCTTGGCCACGCGGCGGATGAGGTCGTTGAGCTTCGTGATGGCCCAGTGGTCGAGCGGAAGCATATCCTCCGGCGCGACGAGATGCTCGGCGTCAAACCCGTCAAGGTTGCCGAGGCAGTAGCGCGCGGTGTTGCGGAACTTGAGGTAGTTTTGCGTCAGCTGCTTGAAGATCTCCTTGGAGCAGCGCATATCGGCGTGGTAGTCGGCGCTGCCCGCCCACAGTCGCAGCATGTCGGCGCCGAACTCGTTGATGATCTCGGCCGGATCCATGCCGTTGCCGAGGGACTTGTGCATGGCCTTGCCCTCACCGTCGACCGTCCAGCCGTGGGTCAGGCACTCGCGGTACGGAGCGCCCTTGCCGAGCGCGCCGACGGCCACGAGCAGAGACGACTGGAACCAGCCGCGGTACTGGTCGCCGCCCTCGATATACATATCCGCCGGCCAGAAGCCCTGGTCGCGCTGCATGGCGGCAACGTGGGTAGAGCCGGAGTCGAACCAGCCGTCGAGCGTGTCGGTCTCCTGCGTGAAGTGCTTGCCGCCGCAGTGCGGGCAGGTGAAGCCTTCGGGCAGGATGTCGGCCGCCGGGCGGTCGAACCAGGCGTTGCTGCCTTCCTTTTCAAAGAGCTTGGCCACGGCGTCGATGCTCTCTTCATTGCACACGGGCTTGTGGCAGTTGTCGCAGTAGAACACCGGGATCGGCAGACCCCAGCGGCGCTGGCGGGAGATGCACCAGTCGGCGCGCTCGCGGATCATGGCGGCCATGCGCTCTTTGCCCCAGGCGGGAAGCCAGCGCACGTTCTCGCACGCGGCGACGGCCTCCTCCTTGAACGAATCGACGGAGCAGAACCACTGCGGCGTGGCGCGGAAGATGATCGGCTGCTTGCAGCGCCAGCAGTGCGGATAGCTGTGCACGATGTCCTCGGATGCGAACAGAGAGCCGGCTTCCTTCATGTCCGCGAGGATGACGGGGTTGGATTCCTCCGTGGTCATGCCGGCGTACTTGCCGGCGTAGTCGGTGTGGCGGCCCTGATCGTCCACGGGCACGACCATGTCCATGCCGTAGCGCTTGCAGGTCAGGTAGTCGTCGGCACCGAAGCCGGGCGCGGTGTGCACGCAGCCCGTGCCGGAATCCATGGTGACGTAATCCGCCAGCACCAGGCGCGAGGTCTTGGGCAGGAACGGATGGTCGGCGAGCATGTTCTCGAAGAAGTCGCCCGGATGCTGCTCGAGCACCTCATAGCTGTCGAAGCCGCCGATGTGCATGACCTTCTCGGTCAGGGCGTCGGCCATGATATACACCTCGCCGTTCGGGGCCTGCACGAGGTTATACAGCTCGCGCGGGTTGAGCGCGATGGCGAGGTTGCCGGGCAGCGTCCAGATCGTCGTCGTCCAGATGACGAAAAAGAGCTTGCTGTGGTCAACGTTCGGCAGCTTGCCGAGATCGTCGTGCATCGGGAACTTCACGTACACGGTCGTGCACGGATCGTCCTGATACTCGATCTCCGCCTCGGCGAGGGCGGTCTCGTCGTGGGCGCACCAGTACACGGGCTTGAGGCCCTTGTAGATGTGGCCGTTTTGATACATCTTGCCGAACACGCGCACCTCGTCGGACTCAAAGCCCTTGTTCATGGTCTTGTAGGGGTGCTCCCAGTCGCCCATGACGCCCATGCGCTTGAAGCCGGCCATCTGGCGGTCGATGTATTTCTGCGCATAGTCGTGGCACGCGCTGCGGAAATCGGCGATGCTCATGGCCTTGTGGTTGAGCTTCTGCTCCTTGATGATGGCGCTCTCGATGGGCATGCCGTGGTTGTCCCAGCCGGGGATGTAGGGCGTGTAGTAGCCGCGCATGGCGTAGGAGCGGATGATGAAGTCCTTGAGCGCCTTGTTGAGCGCGTGGCCCATGTGGATGTCACCGTTGGAGAACGGAGGGCCGTCGTGCAGGCTGAAGCGCGGCTTGCCGTCGTTCTTTTTGAGCATTTCGTGGTACAGGTCCATGTCGTACCAGTGCTGGAGCATCTCGGGCTCCCGCTTGGCAAGGCCGGCACGCATGGGGAAGTCTGTTTTCGGCAGATTGATCGTGGCGTTGAAATCGTTCTTGGACATGGTTCTATCTTTCTCCTCTCAGAGTTGTATTTCCATCAAAAATTGCGCAGGGCGGTACGGCACCGGCCGTCCCGCCCTGGTTGATTGCATGTTCACTCAGCTGTTATGCAGGAAGTGATAAAGCTGCGTGGCGTCATCTGCTGCACTGTCGGCCGCGGTGTCGTCGGTCTCCACCGGCTGCGCCTCCACAGGGGCGGCGGACACGTGGGCTGCTTGCGCAGGCTGCTCGACGGCCGGGGCTTCCGGCTGCGCGGGCTGCTCGACCGGCGCGGGCACCGGCTCGGCCGGGGCTGCGCTCACGCTCGTCGGCTGCGCAGCAGGCTGCGCGGCCGCGGTTTTCGACCCGGAGAGCTTATCCAGGTACTCGAGCTGATTCATGCACAGATTACGCACATCTTCCAGAAATTTTGCGCAGGACGTTTTGGCGTTGAGGAGTTTGGCTTCCTCGTTGGCGGTTTCGTGCTGGAGGCCGCCAAGTATTCGGTCGGACGTGTTCTTGGCCTCGCCGAGTATCTTGTCGGCGCGGGCCTGGGCATCGTCCTCTATCTGCTTGCCGACCTTCTGGGCCGACAGTATGGCCAGACGCATGGCGTCTTCGCTGGCGCGGTACTCTTCTATCTTATCGACCAGCACCTTCATCTTGCCCTTGAGCACGGCAACTTCCTTCTGCGCGTTGGCAAGCTCGGTGGCCACTTCTTCCTGATAGTTCTGCACGGCGGCCATGTCGTATCCGCCGAACATCGCTTTTTCAAACGTTTTTTCCCGAATATCCTGAGGAGTCATGTTGGATAATCCTCCATTCTTTCTATAGGTGTACTACACGATAGGCGCTGTCAGAGACAGTATGCCCGGATTTACAGGTGAAACTCGCCCGACTCCATATCGTCGAGCTGGTCGCCCATGAGGTCGACATTGAATGGCGTGATGATATACGTCGCGCTGGCCACGCGGCGGATCTTGCCGTCCTGCGCGTAGGCGACGCCGGACAGAAAGTCGATCAGCCGGCGGGCGACCGCCGGATCGGTCTTTTCCAGGTTGAGGAGCACGGCGCGGCGATCGCGCAGATGCTCCGCGATCTCGGACGCGGCCTCAAACTGCTTCGGCGCAGCGACCACGACCTTGAGCTGGCCGCCGCCGTTGTTGAGATTGACGACCTTGTCGGCCGCGCGGCTGTCGCCTCTCGGCGCATAGCTCGGCGCGGGGCGCTCCGATTCCGACGGCTCGTCGTGCACGAAGGCGCTCCTTTTCGGTGCGGGCGCCGGGCGGCGGGCCGCAGCCGGACGCGCCTGCGCCGGACGGGCCTGCGCCGGACGGGCCTGTGCCGGGCGTGCCGGCGCGGGCTCTTCCGCGACCGGAATTGCTTCATCCTCATCATCGAAAAACTCGTCGTCGTCATCATACGGACGGGTCATTTTTTTCAGTTCATCCAAAAATCCCATTCGGGACCCCCCTTTACGTGCCGGCGGCTGCCGTGCCGCTGCACTGATCTCTGCGGAGTGTGCCGAGACGGCGCTCAGTGCCGGGAATAATCCCGCGCGCCAAAAATCGACGAGCCGACGCGCACCATGTTCGCACCGGCGGAAATGGCGTCTTCAAAGTCTCCGCTCATACCCATGGACAGAAAGTCCATAAAAACATTATCGTATTTTTTTCTGCCGATGTCAACAAAAAGCTCATGCATTTTCGCAAAATATGCATGATTTCCGTCGGAAGTTTCTGCCACGGGCGGGATCGCCATCAGGCCGCGGACGCGAATATGCGCGCAGCCGGCGGCCGTTTCCAGCAATTCCGGCAGGGCGGCGGGGGCCACGCCGCTCTTGGCGGCCTCGCCGCCGATGTTCACTTCCAGCAGGATGTCCTGCACGATGCCCTGCCCGGCCGCGCGCTTTTCGATCATGGCCAGAAGCTCCGGCGAATCCACCGACTGGATGAGATCGACCTTTCCCACGACCTGCCGGACCTTGTTCGTTTGCAGGTGGCCGATGAAGTGCAGCGGCGCGCCGGTGTAGGCGCCCTGGGCGAGCTTTTCGGTCATTTCCTGCACGCGGTTCTCGCCGCAGGCGTCGATCCCGGCGGCGACGGCCTCGCGCACGCGCGCGGCGTCGTTCATCTTCGTTGCGGCCACGAGCGTGATGTCGGCGCCCGTGCGGCCCGTAGTGCGGGCGGCGGCGTCGATGCGCGCGCGGATGGCGGCAATGTTTTCGGCAATGGTGCTCATAGTGGGTGGCGCCTCCTTATTTCACGACCTGCCCGTTGGACAGGCCCTTGCCGGTGACGACGATCTCGTTGCCGGCGCGCAGGGCGTTGCTCTCCGTGCTCTGGGCGACGAGACAGTAGTCGTCGGTCTGATAGATGATCTCGATCGGTTTTTTCTCCAGCTGCGCCGCCGTGACGACGTAGACGAACGCCTGCCCGTCATCGTCCATATGCACGGCCTTGAGCGGGACGCGCAGGCCGGTGTGCTCGCTGTAGACGACGTCGGCCGTCGTCTTGCGCATGGCCAGCGTGTCGGAAAGCGCCGCGTTGCACGCGAACACGACGGCGACCTTGCCGCTGTCGTCCGGCTCGCTCTTGCTCATCACGGTCGCCGAGACGGTGCCGGTGTAATGCTGCGGAAAGTCGAGCGTGGCGCTGCCGTTCAGGTTCAGGCGGTCGGCGTCGGCCTTGTTCATGACGGAGGCGAAGTACCACTTTTTCGCCGTGACGAGCTTGCCGATCGCGTTGGCGGGCGTGGCAGGGGTCGTGCGCTCGAGCGCGTCCACGCCGTCGGGCGTGAGGTTTTCGAGCATGTCCGGCGTGAGCGATTCGTATCCGTCGGTCGTGGATGTGAACAGGCCCGCGGCCGGGGCCGTGATGCTGCCGCGGCCTGCGCCGGCGTTTTCGAGCTGGTGCAGTTCGGCATTGAGCGCATCGAGGTCGCCCTGCGAGACGGTGCCGGTCGCAGAGCCAAAGAGCAGGGAGCTGAGATCCATGCAGAGGTCGTCCAGCTCCGAGGTGCTGCCGGCGGAGACGGCGGCGTTGAGCTGCAGGATGGCGCTGCGCACGTCGCTGTCGCGGTCGGACGCGCCGGAGGCGCTGCCCGCGCGCGAGAGCAGGCTCGAGACGTAGGCGATCTCTTTTTTCAGCTCGCGGGCGCGGCTGGCGCTGTCGAGCGCGGCCTTGGAGTCCACGCCGATGGCGATCTCGCCGCCGCTTGCGACCTCCTTGCCGTCGTCCACGGACAGGGACAGAAATTCCTTATCCGAGGCGATGACCTGCTCCTCGCGCACGACGATGCCGCTGGCCTGTCCGCTCTCGCTGACGGTCACGAGCACCGCCGGGGCGGTGGCGTAGGACTGCTGCGTTGAGCGAAACAGGTACACGCCCAGATACACGAGCATGGCCGCGAAGAGCACGAACATGGCGATGTTCGTGAAGGTATTCGTTTTCTTCAAATCCGGCCCTCCTTTCGGCGGGGGGCGGCGGGGAGATCAGCCCTGCAGTTCGAGCGAGACCGGCCGCGCCGGGGCGACCGTCGAGATCGCGTGCTTGTAGATCATCTGCTGCCGGCCGTCGGCGTCGATGAGCACGACGAAGCTGTCAAAGCTGCGTACAACGCCGCGCAGTTGAAACCCGTTCATGAGAAACAGGGTCACGGGGATCTTTTCCCGCCGGATGTAGTTGAGGAATGCGTCCTGAAGGTTCTGTGTCTTTTGCATGATCGCCGCTCCTTTGGCCGGAGCGGATACACATTTATTTATCATAGCACAATCTGCCGCTCCGTGAAATAGTGAATTTATACAAATCCGGTCGAAATGGCAGTTTCCTCCGGATTTGTACAGGCCACTATTCTATACCGCGGCCGGATAAGAATTGCGTCGAAAGGCGGCACGCCCGGTCCATGTCCGGCGTTTTTTCGTGCCGGATCCAGAACAGGTCCGGATCGCGCCGCAGCCACGTGAGCTGGCGCTTGGCATAGCGCCGGGAGGCGAGCTGGATGGCGGCGACGGCGTCCTGCGGCGATGCCTCGCCCCGCACGGCGGCAACGGCCTCCTTGTAGCCGATGGCCTGCATGGCCGTGCAGTCGGCCGGGACACCGGCGGCCAGCAGCGCGCGCACCTCGTCAAACAGGCCCTGGCGCACCATGGCGTCCACGCGCCGGTCGATGCGGTCGTAGAGATCCTGCCGGTCGGCGAAATCGAGCGCGATCTTTGCCGCGTCGTACCGCGGCGGCACGGCGCGGGTCTCGGCGTCGTGCTGCGTGATGGTCTTGCCCGTGAGGATGTAGACCTCCATGGCGCGCACGATGCGCTTCTTGTCCGCGGGGTGGAGCCTGGCCGCCCGCTCGGGGTCGACCTTGCGCAGCTCGCCGAGCAGGCCCTCGCCGCCGATTTCGTCATAGCGCTCGCTCAGCTCCTGCCGCAGCGCGGTGTCGGCCGTGCCGTCGGCGAACGTGCGCCCGGCGATGAGTGAGTCGATGTACAGCCCCGTACCGCCGACGACAATCGGCAGTTTTCCCCGCGCGAGAATGTCGTCCACGCAGGCGGCCGCCTGCGCCGCATAGCGCGAGACGGAGTAGTTTTCCGCGGGATCGGCGATGTCGATCATATGGTGCGGCACGCCCTGCATCTCTTCCGGCGTTGGCTTGGCCGTGCCGATGTCCATGCCGCGGTAGATCTGCATCGAGTCGGCCGAGACGACCTCGCCGCCCAGGCGCTGCGCGAGCGCCACGCCGAGCGCGGTCTTGCCCGAGGCGGTCGGGCCGGTGATGACGACAAGTTTTGGCTGCATCGTGGCAGTCTCCTTTCCGTGAGGGAGAATTCAAAAAGATTATGTTGAAAAGTATTAGAAATGTGTTAGAATGAAAGCACATTTCCCAGTTTTCAAGAAGGTGAACCCATGAAGATCAAAATTTCTGCCGACAGCACGTGCGATCTTTCGCCGGAGCTGATCGAGCGCTACCACATCGGCATCACGCCGCTGTACATCATCCGCGGCGAGGAGACCCTGCGCGACGGCATCGACGTGCGTCCCGAGGAGCTCTACGAGTACGCAAATGTCACGGGCAAGCTCTGCAAGACCGCGGCGGTGAACGTGTCGGACTATCTGGCGTACTTCGCCGCGTGCCGGGAGGAATATGACGCCGTGATCCACTTCACGATCTCGAGCGACATGTCCGCCTGCTACCAGAACGCCTGCATCGCGGCGCAGGAGTTTACGAACGTCTACCCCGTGGACTCGCGCAACCTCTCGACCGGCATCGGCCACCTGGTGCTCGACGCGGCCGAGATGGCCGAACAGGGCATGGACGCGGCCGACATCGCATCGGCGCTGGAGAAAAAGCGCGAGAAGCTCGATGTCAGCTTCGTGATCGACACGCTGGAGTATCTCAAGCGCGGCGGCCGCTGCTCGGCGCTCGTGGCCATGAGCGCCAACCTCCTGCACCTCAAGCCGTGCATCGAGGTCAAGGACGGCAAGATGGGCGTCGGCCACAAGTACCGCGGCAAGCTCGAAAAGTGCTACGTGCAGTACATCGAGGAGCGGCTCAAGGGCCGCGACGACATCGACTGCCATCGCATCTTCATCACGGACTCCGGCTGTGACGAGGCCACGTGGCGGGAGCTCGAGCGTGTCGTGCGCGCGTGCCAGCCGTTCGAGGAGGTCATCCACACGCGGGCCGGCTGCACGGTGTCGAACCACTGCGGACCCGGCTGCATGGGCATTTTGTACTATCACAAGTAAACGAAGCTGTGCAGGCTGACAGGGAGCGCGTTCCGGCGCTCCCTGCTTCTTTTTTAAACAATGCGCTTGAAGAGCTTGTCCAGCTCCCGGCGCGTGAGCGTCACGGCGACGGGGCGGCCGTGCGGGCAGTATTTCACCTCGCCCGCGCACACCGCGTCCGCCAGACGCAGCAGCTCCTCGGGTTCGGTCTGCCAGCCGGCCTTGATGGCAGCCTTGCACGCCACGGTCTTGAGCACCTCGTCGCGCACGGATTGCGCGTCCATGTGCGCGCCGTGGCGCAGCTGCGCGCAGATCTCCTCGAGCGCGGGCAGTGCGTCCGCCGCGTCGAGCTGCGCGGGCACGCCGCGCAGAATGTAATCATTGCGGCCGAACGGCTCGAGCGTGAAGCCGAGCTCCGCGAGCACGTTGCCGTACTGCTGCAGCACGTCGGCATCGCTCGCGTCCGGCGTGAAGGGCAGCGGCTCGAGCAGCGTCTGCGACGGGATGTCGGCAGGGCTCTGCCGCAGGCGGTCAAAGTTGATGCGCTCGTGCGCCGCGTGCTTGTCGATGAGGATGAGCGTCTCGCCCTTTTCGACGAGGATGTACGTGTGCATCGCCTCGCCGATCAGGCGGGCGGGCGGCTCGGCCGGGGGCGCGGCGCTCTCGAGCGGGGAGGGCGTTTCCGCCTCCGGCTCGATGGCGGTCTGCACGATCTGCGCGGCCGGCATAGCCGGCTCGGGTGCGGCCGGTGTGGCCGGCATGGGGCACGCGGGCGCGGAAAACACCGGCGGCGGGGTCACGCGCGGCGCGGCGAAGGCCGACGCCGTCGGCGAGCGGAGCGCGGCCGTCTCCTCCGCCGGGGCGGCGGGGGCATAGGTGCGCGCGGGCGCAAATGCCGGCGCTGCGGGCGCGGCCGGGGCTGCTTTCGGCGCAGCCGGCACGAACGGGTCTGCCTTCGGCGCGGGCGCCGGTCTGGCAGCCGCCTTCGCCAGCGTGGTCACAGGCGCTTTTTCCGCTTCGAGCGCGGCGCGCGCGCCGTAATACACGGCGTCAAACACCGCGCGCTCGTGCGTGAACTTTACCTCGGTCTTGGCCGGGTGGACGTTCACGTCCACGGCCGCACAGCTGAGCTCCACATATAGCACGCACGCGGGGAAGCGGCCCACGAGCAGCGTGTTGCGGTAGGCCTGTTCGAGCGCGGCCTGCAGTGCGGCGGAGCGGATCCACCGGCCGTTGCAGAAGAAGTACTGCTGCGCGCGGCTGCCGCGCCCGGCGGCGGGCGAGGAGATGAAGCCGTGTACGCGCGCGCCGTCGGCCTCGCCCTCGCAGGGCAGCAGGCTCATGGCGAGGTCGCGCCCGAGCAGACTGTAGACGCAGCTGTCGAGCTTGTTGTCGCCGGGGGAGAAGAAGACCTCCTCCCCGTCGCGGATGCAGCGCACGGACACGTCCGGCCGGCCGAGCGCGCACCGCAGCGCGGCGGCGGCGCAGGCCGCGCCTTCCGCGCGGTCGGACTTCAGGAATTTGCGCCGCGCGGGCGTGTTGAAAAACAGGTCGCGCACGATCATCGTCGTGCCCTCGGGGCAGCCGGTCTCGTACATGTCCTGAATGTCGCCCGCGTCGAGCGTCATGTGCGTGCCGGATGCCGCGCCGCGCTGCCGCGTCGTGAGCGTGATGTGCGACACGGCGCTGATCGCGGCCAGCGCCTCGCCGCGAAAGCCCATCGTGCCGATGGCCTCGAGCCCCTGCTCGTCGTGCAGCTTGCTCGTCGCGTGGCGCAAAAACGCGATGCCTGCGTCCTCGGGCGCCATGCCGCAGCCGTCGTCCGTCACGCGCAGATACGTCGCGCCGCCGCCGCGCAGCTCCACCGTCACGGTGCGGGCCCCGGCGTCAAATGCGTTTTCCACCAGCTCCTTGACCACCGAGGCGGGCCGCTCCACGACCTCGCCCGCGGCGATCAGATCCGCCAGATGCGGAGAGAGAATTTGAATATCGGGCATCGTTTGCCCTCCTTTAAGTACAGTCCATGGGGCGCGTGCGCCCCGCGCGTATATTATAAAGGATTGTCATTGAAAATTCCACCGCGAAATGCTACAATATTCTATCACACTTCAAATTTTATCCGGCCAGGCCGGACAGGCAGGAGCATTGCATGAGCTATCAGAGAACGGAGATCCCCGAATCGGACATCCAGCACCAGTTGGATATCTGCGCGCAGCTGCGCGCGCACTTTACCGCCGGCGGCCGCCAGCCGCTGGCCATGGTCGATACCTACGGCTGCCAGCAGAACGAGGCCGACAGCGAAAAGCTGCGCGGTTATCTGCGCGCCATGGGCTTTGATTTCACACAGGACGAATTCGCGGCCGACGTCGTCGTCATGAACACCTGTGCCGTGCGCGAGCACGCCGAGACGCGCGTGTTCGGCAACGTCGGCGCGCTGACGCACACCAAGGCGCGCAACCCCAACCAGATCATCGCGGTCTGTGGCTGCATGGCGCAGCAGGAACACGTGGCCGAGAAGCTGAAAAAGTCCTACCGCATCGTCGACCTCGTCTTCGGCCCGCATGAGCTGTGGCGCTTCCCGGAGCTGCTTCGCACCGTCTGCACCGAGCACCGGCGGGTGTTTGCCATCGCGCCGGCGGACGGCAGCGTGGCCGAGGGCATCCCCCAGCAGCGCGACGGCAGCGTCAAGGCATGGCTGTCGATCATGTACGGGTGCAACAACTTCTGCACCTACTGCATCGTGCCGTATGTGCGCGGGCGCGAGCGCTCCCGCCACCCGGACGAGATCGAGCGCGAGGCGCGCGAGCTCGTCGCGGCGGGATATAAGGACATCACGCTCCTGGGGCAGAACGTCGACTCCTACGGCCGCGACCTCGACGAGGACGTGGACTTTGCCGACCTCATCCGGCGGCTCAACGCCATCCCGGGCGACTTTGTCATCCGCTTCATGAGCAGCCACCCGAAGGACGCGACGGAAAAGCTCTTTCGCGCCATGGCCGAGTGCGAAAAGTGCGCGCACCAGATGCACCTGCCCGTGCAGAGCGGCAACGACCGCGTCCTGCACGCGATGAACCGCGGCTACACGCGCGAGAAATATCTGGCGCAGGTGGCGCTCGCGCGGCAGTACATGCCCGATCTTGTGCTCACGACGGACATCATCGTGGGTTTCCCCGGCGAGACGGACGCCGAATTTGACGACACGCTCTCGCTCATCGAGACCGTGCGCTACGACGCGATGTTCACCTTCATCTACTCGCCGCGCGTCGGCACGCCGGCGGCGAAGATGCCCGACCCCTACACCCGCGCGCAGAAGCAGGTGCGCTTTGACGCGCTCGTCGCGGCGGCCAACCGCATCTCGGAGGAAAAGCACCGCGCCTATGAGGGCAGCGTGCAGCGCGTGCTCGTCGACGGGGCCGATGGCCGGGGCGACCATCCGCTCACGGCGCGCACGAAGGGCGGCCGCCTCGTGCACATGCGCGGGGACGCATCCCTTGTCGGCCGGTTCGTGGACGTGAAGATCACCGGAAGCAACACCTGGGCGCTCTATGGCGAGGAGGTATGACGCATGGCGGAACTGACGCCGATGAAGCGGCAATATTATGAGATCAAGCAGCGCAACCCCGACTGCCTGCTGTTTTTCCGGCTGGGTGATTTCTATGAGATGTTCGACGACGACGCGCGCCTGGCCGCGCGCGAGCTCGACCTCACGCTCACGACGCGCGACCGCAATGTCGAGGATCCGGCCGAGCGCACGCCCATGTGCGGCGTGCCGTACCACTCGGCCGAGGCGTACATCGGCCGCCTGATCGCCAAGGGCTACAAGGTGGCCATCTGCGAGCAGCTGGAAGACCCCGCGCTGGCCAAGGGGCTGGTCGACCGCGACGTGATCCGCATCATCACGCCCGGCACAGTCACGGCCTCGTCCATGCTCGAGGAGAACAAATCGAACTACCTCTGCGCGGTGTATCTCAGCGCGCAGTCCGGCGGCACGGCGTTCTGCGACCTCTCGACGGGGGAATTCTGCGCCGCGAACTATCCGGCCGACGCCGTGAGCCACATCCTCAACGAGCTCGGCCGCTTCGCTCCGCGCGAGGCCGTGTGCGCCGACGCGGCGGCGGAAAATGACGACATCCGCACTTTCCTTACCAAGCGCCTCGGCAGTCTGGTTGAGGCGGGCGGCGACCGGTTTGAATACATGGCGGCGGCCGCGCGCGTGTGCGAGCAGTTCGGCGTGCAGAGCACGGACGCGCTCGGCCTCGGCGAGGCGCAGGCGGCCGTGTGCGCGGCCGGGGCGCTGCTGGCCTACCTGCACGAGACGCAAAAGTGCGACCTCGGCCACATCCGGCGGCTGGAGCTGCTGGGCGACGACCACTACATGGAGCTGGACTACACCACGCGCCGCAACCTGGAGCTGACGGAAAACCTCCGCTCCGGCGAAAAGCGCGGCAGCCTCCTCTGGGTGCTCGACAAGACGAAAACGCCCATGGGCGGCCGCCTGCTGCGCGCGTGGGTGGAGCGCCCGCTGCTCAGCCCTGTGCAGATCCGCCGCCGCCTCGGCGCGGTGGAGGAGCTGGTGGGCGACAACGTCCTGCGGGGCGAGCTCATCCGCTGCCTGCGCGAGATCGGCGACATGCAGCGCCTTGTCTCCCGCGCGGTGTACGGCTCTGCCAACGGGCGCGACCTGCACGCGCTGGCCCTGTGCTGCGCGCAGCTGCCGAACCTGACAGCGCTGCTCAAGGACGTACACAGTGCGGCCCTGCGCGACATTGCGCAGATGGACACGCTCGCCGACCTCTGCGCGCGCATCGACCGCGCCATCTGCGACGAACCGCCGTTTTCCGTGCGCGAGGGCGGCATCCTCCGCCCGGGCTACAGCGAGGAGGTCGACCGCCTGCGCAACGTGCGCGACCACGGCGCGCAGACCGTCGCCGAGCTCGAGCAGCGCGAGCGCGAGCGCACCGGCGCGAAAAAGCTCAAGGTCGGCTACAACAAGGTTTTTGGCTACTACATCGACATTCCGAACAGCGCGGGCGTCACCGAGCTGCCGGACGACTATATCCGCAAGCAGACGCTGGTGTCGAGCGAGCGCTATTTCACGCGCGAGCTCAAAGACCTCGAGAACACGCTCCTGACGGCGCGCGAGCGCATCGCGGAGCTGGAGTACACGCTCTTCAACGAGGTGCGCCAGCTCGTCGCGGGCGAGGTCGCGCGCGTGCAGGCGGCGGCGGACGCCGTTGCCCGGCTCGACGCGCTGTGCTCGCTGGCGGAGACGGCGGTGAAAAACCACTACGTCTGCCCCGAGGTCGACCTCTCGCGCACGCTCGATATCCGCGAGGGGCGTCACCCCGTTGTCGAGCAGGCGCAGAAGGACAGTCTCTTTGTCCCGAACGACACGTTCCTCAACGACGCGGACGACCGCGTCGCCATCGTGACCGGGCCGAACATGGCCGGTAAATCCACGTATATGCGCCAGACCGCGCTCATCGTGCTCATGGCGCAGATGGGCTCGTTCGTCCCGGCCAAGAGCGCCGTCATCGGCGTGGTCGACCGCGTGTTCACGCGCATCGGCGCGTCCGACGATCTCGCCGCCGGGCAGAGCACGTTCATGGTCGAGATGAGCGAGATGGCCAACATCCTCCGCCACGCCACGGCGCAGAGCCTGCTCATCCTTGATGAGATCGGCCGCGGCACGTCCACCTACGACGGCATGGCCATTGCCCGCGCGGTGCTCGAATACTGCGCTGACCCCCGCCGCCTCGGCGCCAAGACCATGTTCGCCACGCACTACCATGAGCTGACCGCGCTCGAGCAGACGCTGCCCGGCGTGCGCAACTACAACATCACGGCCAAAAAGCAGGGCGGCACGCTGCTGTTCCTGCGCAAGATCGTCGCCGGCGCGGCCGACGACAGCTACGGCATCGAGGTCGCCAAGCTCGCCGGCGTGCCCGACGCGATCATTACGAAGGCCAAGACCTACCTGCGCGAGCTGGAGTCCGGCGCGACGGAGCTGGCCGCGCCCGCCCACGCGGCGCAGGATGCGGCGCAGATGACGCTCGGCGACGCGGCCGGGGACGAAATCGCCGAGCAGCTGCGCAGCATCGACCTCAACACGATCACGCCACTCGAGGCCATGCGCCTGCTCTTTGAGCTGCAGCAGAAAGCGAGGGGCTGACGTGGAACATCCCAACACGGCGTGGACAGACCCCATGCCGCGCGGCGCGCGCATCGCGGGCTGGGTGTATTTTCCCATCCATGCGGTCGTGCTGCCGCTGACGCTCGGCATGCTGCTCCTGGCGGTGCTCGGTGAGTTGCCGTCGGACGTCACGTGCAACGTGGTGTATTATCTCTGCGGCCTCGTGTTCACGCTCATCGCCATGTGGCGGTTTCTGCGCCGCAGCTTTGACACGATGGTCGGCAGCATCCTGCGCTGCCTCGGCATGATGTTTGCCGCCTACGGCATCGACGTGCTGCTCTCGCTCGTGCTGCAGCTCGGCACGAGCCTCATCGGCGAGCTGCCCGTGCCGAACAACGATGCTGTGACCGGCCTCGCCCGGACGGACTACAAGCGCATGATCGCCGTCGCGGTGCTCATGGCGCCGCTCGTGGAGGAGTGCCTGTTTCGCGGCGTGGTCTTCGGCACGATCCGGCCGAAGAGCCGCTTTTGGGCCTATGCCGCGTCGATCGTGCTCTTCTCGCTCTACCATGTCTGGCAGTATGTGCTCGTGTATCAGGATCCGAAGCTGCTGCTCTCGGCGCTGGCGTATGTGCCGGTGTCGGCCGCGCTCACGTTCTGCTATGAGCAGACGCGCTCGATCTGGCCGCCGGTGTTTTTCCACATGTGCATCAACGCGCTCTCACTCACGGTGCTCACCGGGTGAGGGCATAAAAAACCGCCGCTTTCCGAAGAGGAAAGCGGCGGTTTTGAGTTTGTCGGAACAACCGGAGGTTTTCCCGACAAAAGGCTTGCAGTCTGCTGCGCGCAGAATTTGTACGCCGATGGCGCACAAATTCCACACTTGCAGTCTGGGAAGTATTTTCTCTCACGCACATGTCGCGCGAGAAAATGATTGCACTTTTTTTGCCGCCTGCGGGCGGCAAACTCTGCGAGGCTTTTTATGCTTCTGCTTTTTCGTACACGCAAAACTGATAGCCCACGCCGTCGTGCTCCGCGCGCGGCTCGCTCGCCGCGCAGCGCCACGCGGGGTCGGCGTCCAGATCCGGAAAAAACACGTCCGAGTGGGGCGCGGCGTCGATTTTCGTGACGTATACGCGCGTCAGGTGGGGAAACATCTGCCGAAACACGCTGTCTCCGCCGATGACGAAGCAGCGGTCATACTGCGCGGCGGCGGCCGCGGCCTCCGCCGGGGAGTGCACCACCTGCGCGCCCTCGATCACGATGCTCTGCCGCGTGAGCACGAGGTTTTCGCGCCCCGGCAGCGGCCTGCCGCCCGGAAAATCGTCCAGCGTGCGCCGGCCGACGATCACGGCCGCGCCCATCGTCAGCTCGCGGAAGCGGCGGCGGTCGGCCGGGATCACGAGCGGCTGCGTGCCCTTGGCCCCGATGCCCCAGTCGGCATAGACGGCGACGATCGCATCCATGGCTCAGTCCTCCTTACACCGCGATGGGGATCTTCCCCGTGAACTCGCTGTATTCGTACCCCTCGACGCGGAAGCTGTCGCGGGTGAAGGCGTAAAAATCGTGCACGTCCGGGTCGATGAAAAACTGCGGTGCCGGTTTCGGCTCGTTCTGGATCAGATGCTCGATGACCGGCACGTGGCGGTCGTAGATGTGCGCGTCGGCAATGACGTGCACCAGCTCGCCCGCCTGCAGACCGGACACCTGCGCGAACATGTGCACGAGCACGGCGTACTGCACGACGTTCCAGTTGTTCGCCGCGAGCATGTCCTGGCTGCGCTGGTTGAGGATGGCGTTGAGCGTGTTGCCCGAGACGTTGAACGTCATCGAGTACGCGCACGGATAGAGCGCCATCTCGTGCAGATCCTCGAACGTATAAATATTCGTCAGGATGCGGCGGGAGGCAGGGTTGTGCTTCAGGTCGTAGAGCACGCGGTCCACCTGGTCGAATTCACCCTCGGGATACTGGTGCTTGACGCCGAGCTGGTAGCCGTAGGCCTTGCCGATCGAGCCGGTCTCGTCGGCCCACTGATCCCAGATGTGGCCGCGCAGGTCGTGGATGTTGTTCGACTTCTGCTGCCAGATCCACAGCAGCTCGTCCACGGCGGTCTTCCAGTAGGTGCGCCGCAGCGTCAGCAGCGGAAATTCTTTGGACAGGTCATAGCGGTTGACGATGCCGAACTTTTTGACCGTGTGCGCCGGCGCGCCGTCGTCCTCCCAGTGGGGGCGCACCGCCTGATCGGTGTCCCAGACGCCGTGCGTCAGAATGTCGCGGCAGTTGCGGATAAAGACCTCGTCTGCGTAGCTCATCGTTCGGCTCCTTTCAAATAACACTTTGAAACAATAGTTTATCATATTATCTGAAGCGTTGTAAATGGGGAAAAGAAGAAAACGGTGTCTGCTTCGGTTATTTGACAAATGTGGCAAAAATGACGAATAATTTTGTTCAAATTGCGCGCCGGATTTGCCGCACTTTTTGCGCAAAGCCCATCCCAATTTTTCTCATGGGATGCTATAATCAAAACAGCGATACCCCAAATTCAAAAAATGGAGGATATCACATGAAGCACACGAAGAAACTGCTTTCGCTGCTGCTGGTGCTGTGCCTGATCCTGAGTCTGTCGTGCACGGCGTTTGCAGCTGACGAGGCAAGGCCGCTCACCGGCAAGACCGTCATCCTGCACTCGAACGACGTGCACGGTGCGATCGACCTGTATGCGGCCATGGCATCCCTGAAGGCAGACTATGAGGCGCAGGGCGCCGAGGTCATCCTGGCCGACGCCGGCGACTACAGTCAGGGCACCGTCTACGTCAGCGTCCATAAGGGCGCGGACGCGGTGACGATGATGAACGCCACCGGCTACGATGTGGCCACCATCGGCAACCATGAGTTCGACTACGGCTATGCCCAGCTGGCGGAGAACATGAAGGCTGCCAAGTTCAAGGTCCTGTGCGCCGACGTGCTCGGCGCCGACGGCAAGACCATTTTCGATGCCAACACCATCATCGAAAAGGGCGGCGTGAAGATCGGCTTCTTCGGTCTCGAGACGCCCGAAGCGCAGACCAAGGCCAACCCGAAGCTGATCGAGGGCCTGAAGTTCCTCGCGGGCAAGGACGGCAGTGAGCTCTATAACTGCGCGGCCGCGCAGGTCGCCGCGCTCAAGGAGCAGGGCGCAGACCTCGTCGTCTGCCTCGCGCATCTGGGCATCGACGGGAGCTCCGAGCCCTACACCTCCTATGACCTGGCCAAGAACGTGAAGGGCATCGACTTCATCATCGACGGCCACTCCCACAGCGTGATCACCGCCGGCCCGAACGGCGAGGCCATCCAGTCCACGGGCACGGCCTTTGCCAACATCGGCGTCATCACCATTGACAACGCCACGAAGCAGATCGTCGGCAACGAGCTCAAGGGCATCTGGCACAAGGAGGAGGTCGAAGGCAAGGACGTCACCGTCGTTGACTACACAACGCGCGATGAGAAGGTCGCCGCGGCCGCCAAGGCCATCATCGACCCCATCGACCAGGCTTACGGTGAGAAGTTTGCCGTCAGCAAGGTCACGCTCAACGGCGCGAAGGCCCCCGACGGCAACCGTGACTCCGAGACCAACCTCGGCGACCTGATCACGGACGCCATGCTCTGGAAGATCCGCAGCGACGCCACGATCAAGGTCCCGGTGGAGAACGTGGTCGCCATCACGAACGGCGGCGGCATCCGCGCGACCGTCAAGGCGGGCGACATCACCAAGAAGGACATCAACACCGTGCTGCCGTTCGGCAACACGCTGGCAGTTGTTTACGTGACCGGCGCCGAGCTGCTTGAGGCGCTCGAGGCCAGTACTTTCTGCACGCCGGAATCCCTCGGCGGCTTCCCGCAGGCGGCGGGCGTGACCTTCATGGTCAAGACCTATGAGAAGTATGACGCGAATCCGGATCCCTATCCCAAATCCACCTACTACGGCCCGAAGAGCATCCAGCGCGTGACCATTGACAACGTCAACGGCAAGGCGTTTGACCCGACGGCTACCTACGCTGTCGTCACGAACAACTTCGTGGCCGGCGGCGGCGACACCTACTACGCCTTCGCGGCGGCGACCGACCAGTTCGACACCGGCCTGCCGCTGGACGAGGTGGTCATGGAATACATCACGAAGGAGCTCAAGGGCGTCATCGGCGAGGAATATGCCCTGCCGGGCGACCGCATCGTGAGAGCGGCGTCCGCTGAAGAGCTGGAGGCCCGCGGGACGTTCCTGGAGAATATGAGCCTGCTGTGTGACCTGACGGCGTACACGGAAGACTCCGTCCAGGGCGTGAAGGCGGCCTATGCGGCCTACAAGGCGGCGAAGACGACGGAAGCGGTCGAGGCGGCCACGGCCGACCTGCTCAAGGCCATGCCGAATCTGGTCTTTGTGCCCAACACCTTCACCGATGCGCAGAGCGGCTGGTACAAGGCGGCTGTCGATTTCGCACAGGCTTCCGGCCTGATGAACGGCATGACCGCGACCGAGTTTGCGCCGAACGTGACGACGACCCGCGCCATGGTCGCGCAGGTGCTCTACCGGCTCGCCGGTTCGCCGACCGTGGAGAGAACAGGCGCATTTGCGGACGTTGCTCCGGGTGCGTGGTATTACGATGCCATGCTCTGGGCCAGCAGCACCGGCATCCTGAAGGGCTATGAGGACGGCACGTACCGTCCGGCGCGGGCCGTCAGCCGTCAGGAGATGGCGACCATCCTCTTGCGCATGGCCGATGTGAAGCTCGGCGAGGATCTGGTCGATGCGGCTCTGGCTGAGATCGCGGACGGCGACAGCGTCGCTTCCTGGGCGAGAGCGGGCGTGGTGTTCTGCTACCTGGGCGGCATCATGAACGGCATGGATGCTACGCACTTTGCCCCGACGGGTATGCTCACGCGCGCGCAGCTTGCGCAGGTGTTCTTCAACCTCTACAACATCGGCATGGATGAAGTCATGAATTCCGGGGAAGATCCGGAGCCGGTTCCCGAACCGACTCCGATGGCCCTGGCTGCGTGATTTTTTGTATATGCATTTTTGGGAGGCTGCTTCGGCAGCCTCCTTTTGATCGCGGCCGGAACGGCTGCGGATGGATTGTGCTTGACAATTTCGGAAAACCTTTTACAATATAGGCGAACCAAGCGGACCGACACAACCAAGGAGGTTTTTGATTATGAACATGAACAAATATCTGGACATCGCACCCGAGGTGCAGCAGGCGCTCGCGGACGGCCGCCCGGTCGTCGCGCTCGAGAGCACGATCATCTCCCACGGCATGCCCTATCCGAAAAACGTCGAGACGGCCCTGCTCGTCGAGCAGACTCTGCGCGACAACGGCGCCGTGCCCGCCACCATCGCCATCCTCGGCGGCCGCCTGAAGGCCGGCCTGTCCAAGGAGGAGATCACCTACCTCGGCAAGGCCGGGCGCAAGGTCGCCAAGGTCTCCCGCCGCGATCTGCCGGTCATCTGCGCGCGCGGCGCGGACGGCGCGACCACCGTTACCACGACGATGATGATCGCCCATATGGCGGGCATCCAGGTCTTTGCCACCGGCGGCATCGGCGGCGTGCACCGCGGCGCCGAGACGACCATGGACATCTCCGCCGACCTCGAAGAGCTGGCGCAGACGCCGGTCATGGTCGTGTGCGCGGGTGCGAAGGCCATCCTCGACCTCGGCCTGACGCTGGAGTATCTGGAGACGAAGGGCGTGCCCGTGCTCGGCTACGGCACGGACGAGCTGCCCGCGTTCTATACCCGCGAGAGCGGCCTCGGCGTTGACGCGCGCGTCGACACGCCGGAGGACCTGGCCGCCATCTTCCAGGCGCAGCGCGACCTGGGCCTCAAGACCGGCATGCTCGTCACGAACCCGATCCCGCAGCAGTATGCCATGGACAAGACCGTCATCGACAAGGCCATCGATCAGGCGCTCGCCGAGAGCCATGAGCAGGGCATCCACGGCAAGGAGACCACGCCGTTCCTGCTTGCCCGTGTGGCGGAGCTCACCGGCGGCGACAGTCTCGAGAGCAACATCCAGCTCGTGCTCAATAACGCCCGCGTCGCGGCGAAGACCGCCGTCGCCCTCTGCAAATGAAGGGCGGTGCGTGGCTCGTGCTCGCGGTGTCCGCGCTGATGGGGCTCGGCCTCACCATCGGGGCGATCGCCTCGCGCCGGCATATGAGCACCGCCGTCGTCGTGGTGCTGTGTCTCGTCGGCATCGGCATCGTGCTCGTCGGCGCGGTGCTGAGCATCGGCATTGGGGTATTGTGAGCGCGCGAAACTGCATAAGGTAAAAAACACCGCAGGCCGGTCGGCCTGCGGTGTTTTGTGTATTTATGCCTTATTTCTCGTCGCTGGGCTTCGGCTGCGCGACGCGGAAGATCATGCGCGGGGTCTCGGTGCTGGCCTTCGTGTTCGGGGCCACGGACTCGGTGATGAACGAGTTGCCGCCGATGACGGAGTTTGCGCCGATGACGGTCTTGCCGCCGAGGATGGACGCGCCGGAGTAGATCGTGGCGTTGTCGCCGACGGTGGGGTGGCGCTTGCCGGTCACGGCATGGCCGTGGCGCGGGCTGAGCGCGCCGAGCGTCACGCCCTGATAGAGCTTGACGTGGTCGCCGATGATCGTCGTCTCGCCGACGACGATGCCGGTGCCGTGGTCGATGAAGAAATATTCGCCGATCTGCGCGCCGGGGTTGATGTCAATGCCGGTCGCACCGTGGGCATACTCGCTCATGATGCGCGGGATGAGCGGAACCTTGCTCTCGTAGAGCTCGTGCGCTACGCGGTAGACGAAGATCGCGTACAGGCCGGGGTAGGAGAAGATGACCTCCTCCTTGCTGCCGGCGGCGGGGTCGCCGTCGAAGTTTGCGGCCACGTCCTTCATGAGCATGGCCTGGATCTGCGGCAGGCGGCACAGGAAGCGGTCGCACACGGCGCTCGTGCGCTCGCGCAGCTCGCTCTCGTCCTTGATCGTGTTGGAAAACGCCAGATGCACCTGCTCGCAGAGGTCGGTGTAGATCTCGCCGAGCAGGAACTCCGCAAACGTCTCGGCCGAGACGTGCGACACCGTGCCGCCCGCGAAATACGCCGGGAAGAACACCTTCTGCAGGTTCTCGATGATCTTGATGATGACCTTGCGGTCGGGCATGCGCAGCTGCTCGCTGTACATGGGCACTTCGGCCGTTTCGTAGCCGTTGGCGATCTGCGCCGCCACGGCGTGCAGCAGACTTTTTTGCGTCATGATGGGGACACTCCTTCTTCTTTCACATAGCGCCACAGGCAAAAAAGCGCAGGAAGCGTTTCGCTTCCTGCGTTGCAAAACCATGTGGATGCACAGCGGACGCACCTTTTGGGCGCGGCCGTGGGTTTACCGGCAGAAAGCGACGCTTCTTTGCGCACGACAACAACAGGCCGTCGGACATGCCGCGACCCGGATGCTGCTGCAGCTGCAAAGACGCATTGCTCAGACTCCTTCCGGTCAATTTTCCCCCTCATGAGGGGAATTCCTCTTTCTTGTATAACACGATATGCCGCGCTTGTCAAGAGCGTGACGGCTCAGCGCTTTTTCTTCGGCAGTTTCGTGATGCGGCCGTCGCCGTGGTCGATGTACGTGTTTTCGAGCACGTCGATCGTGCTGCGGCGCCAGTCGGCGAGGTATTCCTCGCGCAGTGCCTTGCGCTCGGCCTGTTCCTCGGGGGTCAGGTCGCGCTCGCGCGCGATGCGCGTCAGCTCGCTGATGCGGTCCATCTTTTCCTGTGTCAAGGCTTTGCTCTCCTCTCAGTTTTTCAGGCTGTGCAGCGGGGCGGGGATGCGCCCGCCGCGGGCGATGAAGTCGGCCGCGCTGCAGCGGTTGACCGGCATGACCGGCGCGCTGCCGAGCAGGCCGCCGAACGCCACCGTGTCGCCCACCTGCTTG